>ERZ779896.2721-NODE-2721-length-11744-cov-3.620156_pt1 | contig 11744 bp, 10 predicted proteins | sample MGYA00511067_ERZ779896 | MGnify/ENA primary metagenome ERZ779896 (study PRJEB29588, sample SAMEA2161597) | human gut metagenome | biome: human gut; feature: human-associated habitat; material: faeces | place: Denmark | collected 2008/2010 ...
AGCTCAATTTCCTGCTGACCGTGATAGATTTTTCGGCGGTCATGGTAGATTTGCAGGCCAGGGAGTGACAGGATCGGCTCTGGGTCAATCTCCCACATTTTCAAATCCGGGTGGAACTGTAAAAAGGTAAGAAAATCCTCAAATGTCCGTTTGTCTTTATCCTCCAGCTCCATAATCACTACTCGTCCGATGGTATCACCTCCCGGCTGCTTGGCCAGGCGGCTTCTCTCAATTTCTTATAGCTCGTTTCACTGATGACGTGTTCCAGTTTGCAAGCGTCCTGTGCCGCAATATCCTGGGGTACACCAGCCTCGATGAGCTGCCTGGTGAAAAACTGGTGCTTTTCATAAATCTGTTCGGCAAACTGTAATCCCAATTCTGTCAGGGAGAGTGTGCCGTCGGCATTTTTTACAAGATGCCCGGATTTGGACAACTCCTTGACAGCCCGGCTTACAGAGGGCTTTTTTACTCCTAAATGCTCTGCCACATCCACACAGCGGACATAACCATGTCTTTTCTGCATCATCAAGACTGCCTCCAGATAGTCCTCCATTGCTGATGTCAAAGCCATTGGCACACCTCCCATCCAAAGTATTTTGGGTATTAGCTACCGTTATTTTGCCTTTACATTGGCGATCTCAATGAAAAGCTGGTCACTGCCGAAGCTGAAGGATTCAATCTTGTCGCTGTTAAATGCCGCATACTGGTGAGCTGAAGTAAACGGAACCAGCACGGCCTGATCTGCTGTAAAGGTCAGCACCTCGTTATAGATTTCCTGCACACGGTCCAAATCAGCGGTGCTGTCCAGCTCTTTAATGGTGTCCGTGCCATTTTCCATAGTAAGGGCAACCTGCCACAAAATCGGGTCGGACATCATTTCCGGGTTCATATTCGTCATGGTGAGGAACGGGTCATAGTAACCGCCGTAGGTTGTGTGGAGCGAGAAATCAAAATCGGTAGAAACCTGCGTAAACCACGTCATATTATCCGAACCGCGAGGCGTTACTTCAAACCCTACTTCACCCAATTCCTGAGCAATTACAAGCGCCGCATCGTCCATTGTTCCCTGATTGGTGATATAATCCAGCGTAACACTCAATTTTGCGCCATCTTTTTCGCGGATGCCATCGCCATCACTGTCTACCCAACCGGCGCTTTCCAGCAATTCTTTTGCTTTATCTGCATTGTAGCTGTATGTAGTGGCTTCTACATCGCAATACGGTAGAGAGGTATCCAGCAACTGTTCCGAAGCTGTTTCAAGACCGGAGAATACACTGTCGCTGATCGTTTCCTTATCAATCGCATAGGCCACCGCCTGCCGGACAGCGGCATCGTTAAACGGAGCCTCCTGTGTATTGAAGCCGATAAAACGACTGTTGGAAATGCTGTCATCCAATACGGTGCCAATTCCATCCGCAGAGGAAAGTTCGGTATAACCAGCAAAGCTCAAACGGGATGTACCCGCAAGCAGATCCACTTCGCCATTGCGCAGAGCGAGAATTGCAGCATCGGGATCCGCGATCACTTTTACGGTAAATTCGTCCACATCAGGCTGTTCTCCCCAATAATTGGGATTGCGGACGAAAGTATAAGAGGTTCCGTCACCGTCCCCGGCATACATATAGGGGCCAGTCCCCATTGTCTGGGTCAGCAGTTCTTCTTTAGTTGTCAAATCCTCATTAAACGCATTGGGCGATACGATTCCCATTGGGTTGCACATGGCGAGGTCGTTCAAAACACCATAATAAGGAGTGGTAAGATGAATTGCCACGGTATGTTCGTCCACCACTTCAATCGACTCCGTGAGTGTTCCAATCTTACCAAAGGATGCAATATATGCTCCCAAATTGGAGAATGCCGCCTCTAAGCTGGTTTTTACTGCTTCCGCATTGAGGTCAGCACCATCCGAAAACTTCACGCCTTCTTTGAGATGGAAAGTGTAGGTCAGTCCATCATCGCTGATGTTCCACGTTTCGGCCAGCCCAGCCTTAAATTCACCATTTTCCCGAACGACGAGTGTATCGTAGCAGTTACGGGCATAGTAGGTGAAACCGTAAGTACCATTGGAAGTGGCAGGGGACATCGCTGGATAGAAGCCGGTGGAAAAATCCCAGCTTTCTGTTGTTGTGATACTTACCGGGGTAGAATCAGAACCGGAAGTATCGGGTGTTGTACTGTTGCAGGCGCAGAGACCAAGCGCCATAACGCCCGCCATCATCAGTGCAGCAAGTGATTTTAGTTTCATAAATCAAACCGTCCTTTCGTTTTTTGTATATATCACGCCTCAAGGAGCGTATATACCTATTTCAAATCAAGTGGGAAGCGCGCAAAAGCTGTTTGGTATAGGGGTTTTGAAATATCTTCAGATCCCCATTCCATTGACGGCTTTCGATCAGTTTCCCGTTTTGCATCACATGAATTTCGTCCGCAAGATAAAGCGCCGCGTCAATCTCATGGGTAATGAAAAGATAACAGCATTGTTCTTCCTCCTGAACTCTTTTTAGCAATTCCAAAATACTTTTGCGCAGAATGACATCCAAACCGCTGATGGATTCGTCAAAGACGATATAGCGCGGGGAAACAGCCAGAGCACGGGCAATCCCTACGCGCTTTTGCTGCCCGCCGGATAATTCTCCCGTTTTCTTGTTCGCTGTTTCTTTCGGCAGCCCCATACGGTCAAGCAATTCATAAACTCTGGCCTGCTCTTTATCCTTCGACAAGTCCAGCAGATTTCGGATTGGTTCGGCAATCGCCTGATAAACCGTAAAATGAGGGTCGAGAGCGCTTTTTCCGTCCTGCAATACCAGTTGGATTGCTTTTGCTGTTTCTTTCCGATTCCTTTTCCCTTTGCGGGAAATCGGTTTTCCGTCCAGCAGGATTTGACCGGACGAAGGGGATTCCAGCCCCAAAATCAACCGAGATAGGGTACTTTTCCCGCAGCCGCTTTCTCCCACCAAAGCATAGATACAGTGATCTTCCATAGACAGACTCACATCGGAAACCGCGTCAAACAGCAGCTTATCTTCGCCTCTATACTGTTTGCTTACATTTTTCACCTTCAGCATATACTCACCCCCATCCCAAGTGGATTGCTTCAATCAGTTCCTTGGTATAATCAGCTATTGGATTCTGTAAGACCTCTTGGGCGCAGCCTTGTTCTACCATCTGTCCTTCTTTCAAAATCAGTACATGGCCTCCGACATGCCGTGCAACATCAAAGTCATGGGTGACTAAAAGCAGTGCGCAGCCCTGCTCCTGTAGATGCAGGAATTGCTCCACCGCTTTGTCCCTGTGAATCGCGTCTAAAGCGGTAGTCGGTTCATCGGCAACCACCAGCTTTGCGTTACCGGCAATCGCAAGGGCAATGAGGCAGCGCTGGAGCATACCACCCGAAAGCTGATACGGCCTGCTGCTTAAAATCCTTTTGGTGTCTGTAAGCCCTGCCCGAGACAGCGCCTGTTCATAAAGAGACAAGGCTTCCTTTTTCTTCAAATCTTGATGCAGGTTAAGAAATTCGGCCATTTGAGCACCAATTTTTCTGGAAGGGTCGAGCGCCGTCATCGGATTTTGCGGGATAAAAGCGATTTTATTGCCGTAGTACAGCGCCCGTTCTTTTTCCTTTAGCTGTAAAAGCGATCTGTTATCAAAAAAGATTTCGCCATTCACTTGGAAGGCGCTGCTGTTAAGCAGCCCCAAAATTGCCCGGCAGGTCATCGTTTTTCCGCTTCCTGATTGGCCTAAAAGGATAACTGCACCCGCTTCCTCCAACGAAAAACTGATGTCCTTCACCAAATCCTGATATGGATTTTTAAGCGCAATGCTAAGATGTTCTACCTGTAACAGCTTTTTGCTCATAGCACATCCTCCTGCGGCTGAAGAATGTCCCTAAGCGCCTCGCCAAACAGATTGAAGCCTGCGGCGGCAATGAAAATGCAGATACCGGGGTAAATGAGCAGTTCCGGGTGGGAATACAACGCCACCTGCGCTTCCTCCAGCATTGCGCCCCATTCAGCCGTTCCGCTGGGCAGACCAAGGCCGAGAAACGAAAAGCTGGAAACCGTGAGGATGGCCGAAGCTACGCCCGTTGAAAAATACACCAAAAACTGCGGAAGGATATTGGGAATTAAATGGTGAACAATAAGCTGCCACATTCCACAGCCGGACACCCTCGCGGCGACAATGTAATCCCGCCCAAGTTCCGTTTTGGCATAGGTGCGAATAAGCTGCATAAACCGCGCCCACATGGAGATGACAACCGCCCAAATAATATTTTGCAGGCCATTTCCCAAAACGCCGATAATCGCCACTGCGATAATGAGCGTGGGGAAAGCGATAAATACCTGGCTGATTCCTGTCACAACACGGTCAAACCAGCCGCCGATACACGCTGTCATCATTCCAAGGATTAAACCAATCCCTCCCAACAGAATCAAAATGGGAAGCGCCAGCCCAAGGGATGCTCTTGCACCATAAAGCAAGCGGGATAATTCACACCGCCCAAGCTGATCGGTTCCAAGGGGATAATCGGCGCTCGGCGCTTGATATTTCATCAGTGGATTCACCTCGTCCGGCGCATGGGGAGCCAAAAGCGGTGCGAGAATTGCAACGGCGCAGATCAGCACAATCAGGCCAAGCCCGATGACCGCCTGCGGATTTCTCCATATTTTACGCAGCATCGCTTTCCTCCTTTCTCCACGGGCATAGCAAGTGGTTGAGTATTTCGCCAAACAGTTCGGCCAGAAGATACAGCGCGGCGATAATCAGCATACAAGCGCCAATCGCGTTGGCATCAGCAGCCATAATACAGTTCATCAGGTAGTTGCCCACACCTTTGATAGAAAAGACCTTTTCCACTACGGCGCTTCCAGCAATCAGATAGCTTACATACTGGCAGAACAGGGTGATGACGGGCGGCAGGGCATTGCGGAATACCTTCTTCCAGAGGATCCTGTTTACCGTCATCCCGTTGGCACGGGCAAAGCTCACATAATCACGGTGCATTTCTTCCAGCAGTGAAGCGCGAAATACCCGTACAGTCGAGCAAATCACAGGAAAAGATAAGGTAATGGATGGCAATATCAATCCCATAATCCCCGATGCAGGCGTTACGCTGAAAATCGGGATTTCCACAGCGAAGCCAATCAACAGCAAAAAACCGAGCCAGAACGGAGGAACACAAATTCCAAACAGCGAAACAATCCGCATGATATGGTCCGTCAGCTTGTTCTTTTTGGCCGCGCATAAAACGCCAAGCAGAATTGAAAACACGATAATTTCGGCTAACGACAGAAAAACTAATTGCAGCGTTTGCGGGAAGTAGGCTGCCAAATCCGCAGCCACCTCGTTTGTTGAAAAAATAGATTCCCCAAAGTCGCCGCGAAAGACACCGCCGATCCAGTTCAAATACCGAATCGGAAGCGGCTGATCCAAACCAAGTTCCGCGCGTACCTGTTCAATCACTTCCGGTGTAGGAGAGAGATTTCCACGGCGCACAAGATAAGTGGCTGGGTCTGTACTGGATAATGCAGTCAGGATAAAGCACAGGATGCTTACGCCAAAGAGCAGAACCAGCAGCCGCACGATTCGTTTTATCCAATGAGATTTCACCGTTTCCCTCCTTTCCGGTTAATCAAAGCTAACCATTGTGTCGAAGTAACTGCGGCAGGCGGCATATCGCCCGCCGCAGTGCATAAATTACTGTGCAAGTTTCCAGTTCCGCGCTTTCTGCCGGATATTCCAGAATTTTTGATAGATTCCTTTTTGTTGTATCAGTTCAGCGTGAACGCCTTTTTCTACAATTTTTCCGTTATCCACCACCAAAATCTGATCGGCATCCCGAATCGTGGACAGCCGGTGTGCAATGACAATCAGCGTCTTATTTTTTACCAAAGCGCTGATGGCCTGTTGCAAATGCACCTCGTTTTCCGGGTCAACGCTGGCGGTTGCCTCGTCAAGCAGGATAATCGGCGCGTCCTTGAGCATGGCGCGGGCGATGGAGATCCGCTGCTTTTCTCCACCGGACAGGGTGGAGCCGCCTTCGCCAATTACCGTGTCATATCCTTGTGGCAGAGCAGAGATAAAATCGTGGCAGCAGGCTTTCTTTGCCGCTTCTACCACTTGCTCATGGGTTGCGTCCGGGCAGCCAAACTTAATATTGTTCTCAATAGTATCGTGGAACAGATACACATTTTGAAATACCATGCTCATATTCTTCAAGAGGCTGTCACAGGTAAACTCTTTGACATCGTGGCCGCCTATGGTAATGCTGCCTTCCTGCACATCCCAAAACCGGGCGATCAGCCTTGTAATGGTGGTTTTGCCGCCTCCAGAGGGACCGACAATCGCAGTCATGCTGCCCTGTGGAATGGAAAAACTCACATCCTTCAAAATTGGATTGCCATTCTCATAAGCAAAGGACACATGCTCGAAGCCAATGTCAAAGGAATCCAAAGGGATGTCCCTACCGTTTTCATCAATTTTTTTTGCCTGTTTGATACGCTCTACCCGGTCAAGGGCAGCGTCCATTGTCCGAATCATTGTCGTCATCTGGCCCATAACCTCAATCGGATTGAAGATGGTAAAGGAAGCGATCAGAATAACGGCGAGATTAGCGAAAGACAGGTCGCCGCCAACAGCGAGGATTCCCGCGCACAGCATAATCATGCAGGCCGAAATACGGAACACCATCGAATAGGTCATATTGAGCGGGGTAAATACACGCTCCACCCCATAAGAGGCAGCCGCATTGCTCTCATAGGCATCTTCAATATCGCTCAGATTTTTGTCGCACATATTGAAGGATTTTACAACGGAAATACCTTGCACGTATTCCAATGTGGCCGCAACTGCTTCGGATTGGATTTTCTGCCGCTTTGCAGAGAGCGCCTTTCCTTTTTTCTGCATGTGGCTGTAGATTGGGAAGGAAAGAAGGATGCCTGCCACGAAAATCAAACCGATACGCCAGTCAAAGGCTAAAATGCAACCCGCCATGACAATCATACTCAAAACGCCGGTTGTAACCTTATCAAGAATGTGCATAGAGTAGTTCTCGAGAAAGTTCAAATCCGTTGTAACAGTCGCCGTAATGTCTCCGACACTGTTATCATGGAAAAAGCCCATCGGCACATTCCGCAGCCGGTCGCCCAATGCAATCCGTTCTCTGGCTACAAACTCAAAGCCTGCCGTACTTTGCAGCCGGTAAACCAGATATTTGAAAATCATGCGCAGGATTAAACCTCCTGCAATCACGCCGATAACAATACCCCATGTTTGTCCTGTAATCGGTTGACCGTTCTGCAATTCTATCAGGACAAGAAAGACGGCGGCGATTGGCAGCAGGCCGAACATGGATTCCAGAAAGCCACAGATAAAGCTGCCCCAAATCCGTTTCGATAAGTTTCCGCTTAAACGCAGTACGCGCCGGATGATTTTCAGCATAATTCACTCACCTCCTGATTCATACTCCAGTCCATTGCGCTGATATGAGCTTTCCACATATCCAGATAGGTTTCGGAATGGGTTAGAAGCTGCTCATGGGTTCCCTGTGCGGTAATCTGTCCGTTTTCCAACACTAAAATCTGGTCGGCATACATAATGGTAGAGAGCCGGTGCGCAATGACAATCAGAGTTTTCCCCTTTGTCAGCTTATCAATGGAACGCTGCAATTTATCTTCATTCTCCGGGTCTGTGAAGGCGGTGGCTTCATCTAAAATCACGATAGGCGCATTTTTGAGGATTGCCCGCGCTATGGCAAGGCGCTGGCGCTCGCCACCGGAAAGCCTTGCCCCGGCGTCACCGGCATTGGTATCGTATCCTTGGGGGAAACGTGAAATAAATTCATCGCACCCGGCCTGTGCTGCCGCCCATTCCACTTCCTTATCAGTAGCCTCCGGTTTACCAATGCGGATATTATCGCGCAGACTCATATTGAACAGAAAGTTGTCCTGCGATACATAGCTGATCTTCTCTGTTAAGTCGGTAAGGGACATCTCCCGAATATCAATCCCGCCTACTAAAACTGCGCCTGCATCGACATCCCAAAACCGGGCGATCAGTTTGGCTAAGGTTGATTTACCCGAACCGGAAGGCCCCACAAAGGCAGTTACGCTTCCGGCCTTTGCTGTGAAAGAAATACCGTGAATGATCTCGCTGTCGCCATAGCCGAAATGAACATCCTTCATCTGCATGTCGGCTTTGTCTGTATGCTTCGGCTGTGCCGGTTCCGTCAATTCTTCCATATCAAGAAGCGCCTGAATACGGGGCTGCACTTCGGAAATAACGGCAAAACTTTCCCAAAACTCGGTAAAGTTTTGCAGGGAACCAACGATTGCCATAGAGAGAAGAATACAAACAATCAGTTCGGCAAGACTAACCGCACCGCCTGAAATAAGAGCCATTCCGACAGGCAAAACAAAGGCAATCGAGGATGGTAGAATCGCTTGGCTGATGCTCATAAACGGCCAACAGTGTTTATACCACTTTGTCGTGATGTCCCGCACCTTTAGAACCGCCGACTGGAACCGCCCCATTGAGGAAGCAGTCTGATTAAATGCTTTGATGACCTCCATACCATTGACATATTCCACAATGGTTGCGTTCATATTGGCATTGGACATCATGTATTCCTTCATCACTTCGCCACGGCCAAACATCATGCCATAATAGATCAGGTTTCCCAAAATAGCTGAAACCAAAGCGGCCAACGCCATGCGCCAGTCAATCACCAACAAATACAGAATGACAAAGATCGGAACAAGTATGCTGGCGGTCATCTCAGGGATAGCATGAGCCAGCGGTCCTTCCAGCCTTTCCGCATCATCGATAACAAGCTGCTTAAACTCGCCAGAAGATTTGCCCTGAATCGTTCCCATAGATACCTTGGACATTTTCTTCATGATTGTGGTACGAATATTTTTGATGATTTCGTAAGCTACCTTATGGGAGCAAAGCGTCGATTTCGCGTAAAGGGTATGCTTCAAAAGATACCCGCACAGAGCGATGACCGGCAAGAGGATTGCCCAAGTCGTTGTCAGACTGCTTGCCAATGCCTTTTGCAGCAAGATTGCAACCGCGATATATGGAACAATACCAAAAGCAGAGGACAAAACAGATAGGACAACGGCAAATGATAGCTGCGGTTTCTTTTCGTCGGCAAATTTGAGGATTCCTTTATAGGGGGATTCTCTCTTGCCATTTTCTTTTTGCATATACATTTACCCGCCTTTCCGTGTTATTTTCCAAACACAGTTTAGTGTAGCAAAACCGCCTGCGCTTTTGTGACCGAATCCGGCGGTTTTATACCCCAATCCGGCAAATCTGTTTTTGAAGCGACTTGATTTTCGCAAGCAGATGTGATATTATGTGGTTAGTTATTGCTAACTATTATTTTTGTGAAAGGAGTTTGGCAGTATGCTTTTACAATGGTCCGCCCCCGAATATATGCCTCACTCTTTTCAGGTTTCCGGCCTTTCGGGTACCGTGGGGCATAAACAAACCGGCAACTGCTTTGATCTCACAAAACAGGTTGCCGATGGTTTTGTGGGTATGCAGGAGTTATCCAAAGGACTGTTTTTGGTTCAGTCTGAAATGGCCTTTAAGCGGGAAACGGAATTGTACGAAGAATATCCAGAGCGCAAGGTCTTTCAGCTTTCCTTCTGTATGAATGGGATCTGCGAATGGGATTATCGCCAAAAGCAAGGCGAGCACTACCAGCTTTCCCCAACACAGTGCAGTTTGCAATGTGGGACGTTTTCACAGTGCGTAAGCCATTTCGGTTCCGAGCAGCCTTACCATACCTTGAGCATTTCGCTGGAGGAAGGACGTTTTTCCTCACTGACAGAAGATTTAGAAGCAGCGCATTTAATTCGGCGGGATGATAAGATTTGTACCCATGTATTTTCCACCACACCGGAGATACGCCTTGTTTTACAGCAGTTGTTGGACTGCCCGCCCGAGCGGAAGCTGCGCAAGTTGTATCTGGAAGGAAAGGTTTTAGAACTGCTGTCTTTGTTTTGTGATGAAGCGATTGGCAAGCAGAAAAATACCAAAGATATTTCCAGAGAAGATTACCGATGCTTGATGAAAGCGAGGGAAATTATCGACAATCATTTCCTCCATCCTTTGACAATCGCACAGATTGCCGAACAATGTTTTTTGAGCGAAACCAAATTGAAACAGGGGTTCAAAATCTGTTTTAATTGCACGGTTTATGAATACATCGTGGAAAAACGAATGGAGATGGCCTACCGCCTGCTGCAAAGCGGAAAGTACAAGGTAAAAGACGTGGTATGGATGGTAGGATATACCAACGCAAGCCATTTTATCGACGCTTTTAAAAAAAGATATGGCGTTACGCCCGGAGAAATTTAAGTTCCTACTCTGCGGGAAAACTTCGGAGAATCGGCACTTGCCAATCTTTCGCATCATGTTAAATTAGGAGAAAAAATATGTCTTTCTTTCAAAACACCTGCAAACCAAAAGGATTCGCCGGGAAGATCATGGTCAATATGATGAACACCGGCCATGCCGCACTTGCAGAATGGGGCTTGACGCACATAAAAATCCGCGACGATGATTTCTGTCTGGATATTGGCTGCGGTGGAGGGGCTAACCTCAAACGCCTTTTGGGAAAAAGTTCAAATGGACACATAACTGGCGTTGACTACTCCGAAGTTAGTGTTCAGAAGTCGAAAAAACTTAATCGGGCAGCAATTCAGGAAGGCCGATGCGAAGTTTTGCAAGGCAATGTTATGAATCTGCCGTTTTCAGAAAACACTTTTCACTTGGTAACTGCCTTTGAAACAATCTACTTTTGGCCCGGTATTCAAGTTGCTTTTCAGCAAGTATATCGTGTGCTTAAAAATGGAGGAACTTTCCTGATATGCAATGAATCCAATGGGAAAAATACAAAGGACGAAAAATGGACAGATATAATCCACGGCATGACAATTTATACTTCCGAGCAGATTGAGAAAGAATTGGAAAATGCTGGGTTTTCAAAAATCGAGGTAGACCAAAACCAAAAAGATTGGCTTTGTTTGGTTTGTAAAAAAGATGATTAAAAAGGTGCGACAGCATACATACAACGCTGTCGCACCTTTCATTTTGCTTCAAACTTATAGCCGATACCGTAGACGCTTTTCACATAGTCTGGCAGGTTAGGAGCGATCTTTAACTTCCTCCGCAGATTGCTCACATGGTTATTGACTGCTTTGCGGGAATAGTAAGTGTAATCTTCTTCCCATACTAATTCCATAAGCATTTCATAGGTAAATACCCGCTTCGGATTTAAGATAAGCAGCGAGAAGATTTCAAATTCCTTGACCGTCAGCGGAATTACCTGGCCTCGCACAGTGACAAGGCGCTGCTCCAAGCAGAAATACAAATCACCTTCCCGGATTTCCGTCAATGGCTGATCTGCCTGCGGAGGGATAAAATACTGGCCTCGAAGGAGTGTTGTGCATGGGACATCAGCCGGAATATTGCCAGCCTCATAATCACGAACAAACTGAGCCAGCTCCTTCTTTTGGCTGGCAGAAAGCAGAGCAAACAACTTTTCACCGATCTGTCTGCCGGAATCTTTTAAATCCAGTACGGCTAATTTCCCATGTTGTCACCACCTCACTATTTATTTGTTAAAGAACTTTTCAATTTTTGAAAAGCCTCTGCACTTATGGCGTGTTCAATATTACAAGCGTCATGCTCCGCAGTTTTACGGTCTACTCCAGCGTCTACAAGCCTTGCTG
>ERZ779896.2722-NODE-2722-length-11743-cov-3.934548_pt1 | contig 11743 bp, 9 predicted proteins | sample MGYA00511067_ERZ779896 | MGnify/ENA primary metagenome ERZ779896 (study PRJEB29588, sample SAMEA2161597) | human gut metagenome | biome: human gut; feature: human-associated habitat; material: faeces | place: Denmark | collected 2008/2010 ...
CAGGCCCGTCAGGTTCCGTGGCGAGTCGTACCGCAACAGCCACTCCCTGATGAGATAACCGAAAAAGAGAGGAAACATCCGGGCTACCGGTGACGGTGTCCATTTTGAACGCCGATGGTGTTCAGATTAAGCTGGTGACGCCACGCAGATTTATTTGACGAAAGACAGACGTGGCCGGCGGGTCGAAGTCCGACCGGGCCAACGTGCAGCTGGGCGGCTCGAACGGCGGCGCGAACCAGAAGTGGAGGGTGTCGCACGACTCGAAGGGCTACGTGACGCTCGCGAACGTGAATTCGGGCAAGGTCCTGGACGTGGCGGGAGGCTCCGCGAAGGACGGCGCGAACGCGTTGCAGTACTCGTCGAACGGCGGCCGTAACCAGAAGTGGGTCGCGGTCAGGTCCGGCTCGTCGTACCGCCTGGTGTCCGCGATGTCGCAGTCGCTGGTCCTGGACGTGGCGGGCGCATCCTCCAGGAACGGCGCGAACGTGCTGGTCTACACGGCGAACGGCGGCGCGAACCAGCAGTGGTCGTTCAGGCCGGTCGGACAGTCCCTGAAATCCGCGACGGTCTGGTACCGTCCCTCGTCCGCGCAGGAGCGCGTGCGCGTGCAGTGGCGCGTGTACGGCAGTCCGGACACGACCGGCGGTATGGAGATGACGCAGGCGTGCGGAGGCTGGTGGAAGGCCACGGTTCCCGCGGCGGGCTCCACGAGGACCGGTCTGTCGTTCTCGTACGGCTCCGCGACCGATGACAACGGCGGGAAGCTGTACGACGTGAAGGGCGAGTCCGCGGCCGTCTCGGGCGGCCAGGCCGTGACCGACGTCACCCCGAACTGCGTGGTAACCACCAAACAATAACCCAAAACAAACAGCCGAGGGTTCGCTCCCATGTTCCGGTGGGACCGAACCCTCGGTTGTCTTCATGATAGAGACAGGATATCCCCACAAAACCTCGAATAAGAGAGAGCACGGCTATTTCCAAGAGAATATTCACAACCTTTAATTCAATCATTCTACGAAAAATCGAGGCGGTGACGTTTATTCGACCATAAACACCTGTCACTGGTGGTCGACTGCTGCGACAGCGTGCCGACCGCGGGGACGATTGACACGAGTCCGAACGCCAAGTTGTCCAAAGCATGCTGTTGGACGTATGTTCCACGCTCAAGGATGGAGAGAATCCGATCATCCATTCCGACCGTGGCTACCCTTAATAAGGTGGCCTGAGTGGATCTGCATCTGCGGGGACAACGGCCTGACGCGTTTGACGGGCGGGGAAAGGATGCGGTCCGGATGACGCGGAGGCGGAGGGATTCTTCGGCCGGCTGAAGCAGGAGTTCTTTCACAAACGAAGCTTCGCGGGCGTCTCGATGGACGGGTTCATCGAGACGTTGGACGAGTGCATGGTGTATGTGATCGAATAAAGGTGTTCGCGTGAAGTGATGCCGTTAACACAGATTCCCCCCGTCTATAGGGAATGGGATACTTAAAAAGTTCCATGCGAGTAAAAGAGGGGGGAATGACGAGCGATACTAATAGAAAGTGCTTATGCACCAGTAGTGACCTACATGCAGTGAATGCAACAGGTCAGGAACCGATTCGCGTGGCGCAAATTGTCGGTAAGATGGTTGGCGGCGGTGTTGAATCCGTAGTGATGAACTACTACCGACATATCGACCGCACTAAAGTGCAGTTCGATTTCCTTGTCGATGAGGATTCCACGCGCGTTCCAGAAAAGGAAATCACCTCTTTAGGAGGTCATGTGTTCCGCATACCGCCGTATCAGCATCCGATTCGTTACCGTCATGAGTTAATCCGTCTGATGCGTGAACAGCAGTGGTCGATTGTACACAGTAACATCAACACATTGAGTGTGTTCCCACTATCGGCGGCGAAGAAAGCTGGAGTGCCTGTCCGTATCGCACATTCTCATTCAACTATGGGCAAAGGCGAGTTTGCGAAGAATGCAATGAAGCTTGCGTTGCGACCGTTCGCCAATGTGTATCCGACGGTTCGTTTTGCGTGCAGTCACTATGCAGGAGAATGGCTGTTCGGTAAGAATGCGGATTTTACAGTGATTCCCAATGCTATTGAATTAGATAAATTCCGCTTTAATGCTGGTGTTCGCCAAAAGACTCGTCAAGAACTTAGTATTGCGGATGATACGTTCCTAATTGGTCATGTTGGTCGTTTCATGCCGCAGAAGAATCAGACGTTCTTGGTTGATGTGCTTGCGGATTTACTCCCCAAGCGACCTGATACCATGCTCGCTTTTGTCGGTGATGGTCCGGATAAGTCAGCCGTCCAACAGCATGCCATAGAACTCGGTATTGCTGATCATGTTTTGTTCCTCGGTCAACGCTCCGACGTGAACCGCCTGTATCAGGCATTCGATGTGTTCTGTCTTCCCAGTCTTTATGAGGGGCTGGGAATAGTAGCTGTTGAGGCTCAGGTTGCAGGCTTGCCCTGTTTGTTAAGTGACGCTGTTCCCATGGAAGCGGACGTGACTACCAAGTCGCATTTCTTGCAGATTGCTGATGCTAAGCCTTGGTCTGAGGTTTTATCGAATTTGACTTTTCCGGATCGTTCTGGCCACGTTAATGGTGATATTGAAGAATATGATATTGAAAAACAGGCTGTAAATCTACTAGTAAAATATAAAGATTTATTCAAGGGAATAAAGAAGCATTAGTTTGGGAGTTTTTGTAATGGCGGAAAGAAAGATTAAAGTCGCTGAGTTCGTTTCTCGCCTTGAGTCGGGCGGGGTGGAATCAATGCTTCTGAACTATCTTAGTCATTTTTCTCACCCAGAAGATTTTGATATTCATATTGTCACTCAAGATATTAATGATGCACGGTGTGTTGAACAGTTTAAAAAAGCTGGCTATAACGTAGATATTGTTACACATAAACGCAAAAGTATCAGTAAGAATATTATTGAAGTGTTTCAGTTGCTCCGTCAAGAACATTTTGATGTAGTACATTCACACATGACATTAACTAATTTTTATGTTCTCATATTGGCATGGTTAACGGGTACCAGACAATTAATTTCGCATTCCCATAATGCTTTTATTTCTGATAATCCCATTAAGCGTCTACTATGGTTTTTCTTAAAAAAAATTAATCAACTAACTTCTAATGTATGGATTACATGCGGATATGATGCTGGAGTTTTTCTTTTTGGTAGGCGTGCCATGCATAATGGCAAGGTCATCCTGCTTCCTAATGCTATCGATTTAGATAAGTTTAAATTTGATGAGCATAAACGCGAAGTAATGCGCAGCAAGTTGGCGATCCGTAAGGCAGAATTCGTTGTTGGCCATATTGGTCGTTTTATGGAACAAAAAAACCATAAATATTTAGTGGATGTTTTTCATGAGTTTTTGCGCTTTCATCCGGATTCTAAGCTTCTGCTTGTTGGAACGGGAGAACTTGAAAAGAATATACACGAGTATGTGGATGGGCTCGGATTGAGAGATAAGGTCATTTTCGCTGGTAGTGTTCAAAACACATGGGATTATTATCAGGCGATGGATGCTTTTGTCTTACCTTCAAGATACGAAGGTCTTCCAGTAGTCTCTATTGAAGCGCAAGCATCTGATTTACCTATTCTTATGTCTTCCAATGTTGATCATTCTTGCGCAATAACAGATAGTATTTCTTTTCTTTCGGTGGATATCGATCCTGAAATATGGGCTAAATCCATTCTTCGCTTTATAGATAGGAAGAGGGGAAAATGTGTAATCTCACAAATCAGGGAAGCACATTATGATATATGCCGAGAGAGTAAGCGCTTAGAGAATGTCTATAGGCAGGAAAATTAAAATGAGCCAGCTTGATATGTTAGTTTCGATTATCGTACCGGCTTACAATGCGCAACTTCATTTGGCTGAATGCTTGGACAGTCTTTTAAAACAAACGTATAGCAATTTGCAAATCATTGTAGTAGATGATGGGTCAACTGATAACACAGCTGTTATATGCGATGAGTACAGGAAAAAAGATGAGAGAATAGTAGTAATTCATAAAGAAAATGAAGGTGTCTCTGCTGCTCGTAACACTGGGATAAATGTTGCTGTGGGAGAGTACATCCAATTTGTTGATGCTGATGATTTGCTTGTTGCATATGCTATAGAGCATGTTGTACAGAAGGTTAAGTCATTGTGCGCGGATGTTTTATATTTTTCTTTTGAAGCGTTCGACAAAGAAGGAATTTATCGTCCAGTTCCCGAACATAAAAAATTTCCATCTGCAGTAATTACTAGTAGAAAAAAAATCTTTCAATTAATTCATGAGGGAATTATTGGAAATCATGTTTGGACATTTTGTTTCAGGAAAGATTTTTTGAAGAGTCATAGATTACAATTTGATTCAAAAATTCCCTATGGCGAAGATATTCTTTTTGTTAATCAAATTGCTACTGTGCCTCAAAAATTTTGCTGCCTGAATGAGTCTTTGTATCGATACAGGAAAAGTGAGCAAACAGTCACACAATGTCATTCTCTGAAAAATTCGCTCAGCGATCTTGAAGTTGTTCGTCAGTTGGATGCATTACATATGAAATATACTGATTTGGATGATGAAGGTTATCACATACTCCGTATACGAATGTTGATTGATGCTTATTCGATATTACCTTTATCGAAAAAGCAAAAAGATGCGAAATCTATAAAAAAACATATTGTGAATGAGATACGAAATACAAAAAAAACAAATTTATTAAATGGTTTAAGCAAGAAGTATTTGCTTAAATATGTTTTAGTTATGCTTAATATGTATGACTTGATTGCATCTTTGAAAAAGTTATTAAAGAAGTAAGAACAATTATGGATATACTAATTCGAAATCATTTATATAAAAGTATTGCATCTTCATCAAGTAGTAATATTTTTTATGTTGCTTTTTTTATATATAGTTTTTCGTCAGTGCTGCAGTTAACTAATTTTGTTAATCTTTCTTATTTGCATCTTGATTTCATATACCAAGTTGCAAGGATTGTCGCTGCATTGTTATTAATCTTTATTCTTTTTCTCCGACGATATCCTTACGATGAATTCTTTTTGATTGTTGCTTTGGGAGTTGTATGTCTAATTTCGGTTATCCAATCAGGCTATTGGGATTTGATGATTAGTTTTTTGTTTATTTTTTCTAGTAATGGAATAAAAATTTCTCGCTTGTCGAAAATCGCTTTTTTTGAATATCTCTTTATTTTTATCGGCACAGCAGTTGCATCCAAAATTGGTTTTATTCAAGATATTAAAAATCCAGATGCAAAAGGGCAGATCAAAGAATCTCTCGGTTTCACTCATCCGAACACTTTGGCTGCTGTTGCTTTTGCTCTATGCTATTCTTATGCCATTATGAATATGGGACGAATGCTAAAAAAAGACCTTATCATATATGCCATAGGTTTTTATATTTGTTGGTCTATCGCAAAATCTCGAACTTCAGCTCTTACTTTAATTATTTTTGTTATCTTTATGTATGTGTGTAATAATTCTCAAAAAATCTTGAGAATGCATGTTATTAAATTAATAGCATTTATTTTTCTCTTTTTGGTATTTTTTTCGATTATCTGTATGATTTTCTTTGATCCTAATTCACTTTTCTTTAAATGTATTAATGACGCTTTAAGCGGACGTCTTGAATTTTCTCACCACTATTATGAACTATATGGCATACATCCTTTTGGATTTAATTTTGACAATGTGGATGTTTCATATGTTTACTTAGGGGCCAATTATAAAAAATTGGTTATAGATAATGCTTTTTGTTTCCTACTGCTTCAGGCTGGTTGGATACCCAGCTTAATTTTCTTTTACTTATATTTTATGACGCTTCTTAAGTCATCCAAGTGCAAAGATAGTTACATTTTCTTAGGAATGATGATATATGCGATTGCCTCATATACTGAAGGATATTCTTTGTGGTTTTCTTTTAATTACAGTATGATAGGAATGTATTATTTATATAAGCAAAATAGAAAATTCCAAATAGGTCAACAAGATTTATGTACGTCTAGTTCTGTTATTTAAATGATATTATATAAAAAAAAGAGTATCGATGTTTATGAATTCTTTTGTTTATAATTTTGTTTGTCTATGTTTTTGAGAGTTGAATAGATGAGTCAAAGAAAATCTTGGTTAGTCAGTATCATTCTGCCTGCGTATAATGTGTCAGACTATTTGGATGCTTGTTTGGAGAGTATTACTTCCCAAACATATATAAATACTGAGATTATCATTGTGGATGATGGGTCGACTGATGATACTCCGAAAAGAGCAGATGATTGGCTTTCTAAAGACGAACGTGTCCATGTAATCCATCAAAAGAATGGTGGACTTTCAGCAGCAAGGAATGCTGGCCTGTATTATGCACATGGCGATTTTATTCTTTTCGTTGATCCTGATGATTGCATTGATGAAAATCTGATTTCCAAATGTATGACTTTACTAAGTAATGGTTCGGTTTCTTTGGTTCATTTTGGATACCGATTAATTGATGAAAATGGATTGTTGCGAGGAAAGAATTTTCCGGATAGACTAACAAATGCTGAGAAACTGTTGCCGGCAATTTTAAGTGATAAAATCCCAAGTCATTCTTGGCAGTTTTTATGTAAGAAAGATCTATATTCTGATATAGCTTTTCCTGAAGGACGCAAAGCCGAAGATGTTGCAACGACATACAAGCTTGTAGATAAGGCAAAAAAGTGCTATGTTTTACCAGATTGCTTGTATAAGTATCGTGTTCGTAGCAACTCAATACTTGGGGAGTTAACATCAGACAACTCTAAGGCTATAAAGTATTACGAAGATGAACTTCTTGCGTTCCACGAGATGATTGATTGGGCTGTTGCACAAAAACGAGAAGATTATGTTGTCGTGGCTCGGAACAACATGATGCGACATTTGTTCTATCACTACAAACATTTACTGGCGCTTAATGATGCGCATGGAGCTGACTGGATATGTGCGGAGATTAGAGAGGAATTGAAATTTCTCTCTTTCCATCGAATGGAGCCGTTGAATAAGGCCAGAGCATTCATGTTGAAACTTAATTTTCTAGGTCTTTTTTATAGACTCAATAATCTGTTGAAAAAAACTGTTAAAAAAATCCTGCATAAAATATAATGGAGAATATTATGTCGAAATATACAGATGCGCGTAATGCGCAATTGGTTATTGCATTATTAAAAGAATATGGTATTCGGAATATAATTGCGTCTCCGGGTACAACAAATGTTCCATTTGTATATAGCGTGCAGAACGACTCCTTTTTCAAGGTTTATTCTGCTATTGATGAGAGATCTGCAGCATATATGGCATGTGGTTTGGCTGCTGAATCAGGTAAACCAGTGGTGCTCTCTTGCACAGGTGCTACGGCTTCGCGGGATTATATGCCAGGCTTAACGGAAGCATTCTATCGTAAACTCCCCGTTCTGGCTCTTACTTCTATGCATTTCACTGAGGACATAGGTAATCTGTCCACTCAGATTCTTGATCGTTCGGTTATTCCCAATGACATTGCTCGTTATCATACTTCTCTGGAGATGATTGAAAATGAGAGAATGGCTAAAGATGAGGAGCTGCGAATCAACATTGCACTTTCTGAGCTCACACGTGATGGTGGCGGCCCAGTGGCAGTCCAACTTATCACTGACGGCAATTATACGTTCAGTGCAACTTCTCTCCCTAAGGTAAATAGAATAAATCGTTTTCTTCCTGAAAAAATTTCAGAGTGGCCGGAATTACCGGATAACGCTAAAATCGCAGTTCTCTTGGGGGCGCATCGAACTTTTAGTGCTACTGAATCCGAGATGCTAGAGCATTTTGTCGAGACGCATGATGCGGTGGTGTTTTCTGACATCTCTAGTGGTTATCACGGCAAGTTCGCATTCGGATCAGCGCTCGCCTGTATCCAATTGCAGAATAACCCTATACGTTCCGCTTTTGAGCCAGATTTGGTTATACACGTCGGAGAGATGACGGGCGACTATAACACCATGGGATTTTTGACGGGCCTGAATTGCCCAGTTTGGAGGGTATCTCTGGATGGAGAGTTTCGCCAACATTTTGCTCGACTTGAAAATGTATTCCAATGTTCAAACGAGTTTTTCTTTTCCCACTATGCGAGCAACAAGCACGTGGAGTCGGGTTACCGTACCAAGTGGGAGAACTATGACATTCAGTTAAGAAAACGTATGCCAGAATTCCCATTCTCGAATATCTGGATGGCTCAGCAATTGCATTCTATGATTCCTGCTGGTTCAATTGTTCATTCGGCCATACTGAGTTCCTTGTCAAGTTGGGATTATTTCCCTCTTTCGAAAGATGTTCGCTCAAGTGCGAATGTGGGTGGATTTGGCATTGATGGATGCACTTCAACATTAATTGGAGCAAGCCTTTCCTCACATGAATTGTGCTTCTGCATCACGGGTGATTTGGCCTTCTTCTATGACATGAATTCTTTGGGATGCAGGGAAATCGGTCCAAATTTGCGTATTCTTTTAATCAATAACGGTCTCGGCATGACATTTAAACTCTCTAATCATGTTGGTAGCCAAATTGGGCCGTCCGCTAATATATTTATTGCTGCAGAAGGCCACAATGCTGCAGCAAAGAGCGTTACGGGGAACCAATCGCCAGCTCGCGCTTGGGCTGAATCACTTGGGTTTAAATATCTTAGCGCATCTTCAAAAGAAGAATTCAATGCGGCTAAGGATATTTTTACTTCAAAGGATTCGGAAGCCCCGATTCTGTTTGAGTGCTTTACTCACGAAGAAGATGAGAGGACCGCACGAGACCTTATTGATTCTATCGATAGCAGAACTGATTCGAAGACGCAGCTTAAGAAAACGATAAAAAAGGTTCTGCCGAAATCGGTCATTGATTCACTGAAAAGCCTCAGACATTAAGCATCTTGAGGAAGGGAAAGCTTCTTGGGTAAATACAAGAATCTACTGGTGAATATCGGCTTATTCACATTAAATACGGTATCAACGAAATTGATTACATTTCTGCTGGTACCGCTATATACGTATTTCTTGACTGCGGCGCAGTACGGCGTGACCGACATGTCTCTTACAGTGGCGGGTTTGGTCACGCCTGTCGTTACCCTGTCCATCGGCGATGCCACCACTAGATATATCATCGATGATCCCGATGATAAGGAACGATATATATCTGTCGGGTTTTGGGTGACTTTGTTTGGTTGCCTGATTATGCTCCTTCTGCTTCCGCTATTAGGGCTGTCCATATTCGGCGGCCTCGGGAATTACAAATGGTTCTATCTTGCCTATTTTGCTTCATCCGCTTTCAATGCGTACTTGGCAAATGTGGCAAGAGGTTTGAACCAGATTAAACTCATCACCTGGGCATCTATAGCTTCGTCGCTTGTTTCGGCTCTATCGGCAGGTTTGCTCATCGGTCTGCTTAATTGGAAGGTCGAGGGATATTTTGTTTCGTTGATTTTCGGCGGGCTTGTTGCAATTGTTTTATATCTTATATTTGGTGGCTCATGGAAATACGTACGTATTCCCAAAAAGGAACGCGACCGTCATTTTCTTAAGAAGATGCTGCTGTATTCAGTGCCACTGATGCCCAATGCTATCTTCTGGTGGGTTGGCACAAGTGTGAACAGATTCTTCATTACCAGTATGCTCGGTATCGGTGCTTCCGGCTTATTTGCTGCGGCCAGCAAGATACCGAACGTAATGAATATGGTCTCTTCCACGTTTTGGCAGGCTTGGAGCTTGTCTGCATTCCAAGAGTTCAAGAAGACTGATACCGGCAAGTTCTATAGCAATGTGTTTGCGGTGTTTCGTACGTTCTGTTTCCTCGCGGCATCAGGACTTATGTTGTTGACGCCGTGGCTCGCCTCATTGCTTTTGCAGAAGAAATTCTATGATTCGTGGCCTATTATTCCTGTCTTGATTCTTGCATTTCTGTTTAATGTGTTCGCAGGATTCTATGGAACGGTCTTTACTGCAAGTATGAAAACCAAACATCTAATGACATCGACTGCTGCTGCTGCGATCGTCGTTGTTGTTCTGACTTGGCTGCTCGTCCGTATCATGGGACTGCAAGGAGCTGCGTGGGCTATGGTCGGCAGCAACCTAGTTATGTATGTCATACGTGTGGCTATGGCTCATCCGATTGTCAGGATAGCGGTGAACTGGCCTCTTATGCTGATCAATATCCTGATTGTAGCTGTTCAAGCATGCATAATGGCATGGCATCCATCCAGGTACTTGTTGATCTCTGGTGTGCTCTTCCTTCTTGTATGCATAGTATCTGCGTTGGATGCCTATCCATTCGTAAAATCTTTGGCAACTGCAATCAGCGGAAAGTCACTGCATAAAAATGGCAAACATGTCGGGAAATAGGGATTTAAGGAGATGAATAATGAGGATAGGAACCATTACCTTCCATTGTGCATATAATTTTGGTTCTGCACTGCAGACTTATGCACTCAGAAAATATCTCACGAATTTAGGCCATGATGTACATGTTATCGATTATCGGAGCGCAGATTTCAATGGGTATAAGATTTTTCGTGGAATAGGGGTTAAATCATTTATTGCAGATTTGCTCTTTCTTCCAGGTAATTTACGCAGGCGCAGCAGTTTTCAATCTTTCTGGCATAAATGTTTTGGCCTGACGAGCCGGACTTATGAGGGGGCTGATGCAGAGCGTTCTCTAGCTGAGGATTTGAAGGATTATGATGCGCTGATTTGTGGTAGCGATCAGATTTGGAATTTGGATTGCACCTTAGGGCCTGTTCCTCCGTTCTTTCTTTCTTTCGCTTCTGATGGAACAAAGAAAATTGCGTATGCGCCTAGCTTGTCGCATGCCAAGTTTGAAGAAAAGAACTTCACTCTAGAAGATAAGAAGCATGTCTCCGAGTGGTTGAATCGTTTTGATGCACTTTCTGTGCGTGAGCTTTCTGTAGCAGGGCAGTTTCAGCAACTGACTAATAAGCATATTGTTGAAACGCTTGATCCGACGCTTTTGTTGAATTTAGAGGATTATCGACATATACAGGCTCCGCGACTTCCAAAGAAGCTGGAAGCAGACAAATATATATTTGCATATACGTTATGGCCGAATAAAGATATGGTGCATTATATTGATAAATTGGCGGCAAAACGTGGACTAACTATCGTTTATTACTCTCAGAAGCCGATTCGGTATCAATCGCACGCGATCAATGTATGGGGAATTGGCCCAGCTGATTTTCTTACATTGATTGATAAGGCAAACTGCGTGATTTCGAACTCTTTCCATGCAACGGTGTTCTCCATTCTCTATGGCAAGCCATTTCTTACGTTTGGTACGGAAAAGAGTAGTTCTCGCATGAGAACGTTACTTGTCAAACTGGGTTTACCTGAAAAGCATCTTTTGCCTCCTGATTTCGAGGGCGGAAGTAATGCTGAACCATTTGCCTCTGTACTGAATATGGCTCGACTTAATAATCTTCGTGCAGATTCTGAACGGTTCCTTAATGATGCACTGATGTAAAAACTCTCAACTAGTATTTGGCATGGAATTTATTGCATGCTGCTTATTTCTTCAATTTTCATAGCATGTTTGAGTTAAGGAGTGCGGATATTTTCTTGAAGATAGTCATACAGCTCCTTATCTGAGATTTTGTGAGGATGTCTTGTTTCCGCCATGAGGGTGACTGGGGTCCACCGGAACATGGGAGCGAACCCTCGGCTGTTTGTTTTCGGTTATTGTTTG
>ERZ779896.2725-NODE-2725-length-11730-cov-5.798887_pt1 | contig 11730 bp, 9 predicted proteins | sample MGYA00511067_ERZ779896 | MGnify/ENA primary metagenome ERZ779896 (study PRJEB29588, sample SAMEA2161597) | human gut metagenome | biome: human gut; feature: human-associated habitat; material: faeces | place: Denmark | collected 2008/2010 ...
GGAAGAATTCCGCGGCCCTCAGACCTTTAAAAAGCTTCTTTATGCCGATATTTTTTATCAGTCGTCCACTTCCCACTCTATAATGCTGCCTGTAACGGCGTCTATGACAAATTCGTATTCAATTCCATTTTGCCTAGCCTCTCCCTCATATACTGGCCTGTCGTCGTCCTCGTCAAATTCCAATTCCATAATAGTGCAGCCAGGCAGTCTGCCGTTTATAATTTCAACGGCCTGTTCTCTGCTTATTTTTGCCTGCTGTACTGCGCCTTCATTCTTTAATTTAACAATCTCACCTGAAAAGGCGGAAATTTCAAATTCATACCGCACATTTTCATGAATGATTTCTCCCTCGTATTTTCCATCGTCAATATCCGTTTCAAATTCTATAATACTGCCGTTAGGGAAACGCTCCAAAATTATCTCGCGCGCCTTATCCGCGCTTATATGATTGGTACTCGAACCATTAAAATCTGCCCTCTCGCTCTCCCATTTTACAGTCTCGCCCGAAACGGCGTCTATTTCTATATCGTATTCAACTGAATCCGCATATGCATCAATTTCATAAATACGCCTTCCGTCGTTATAATCCAGCTTTATTCTGCTTATAACCGCTCCGCTGGGCAATTTCTTAAGCACTATCTCCCTCGCCTGAGCCTCCGTTATTATATTCCCGCCAGTCTGGGTTTCATTCTGGCCTTTTGTCTCCCATTTAACCGTTTCTCCCGTAACAGCGTCTATTTCTATATCATAAACCGCAGAACCGGCATATGCGTCCGCCTCATAAACAGCCCTGCCGTCATCGCTGTCCAGTTTAATTCCGTTTATAACTGCGCCTTCCGGAAGCTTAGCCAAAATATTATTTTTGGCTTCCTCCAAAGTTAAATATTCCTCACTAGGATTAAGAGCGCCAGAGCCGTGGCCGTCCTGCTTCCACTTTACTATTTCTCCTGTCAGGGCGTCCACCTCAAACTCATATTCGACGCCGTCCAGGTAAGCTTCGCCCTCATACACCATACGGCCATTTTCCCAGTCCATTTCAAACTCGGATATAACGCAGCCAGGCAATTTATCATCAATCACCTGCTGAGCCTTTTTAGCGCCTATATAGGAGCCTGTACTGGCGCTGCCCGAAACGTCTACGCTGGAAATATGCTTGGACTGAGCCAGGAGATTCAAATCATTTATGCTCAATTCAGCTAATTCCTCAGCCTTCTGAGACGGATCGGCCGCCAAAATTGCCTCTATTAAAGTAGCCTTGCCCTGGGATACGCCCCAGCTTTCAGCCAGCTGACCTAGAGAATCAGAATTATCAACATTCAAAGATACAACAGCACCCTCTACCTGTTTGTTTGCCAGAGCATTTTCCACATAAGCAAGCAATTCCTGTTTAAGCGCTTCGCCCCGCTCCTGGCTGTCGCTTTTAACCGAAACCAGGACAGAATTCTGGTTTTCACTTATATAGCCGTTAGTATACATAGAGCCTATAAGCGCGTTTACCGCTACCTTTAAATCAGTTCCGGCTAAATCCATGCCGTCCAGTATACCCTCGGCGTCCTTATTAACCGCCGTTACAGAAAGCACCCTTTCATTTTTATTAATGCTTATCTCCAAACTCGGATTGACGTCCAATCCTATTACTGAATCCACAGCGTTTAAATTATTGATAAAAAACGCTCCGCCTATTACCAGAACCAGAACGGCCGCAGCCGCAGCGCACATTTGCCATACCTTAGGCCGTTTTTTTACTATTTTAGCGCTTTGGCTTACGCCGCTGCACTTTTCAAGCGCGCCGTCAATAACGTTAGGAGTTATTTCCTCAAGTTCCTTTTTCAGCCGCTGTTCCACATACTGATTTTTCATGTTTGCCTTCCTCCTCTTTAATAAGATGGGCCTTAAGCTTTTTAATAGCCCTATGGTAATGAGATAATTCTGTTGACAATGGTATTTTCATCAACGCCGCGCATTCATAATGCTTAAAGCCTGAAAGCGCATGCAGCATTACCGCTTGACGCTGAAGGTCGGTCAGCAGGCTCATAGCCGCTTTAAGCGCCTCACGCTCGCCAAAATCAGCGTAATAAACTGCTTCTCCGCCCTCTTTATCATTTATCTGCTCAAAGCGTCCTCTTTCTCTAAGCTTCATAAGCGAAAGATTGCGGGTAATTCTTAAAAGCCATGCCATAGGCTTGCCTCTGCCAACATACTGCGGAGCGCTCTCGTATACCTTTATGAACAGCTCCTGCATCACATCCTGAGCGTCGTGCTGGTCAGAAAGAATGGATAACGCAAAACCATATACGGCCGTGGAGGTTTTTTCATATAACTCCCTCAGCGCGTCGGTATTGCCTAAAGCAATCTTCTCAATAAGCGCGTCGCTTATATCAGGCGATTTTCTTTTTTCATGATTTTGATTTGCCGATATCGAACATAAAAACATAATTAAAATCTCCTGTCATTATAATAATGCTCAGAGCATATATTTTATTGCAGGCAAACAAATATTTTTTTAATTTTAGCACCATTCATTATTCTGCGTCAATATAACTTATATTTCAGTCGAATGTCGAAACCGGCGTTCTAAAATTATTCATTAAATATTAATGGTTTAGTTGTTGAATTATTTTATAGCTCGGATATAATATAATTGTAAACGATATACGGACAGTAACCCCCTGTCCAGTTTACACAATCCTCCTACTAATATACCCCCTAAGAAAGAAACCGCCCTTAAAAAGGCGGTTTCTTTCATTTTGCTTATTTGCTTCCCTAAAATGCCGTAACGCGGTAGATACGGAAATTTAGCTTTTTTAACGCATAGCTCATAAACTATAATGATAAATTAAAAACGCATTCAACTCATGCGGCGAAAACATTATATTCAAACGTATAATTTAATGCATTCAGGATACATTGCGCCGCATAAGGGATGTATTACGCTTTAATTATGATGTACTAAGAAATCAATACGCTTTCACACGGTATACAACGCTCGCATAATATAAACCAGGGGCTTAAAGCCCCCTAAAAAGCGGGGGTTCAAAATGATAACAATAAGTTTATGTATGATAGTAAAAAATGAAGAGGATGTTCTGGCGCGCTGCCTGGACAGCGTTAAAGGCCTGGCGGACGAAACAATAATAGTGGATACCGGCAGTTCCGACTCAACCAAAAAAATTGCCTTGGAATATACTGATAAAGTATATGATTTCCCTTGGATAGACGACTTTTCCGCGGCGCGCAATTACGCCTTTTCTAAAGGTACTATGCAGTATCTAATGTGGCTGGACGCGGACGACCTGATACTTGAAAGAGACAAAAATATGCTGCTTTCCCTAAAGGAAACCCTGCCCGAGGACACCGACGTGGTTATGATGCGGTACAATACCGCTCTAGACGAACAGGGCAAGCCGCTATTCTCCTTTTACAGGGAACGTCTGCTCCGCAGAGAAAAAGGATTTAAATGGAAGGGCGCCGTTCATGAAGCCATTGAAACCTATGGTAAAAAATATTATTCCGAAGCGGCCATTACCCATGCCAAGCTTAAGCAAAGCGAACCGGGCCGCAATCTTCGCATATACGAAAAGCTTATTGCTCAGGGAGCCATCCTGACAGGAAGGGATTTATTCTATTATGCGCGAGAATTATATTACAACAACCGGGATGAAGACGCGCTGAACGCATTTTCAGACTTTTTGGAGCAAAAAGCAGGCTTCATTGAAAATAAAATTGAAGCCTGCCGCTTTAAAGCCTTTTGCCTTTACCGGTTGAAAAGAAATTCCGAGGCTCTTGCAGCGCTCCTGGGAAGTTTGAAATACGACAGGCCTAGAGCCGAGCTTTGCTGCGATATAGGCAAACACTATCTTGACCAGGAACAGCCCCAAAACGCCGTTCCCTGGTTTGAGCTCGCTCTTACCATACAGCGCAATGACGCTTCAGGCGCATTTATACTGCCTGATTGCTATGACTATATTCCCTTTATACAGCTTTGCGTATGCTATGACAAGCTGGGAAATTCTGACGCAGCGGAAGAATGCAACCGCAGAGCCGGGCTATTGAAGCCATTTTCCCCCGCTTATCAGCACAATAAACGCTATTTTGACTCTAAAAGGTTAAAAAAGCAATGAGCTAGTCAGAGACTTAAAGTCTCCGCTATATAGAAATTTATATTAAAGGAGATTATAAAATGAATGTAAACATTTGTCCAAGGTGCGGAAGGCCCAGAAGCGGTTCTGGCTTTTCCGGCCCAACCTGCAACTGCTCCTCCGCCACCATACTGCCATCAAATAACTACCCGGTAAATCCTTCTTACGGTTGCGGAAACGGATGTGGAAATGGCTGCGGCTGCAGCAGCAGCGGAACCTGCTGCATACCAGGCCCTACAGGCCCTACAGGGCCTACTGGTCCTGCCGGAGGCCCAACGGGGCCGACCGGGCCAACTGGACCGACCGGGCCAACTGGTTTGCCCGGCTCTAATGGTCAGATGGGACCAACTGGACCGACCGGCCCTGCTGGAAGCAACGGCCAGCTTGGCCCCACAGGCGCAACGGGCGCTACCGGTCCGACTGGCGCGACTGGGCCGACTGGCGCGACTGGGCCGACTGGACCAACCGGGCCTACCGGACCTACTGGACCGACTGGACCAACTGGCGCTGGGCTTGAAACCCTTTCGGCTTTTGAACCCGGCCAATTATACAGCTTAGGCGACCTGGTATATTACAACGGCAGCCTTTATTCTGTATTAACTAACGACCCATCTGGCACTCCAGGCACTTCTCCTGATTTTGACCTGGTATCGGTAATGGGACCCACAGGCGCGACTGGACCGACCGGACCGACTGGGCCTACTGGTGCTACTGGGCCTACTGGCGCTACTGGCGCAAGCATCACCGGTGCGACTGGTCCTACAGGCCCTACAGGGGCGACTGGCGCAAGCATTACTGGCGCAACTGGGTCTACGGGCGCAACTGGCGCGACTGGCCCAACAGGACCGACTGGACTGACTGGACCTACCGGTCCTACTGGACCGACCGGCGCAACCGGCGCGACCGGTGAAACAGGCGCAACCGGCGCAAGCATTACCGGACCCACAGGCGAAACGGGTGCGACTGGGCCGACAGGCGCAACTGGCGAAACAGGACCTACTGGTGAAACCGGGCCTACCGGACCGACTGGTGAAACGGGACCGACCGGGCCTACCGGACCTACCGGGCCGACTGGACCGACCGGCGCAACCGGGCCTACTGGAGACGCGGGCGCGACCGGCGCAAGCATTACCGGACCGACTGGTGAAACGGGTGCGACTGGGCCGACAGGCCCTACTGGCGCAACGGGTGCAACCGGTGAAACAGGCGCAACCGGTCCGACTGGAGACGCAGGCCCAGCAGGCGCAAGCATTACCGGCCCCACAGGCGAAACGGGACCAACAGGACCTACCGGGCCTACTGGGCCAACCGGAGAAACAGGACCTACTGGCGCAGCGCCTCCATTAAACGCCTTATATGCGACCAACGTTCCTTCGCAATCCCCTGCTTCAGACGGCGCTGCCTTAACCTTTGACACCAACCAGCTTGAAGAAGGCACAGCCATAACCCATACTGCCAGCAGCGGAGATTTCACGCTTACCGAAGCCGGAACCTACACTATCTCCTATTCGGTAATAGGTACAAACGCTTCCGCAACAGGCGAAGCGAGCGTACAGCTCCGCGAAGACGGAACCGAAATCCCCGGCAGCACTAAATCGGGTACCATTGCAGCTACGGGCAACACTACCTCATTGTCCGCAACAGTAATAATAGATGCCGCCGGAACTGAAACCATTACTCTTAACATGATAGGCACAGGCTTCTCTTTTACGAACGCATCTATGCTTATTAAAAAGGAAGACTAATTAATTACGGTCTCCGGGTTATATAGCCCGGAGACCGTACATATTTTATAAAGCTATGTTTCAATTCATTTTTTCTCCTATAAACCCATATAAAATATTAATTCTAAAGCGTAAATCCATTACATATAATCACAAAGAAACAATATCGTAAGTATACAGCACAACTCAATTAAGGAGGATAACTAATGGAACGCTTTGACTTGTACAAGGATATAGCTCAGAGAACTAACGGAGATATATATATCGGCGTCGTCGGCCCTGTTCGCACAGGCAAATCCACATTTATCAAACGCTTTATGGATTTGCTGGTGCTGCCCAATATCTCCAACGAATATACTAAAGAGCGCGCCATAGACGAGCTTCCGCAAAGCGGCTCAGGGCGCACCATAATGACCACGCAGCCAAAATTTGTCCCTAATGAAGCAGTAACAGTAAATTTGGATGAAAATACGCAATTTAACGTCCGGCTTGTAGACTGCGTCGGCTATCTTATAGACGGCGTACTTGGGCATATGGAGGACGACACGCCAAGAATGGTGCGCACACCCTGGTCTGAAACAGAAATTCCATTTGAAAAGGCTGCAGAAATAGGCACTCAAAAGGTAATAAACGAGCATTCTACCATCGGTCTGGTCATAACTACCGACGGCAGCATAAACGGGCTGCCCCGTTCAGGTTACATAGAAGCTGAAGAACGGGTGGTTGAAGAGCTGAGACAAATCGGAAAGCCCTTTATTATCGTATTAAACACGACCGATTTATACTCAGTTGAAACACAAAAGCTTCAGCTTGCGCTGGAAGAAAAATACGATGTACCCGTAATACCCCTGGACGTATTAAATATGTCCCTGGAGGACTTGCAGTCGGTGCTTGAAAGAGTGCTCTTTGAATTTCCGCTGCGCCGCATAAATATCTCTCTGCCCCGGTGGGTGCAGGCGCTTTCTCCCGACCATTATCTTATAGATGAAATTTTAACCGGCCTGCGCGAACGCGCTGCAGAACAGCATAAGATGCGCGATTATCCGGCGCTTCTGGGCTTATTTGACGAATCGGAAAATATAAGGGGCTTCAATGTTGAAAAGGTGGAATTAGGTACAGGCAGTATTGAATACGGCGTAGAAGTCGCGCCCGAATTATTCTATAAGGTGCTGGGAGATGAATGCGGCTGTGAGATTAAAGGTGATTTTCATCTTATTGCCCTTATGCGGGATTTAGTCGAGGCCAAAAAAGAATATGATCGTGTTGCCGAAGCGCTCAAATGCGCCGAAGCGACCGGTTACGGCGTAGTTGCGCCATCTATGGACGAAATGGTTCTAGAAGAGCCTGAAATGGTAAAGCAGGGCTCGCGCTTCGGCGTCAAGCTGAAAGCCAGCGCTCCCTCTCTGCATATTATAAAGGTAGATGTAAAAACCGAAGTTAATCCAATTGTGGGCAGCGAAAAGCAAAGCGAAGAGATGGTCAAATATCTACTGGCAGAATTCGAAAACGACACAGCGCGCATATGGGACAGCAATCTTTTCGGCAAAAGCCTGCATGAACTGGTACAGGAAGGCCTTTCAGGCAAGCTGCTTAGAATGCCCGAAGGAGCGCAGAGGAAAATGCAAACAGCTCTGCAGCGCATTATAAACGAAGGAAGCGGCGGACTCATCTGCATACTTCTCTAATTAACGAGGGGGGATGCGCCGCGTTGGGCAAGCAGGCCCGGCGCGGCGCTTTTGCATATCTTAGCTATTAGGTAAGTATTTTAACAGAATACCCTTGGTTTGCAATACACACAGACGCAATCACTCCTTTCAGAACGCATTATACTTTACTTGTATCGTCCATACCCTCAGTTTGCAAAAAAGACGGTCAGAAGGCATAAAATCTGCGTCCTGCCGCGCTGCTTTGATTCCATGCACGCCCGGTACATGACTCCTTCAAGCGCGCTTTATCTGGCACAAATTTTATGCCTTCTGACTCTGCGGCCTCAAAGAAAAAGAATTTCTTCATTTTCAAGGCAGACGAAGAAGGCGTTACTTATGAGTACGCTGATTGAGGATAACGCAGAAAATGAAGAAATTATCTCGTTTTGAGGCGTATAGTTCCTTGTAAATTGAGGGTACGGTCAAAATAAGCTGAGCAGACTAAAAATAGCATTTACAACATTTCCACGCGGTAAAGCCGTGAACGTTCGTTTAATTAAACGAGCGTTCACGGCTTTGATTAATCATTAGTAATTAGGGGCTATGCCGGACTACTTTCGCTTTTTATGGCACATACACGCGGACGGGCAGTTTTCGCAGCCGCAGCCGCATGAATTCTTTCCGTTTCTTTTATCCCGAACCAGCTTTACAATAATTAAAGCAACTATGCCGGCCAATACCGCGCCAATAAGAATAGTTGACCAATACTGCTTAAAGAATTCCAGCATAAATATCCTCCTTTATTTAATCTTTACCTCAGTTTTCAGCGAGGTACTCTCCTTATAAGGCCTGAAAAGCATATACAGGATAACGCCCAGTACTATTATGGCTGCTATCAGACCTACTGCATTCGCATTACCCGTAAAAACAGACCCCACCTGATAAACTATAAGAGATACGGCATAAGCAAACACGCATTGATAGCCTATAGCGAAGAGCGTCCATTTTCCATTGTTCATCTCGCGCTTTATAGCGCCCATGGCCGCAAAGCAGGGCGCGCAGAGCAGGTTGAATATAAGGAAGGAATAAGCGGAAAGCGGAGTAAACAATTCGCGCATATTCGCCCATATCTGCCAACCGCTCTCAGCAACCTCTTCAAAGCCGCCAAGCAGCACGCCGAAAGTGCTGACAACGTTCTCCTTAGCAATAAGACCGGTAACCGCCGCCACAGCCGACTGCCAGTTGCCCCAGCCCAGAGGCGCGAACAGCCATTGAATGCCGCGGCCTATTGAAGCCAGAACTGAATTGTTCAAATCGGATACCATACGGAATACCCCGTTTTCCACTCCAAACGCCTGCAGGAACCAAAGCACGATAGCTGAAAGGAGAATGACTGTTCCAGCCTTCTTAATAAAGGACCAGCCGCGCTCCCACATTGAGCGGAGTATGCTGCCTACTGTAGGCCAATGGTAAGCCGGAAGCTCCATAACAAAAGGCGCAGGATCTCCCGAGAATATTTTAGTTTTCTTAAGCATTATACCAGATATTATTATTGCTGCAACCCCTATAAAATATGCGCTGGGCGCAACCCACCAGGCCTCGCCGAACAAAGCGCCTGCTATTAAAGCGATAATGGGCAGCTTGGCTCCGCAGGGTATAAAGGTAGTAGTCATAATGGTCATTCTGCGGTCTCTGTCATTTTCTATAGTGCGCGAAGCCATAATTCCAGGAATGCCGCAGCCCGTACCTATCAGCATAGGTATAAAGGATTTGCCCGACAATCCGAACTTGCGGAATATTCGGTCCATAACAAAGGCGACTCTGGCCATATAACCGCATCCCTCAAGGAAGGCAAGAAATATAAAGAGCACAAACATTTGCGGAACAAAGCCCAATACTGCGCCCACGCCTCCTACTATGCCGTCCAAAATAAGCCCCTGAAGCCAGCCGGCGCAATTAATTCTTTCCAGCCCGTCCCCGATAAGCACCGGAATGCCAGGAACCCAAACGCCGTAATTAGCCGGATCAGGCTCTTCAACTTCCAGCGCAGCCATATAATCCTGATATGTAACGCCAAAGGCTTCAACAACCTCTCCATTTTCCTCGTCCAGAATCTCAGCCGTAGCGGTTAGCTCTGTAGCGGTTTCAGGCTCCAATCCAGCCTGTTCGGCAGCCGCCTCAAAGGCTTCTATAGTAGCGCCGGGTATCACATATTTTTCGCTTGCTTCATTATAATCAGAGCTGCCTATGCCCAAAAGATGCCAGCCCTCTCCGAAAAGCCCGTCGTTGGTCCAGTCTGTAACCCAAGTGCCTACAGTAGTTACTGATATGTAATATACTATAAACATAACTACCGCAAAAATAGGCAAAGCCGCCCAGCGGTTTGTTACAATTCTGTCTATCTTGTCCGAGGTGGATAATTTGCCTTTATCCTTTTTCTTATAGCAGCTTTTTATTATGGAGGCAATATAAACGTATCGTTCGTTAGTTATAATGCTTTCCGCATCGTCGCTTAATTCCTCCTCGGCGGCCTTTATATCCGCCTCTATATGAGCAAGCACCTCATTTTTAAGCTTAAGCTGCTCCAGAACCTTTTCATCCCGCTCAAATATTTTAATGGCGTACCAGCGCTGCTGCTCGGCTGGCAATTCATGCACGGCAGCCTCCTCGATATGAGCTATAGCGTGCTCCACAGCGCCGTTAAAGCTATGCTGAGGAACAGTTTTGGTATTTTCAGCCGCCTTTACCGCCGCTTCGGCCGCTTCCATAACGCCCGTACCCTTAAGCGCCGAAATTTCCACCACCCTGCAGCCCAGCTGTCTGGACAGTTCCTCAACATTTATCAAATCTCCGTTTTTCTTAACCACATCCATCATATTTACAGCTACAACTACCGGGATACCCAATTCGGTAAGCTGAGTAGTTAAATAGAGGTTGCGCTCCAGATTTGTTCCGTCTACTATGTTAAGTATTGCGTCCGGGCGTTCATTTATAAGATAATTTCTGGCGACTACCTCCTCAAGCGTATACGGAGAAAGGGAATATATACCCGGCAAGTCCATAATAACGACGTCATTATGCTTTTTAAGCCTGCCCTCCTTCTTTTCCACGGTAACTCCCGGCCAGTTCCCCACAAACTGATTGGCCCCGGTCAGCGCATTGAATAATGTTGTTTTTCCGCTGTTCGGGTTGCCGGCTAGAGCAATTTTAATACTCATTTTCACGCTTCCTTTCCTTTTAATTAGTTTACACTAACTCACATGCCGAAATAAAGGCTATTCCACCTCTACCATCTGTGCATCGTCCTTTCTGATAGACAGCTCATAGCCCCTGACAGTAACTTCGATAGGGTCCCCAAGCGGAGCAACCTTGCGCACATAAACCTGCGTACCCTTTGTCAGCCCCATATCCATGATTCTGCGCTTAACCGCGCCCTCGCCATGGAGCCTGGCTACTTTTACAGTCTCTCCAATTTTGACCTGCTTCAGCGTCCTCATACCCTTCCCTCCTTAAAAAATTATACCATTATTTTGCCGGCCATTTCCCGGCTGATGGCGATACGGGATTCCTTTACATTTACAATAAGATTGCCTCCCATAGTTGAAATAATGGTGACTCTTACGCCGGGTACAAAACCAAGGTCTGCAAGGTGTGTCCGAGCCTCAGGTTTGCCACCGACTTTTTTTATCACATTTTCCTCGCCTACTGCTGCAAGAATAAGCGGCATCATTTCAACTCACGCCTTTCTCATGATTTAGAAGAACGCAACAGCAAAGTTAGCGTTCTCTAACCGTTATATATGTTAGCACCGACTAACTATTTTGTCAATGAAAATTTATAAATTAAACGCAAAAATCTAACGGTTTTTAAGCTGTCAACATCCTTCTTTTATCTCAGCCTGCAATAGCAGGTAAAAGAAATGTATTATACTCTCAATCCTCAACAATCACTTTTATCTGCGTACATCTGCCGCTGTTGCAAAGGCTTTCGGATACGCTGCATGCCGCAATACCCAGCCGAACATCCAGTTCCGCCCTCATTATTATTTTGCTTCCGGCCTTAGAAAGAGGCGCTTCAACAGAAATTGAACCGTCCGCATTTATTTTTGTATGCATAAAAATATTAATAGGTTGAATTATAGGCCTCGCTTGACTTAGACAATACAATCAAAGTACAATGCGTTTTTACATAAATGCCCGCCGCGTCCGCTTTGTTGCGCGG
>ERZ779896.2731-NODE-2731-length-11697-cov-22.076705_pt1 | contig 11697 bp, 9 predicted proteins | sample MGYA00511067_ERZ779896 | MGnify/ENA primary metagenome ERZ779896 (study PRJEB29588, sample SAMEA2161597) | human gut metagenome | biome: human gut; feature: human-associated habitat; material: faeces | place: Denmark | collected 2008/2010 ...
ACACCTGGATCCCGACCCCGGACCGCAAGGCTGACCAGCCCTTCCTGATGCCGGTCGAGGACGTCTTCACCATCTCCGGCCGCGGCACCGTCGCTACCGGTCGTGTCGAGCGTGGCGTCATCAAGAAGAACGAGCCCGTCGAGATCGTTGGCCTGGCAGACGAGAAGAAGTCCACCGTCGTCACCGATATCGAAATGTTCCACAAGCTCATGGACTACGCTGAGGCTGGCGACAACATCGGCGCTCTGCTCCGCGGCATCGACAAGAAGTCCATCGAAAGAGGCCAGGTCCTGTCCAAGCCCGGCTCCATCCATCCGCACACCAAGTTCGTTGGCCAGGTCTACGTTCTGTCCAAGGACGAAGGCGGCCGTCACACCCCGTTCTTCAACAACTATCGTCCGCAGTTCTACTTCAGAACCACTGACGTTACCGGCATCATCTCCCTGCCCGAAGGCGTTGAGATGTGCATGCCTGGCGATAACATCGACATGAAGGTCGAGCTGATCACCCCGATCGCTATCGAGAAGGGCCTCCGCTTCGCTATCCGTGAAGGCGGCCGTACCGTTGGTTCCGGCGTCGTCATCGAGATCGACGAGTAATTTCGCCAAAACCCCATAAAGCAGCAGCGCCCGGCGTGAGCCGGGCGCTGTTTCTGTATCAGCATCGTCTCCTTCCGACGAAACGCTTCCTGGCGCGTAAAATGAAATCGGAAACGAGGGACACATTATCGTTGTCAAGGGAAGCTTGTAAAAGACGATGAAAAAGCGCTGCTTGAACTGAAATAGACGCTTGCGTTGAGCAGCGGTCAGATGGTGTTATTTGAAACCGCTGCGCCTGGAACGCAGGGTGTGCCGTTCAGGCAGCCGGAGCGTCCAGCTCTGGAATTGGACAAAACAAAGGCATACGAACTTGGTTTTTCCAATTGAGTTCGTATGCCTTTCCTGACTTTATGAAATGAGTAATGTCCTTAAATATGAATGAAAGCTGTAGTATTCCCGGCCTGAGACATCCAACGGACTGCGTTAGTTCTTCTTTTCAAGCGCGCGGCAGAGGACTGGCGCAATCAGGCAGGCCAGCACGCCGCCGATCACGGCTGTGAGAAGCTGCGGCCAGGTAAAAGCCGCTGTGACGGTGCTGAGCTTCGCTGCCGGGATGACAGCCGGGGCCACCAGCCGGACAAGGACGAGATACAGCGCCGCAAACTTTGCTGCGGCAGCCAGCACCATGCTGCCATATGCGGCGGGCAGCTTCTTTTTTTGCAGGAATCCGCCGACAAGCAGGGCAAACAGGACGGCGTAGACGGCGTTGCCCAGCGAAACGCACGGCACCAACGGCAAAAACGCCGGGCCGATACCGAGCAGATACGCGCAGAACGGCGAAATGACCGCGACCGTCACGCCGGACCAGACGCCGCCGATCAGCGCCGCGATGGCCAGCACCAGATTGACGCACGAGCCGGTCACCAGCTGGCCGAGGCTTTTGGTAAGGAACTGAATGGCGATCAGAAGCGCAAGGCAGACCGCCGTCCGCGCGATCCAGACTGTTTTTTTCATAAAAAATCTCCCCAAGCTTGTATTTTGCTGCTATTATAGCAATGTCATTCAAAAAAATTCGTTGCAGCTGCAACAAAAAGGAGAGCAAAATGCTGACAGATGAAGAGAAGCGCATTCTGCTGCAAAACAGGCTTTTCGCAGAGCTTCCTGCGGAGCGGCTGGACGGGCTGCTGCAAAAGCTTTCCTCCCGCACGGCCTGCTTTGGAAAAAACAGCGTGATCTGGGGCATGGGCGAGCGAATCGACCATGCGGGGATCGTGCTGTCCGGGCGCGTGGAGGCGTGGCGGTACACGCAGGATGGACAGGAAAGCCTTTCCGCGGTACACGAGGCAGGCGGACTGTTTGGGGATGTTTTGATGTCGGCCCGGACGGTTGGCAGCCCGGTCGAGCTTCGCACGGCAAGGCCGTCCAAGATCCTGTTTCTATCGCTGGACGCACTGCTCCGCTGCTGCGCGGAGGATGGCGGAAGCGACTGCACACGGCTGCTGTCCAATCTGCTGGAGGAGATCTCGGAGAAATACTGGGCATTACAGCGCCATATCCGCCTCCTGTCCATTCCGGACGGTCGGACAAGGCTGGAAGCGTATCTGCGGCAGGAGGCGGGAAAAACCGGCGAGATCGTCTGCGCCGGAATGACGCGCGAGCAGATGGCCCGGTACCTTGGCATGAACCGCAGCGCCCTTTCGCGCCTGCTCGGCACGATGCAGCGGGAAGGCCGCTTAGAGCTTCGCCGGGGAAGCCTCCGACTCCTGAACGATATCGAAACGTGAATGACCGGTCCGCAAAAGCAGAACGAGGCCGGCGGCAGCTCCCGGGCGACCGCCGGCACGCAAAGGCAGACAGTCTCTCAAGCGCTCTTTGCACCTGCTGCGGCCGGTGCGCTGATACCATGCGGACAGTTCCGCATAAAAGTGTTCTATACCTGATTTTTCCAGATAGCGAACTGCCTGCAAATACAGGTCATATTTCCCGGATCGCACGCCGTTCAGTCTTCGGGCGTCGAGATTGTGCCGGAGGTCTGCCAGCTTGACCTTTCTGGCAATCGGATCCTTTGCCAACGCCCTGACATAGTCCATACACGTAAAGTTTTATGTGTTACAATGTACTAGTATATTGTAACGTCTAAAAATCTGCAAAAGCAAACAGAGGGGATTTGCAGCAGATACCAGAGCGCTCCGATATTTACGGCGTTCGAATCCCTTCAGGCCTTCGTGCATAAAATGTACCGGTTGCAGTTGACAAGTGTTAATATCTGTGGTATCCTCAAAACATAACATACGTTAGCATTTTGAAGGGAGCACTGTGAAATGGAACATCTCAGACTGTCTGATGGGGAATGGAAGCTGATGAAAACGCTCTGGCAGAGGCCGGGGCAGACGCTGGCGGAGCTGGTCTCGGCATTGGACGCGGATACCGGATGGAGCCGGGCGACGATTTTTATGATGCTCAAGCGGCTGATCGCCAAGGGTGCGGTCACGATGGACGACAGCGGAAAATTTCAGACATACAGCGCGTCCGTCGCCTATGCCGACGTGGAGCCGGAGGAAACGGAGTCGTTTCTATCCAAGGTCTACGGCGGCAGCGTCGGGATGATGGTATCAAACTTAGTTGACCGCGGTGCGCTGTCCGAGCAGGAAATTCAGGAGTTAAAAGCCATTTTGGACGCAGCGGAGAAGGAGCACGCGCAATGAAAACACAAATTCTCTTCCTGACGCTCTGCATCAGCCTTCTTTTATCAGGCTGTCAGAAAGCGCCAGAGGCTCCGCCCGCGGTGCAGGCGGAGGAAGCGCCGTGGGAAGCCGAATCGCAGGATTCGCAGTCCTCCTATAATGACTCGACGCAGGGGCCTCATTCACAGGAATTTCGGAAAATCTACGGTGAGGAAGACGGTGCGGATTGGTGGAAGACTGCCGCGCAGGAAGAAGCAAAGGACGCTTCGGGTGTTGACCAATATGACGATGCAAAAACATGGAGCTGGGCACCGTATGAAACGCTCTATCGGACGGACGGCAGCTGCATGGGGCTGGTGCGGGAGGCCGATGGTACGCGGCACATCGGTGAAGTTCCAGACACAAAGGTCTGGATTCGGCTGAAGGACGGCACGCTTCTTTCTGACGAGCCGTTTGACGCCTGCATCGACTATATGGGCACGCCGGAGGGTGAGGTCTACTGCATCCGAAACGGCACCGGCTACCGCTATACCGTCAGCGCCGGAGACGGAAGCTTTTACCTCAGCGAAGTGGACGAGCCGAAAACTTTGGAGGAAGACCATTTCGGCTATCGCCTGCGCGTTACCCGGTGGGACAGCCGTGAACCGTGCTATGGCATTGTGACCGCAGACGGAGCAGAGGTGATCGCACCGGTCTATGAGCGTGTGGAGATTCCCTTCGCAGATCGCTTCCTGCTCTATGAGGGCGGCGCGTCGCAGGGGCCGGTCATGGGCCGGTGCCGGCTAACGGACGAGAACGGGAGCACGCTTTGTGCGCGCTTCCATTGGATCGATTACAGCGTATTTGACGATGGCTATATCGGCATCGCGGTATGTTACGGTGAACGTGCGGCATATCCGTGCTATGACGAGGACGGCCAGCCGATGCCGGAGGGGTATTGGCTCGTGGATTGGGACGGAAAGCTTTGCAGCGAGCGCTTTGCGAAGCTTTCCTTTGGTGACAGTGATGGGACGCACGCGGCGTCAGAAGACGATGTCCTGCGCGTCCTGCGCGAAGATGGCACAGAAGAACTGCTGCCGGTCGCAGAGCTGCTGCTTCCGTAGCTTAGATGGAAAGACAGGAGGATTTCTTATGCTGAGAGAAGTATTGACCGTTTCAGCGCTGATTCTGGCCGTTCTTCTGGTGCGGGCAATTTTCAAAAACCGCGTGCCAAAGCGGATGGTCTATACGCTCTGGCTGGTGGTGCTGGTGAAGCTGTGTCTGCCGGGGACGCTGGTTTCGCTGCCGGTGCTTCCGGCAGAGGAAGCGGCCGCGCCGGTGCAGCGCGTGGAGCTGCCCGCGCAGCCTCTCCCGGCGCAGCAGCCTGCGCAGGCTGTGACGCAGCCGCAGGTTCCTGTGCAGCAGCCAGTCTCCCCGGCACAGGAGGCCGCGGAAGCGCCCGCAAAGCCGCTGACAGCGATGCAGATCTTTCAGATCGTCTGGGCGGGCGGGAGTGCGCTGCTTGGGCTCTGGTTATTTGGTACATGGCTGGTATTTACGGTTCGGCTTCACAAGAGCCGGCGTTTTCTTGGCAGACACGGCAGGACGCGTATTTACATTTCCAGCACGGTCAAATCGCCGTGTCTGGCCGGGCTGGTTCCGGCAGTCTATCTGACGGAGGATGTGCTGCAAACGGATTCGACGGAATTGATTTTACGCCATGAACTCACGCATCTGCGGCATCTGGATTTCCTGTGGTCGCTCTGCCGGACGGCGGCGGTGATTGCTTACTGGTGGAACCCGTTTATCTGGCTGGCCGCGATTTGTTCCAAGCGCGACGCGGAGCTGGCGTGCGACGAGGCTGTCGCCGCCGGGCTTTCGGACGCGCAGCGCCTTGTCTATGCACGGGCGATTCTGGCGCAGGCCCCGCGTAAGGCCGCGGCCCTGAGCCTTGCCGGGCCTCCGGTCAAAGAGCGCATTTTGTTCCTGACGAAAAAACAGCGCACGAGCGTTCTGTGTGTCATTCTGGCGCTGTTGCTCATCGTGTCTGCCGCTGGGTGCTCGATTACGGAGCTGACGCGGCAGAAATCGGGAGAGATCACGCTGCCAGAGGAAACAGAACCCGTGCAGCAGGAGCCGCTGAAAACCGCGATGCCGCTGACGCAGGCACAGATCGACGCGGTCAACGCGATCTTTGCCGACTATGAGCTGTCGACCGATGATACGCTCGGTCATTTCGCGGTCAACGGCTTCTTCACCTCGACCTATGACGATGTACGTGATCTGAATCTGAACAATTTCCTTGCTTACTTCGGAGAATGCGGCGAGGAGGATATTTCGGAGGAGGAATTTGCCCAGCTGAACGCCAAATGGGAATTCCGCGTCGACAGCGTGGAGGATTTCCCGCTGCCCATCCACCGGTATCCTGCGTCTGCGGTCGAAGGCGTCCTGAAGCGCTTCGCGGGCATCGGCCTTGCCGACCTGACGGATATGCAGACGCCGTTTTCCGGCTACACTTATCTCGAAGACACGGACGCATTTTATACCACCACCAGCGACTACAGCCCCGGCTATTTCCGCTGCACCAGCGGCGAGATCGAGCCTGACGGAGATACTGCGCTGCTGTACGGCAGTACAGCGGGATTCCTTTCCGGCGAGGCTGTTCTGAAGCTGGTAAAGAACGGCGACAGCTGGTACATTCATTCCTTTACCCTTGCGTCGGAACAATCGGCCACACTGGAGCCGCAGGTTCCGACTGCGGAGACGCTGAGTACGCTGCCGATTCCGACATCCTCCATGTTCGGTCTGACCGGGCGGGAGGCGGTGCTCTTTGACGCGGCAGTCGCGCAGCGGTATCCGCGCAGCGACAATGATATCGTGCTGCCGAGCCTGCGCGAGTATGGTTCGTTTGAGGAAAACGGGAAAACTGTCGTCATCTGCTACCTGCATTATGATTTTTACTATGACTACACCGGCCCTGACTGGGAGTGGAACGGGGGCGGCTCAACGACAGTGGCGAGATTCGAGCTGGATGCGCCGGGCAATATCTGCACGGGCTTTGCGGAGTACCCGAGCGGGAGTTTGAGTGACTGGATCCGCGATTTCTGCGGCCCGCTTGCCGTGCAGAATGCGGACGGCGCGTGGGGATTGCCGGAAGCGTCCGGAGACTGGTTTCCAGCAGACATGAATCTGCTCCAGCAGTATTTGGAGGTGATTGCCTCCCTTGCCCCGTCAAGCGGCGAGTCTGCGGAGGCTGTTCTTCAGGATGATACGATTTGGTCGCGCGTCCACGAAAAGCTGGACTATGCACACTGGGCGCAGGACATGACGGCGGAATATGAGGATATCGTTCGGAAATTCCAGATCGAGGACAGCAAAATGAGCGATCTGCCGGGCGATGTTTCCCAGTGGCCGCGCTATTATTCCGCGTTTGTTGACTATTTCAGCGCTGCAAACGCCGACCTGCGGTATCTGGACGCAGATACCATCTGGACGAAGGACTTATCGGAAGACCGGCAATCATTGATCGTCACGCTGACGCGGGCGGACGTCATATTGATGCTCTCCTATTCGCTCCAGACCTCGCAGATCACGGAGGTCAGCACGCGCCGGAACGCAGTTCTGCAGAGCGTGACCGGGGATTCCATCACGGCCGAGCATATTACGCTGCTGAATGCCTCTCTCGAAGAGGATCTGCAAACGCTCAAGGCGCTGAATATTCCACCGCAGAATTACTATTATGGATATTACCGGGTCGATTCCGGCGAACTTTACACCTATAAAGTCGACCCGAACGCATCCGTCACGATCTACGATATCGAGCAGGAATATGGCGCAGGCGAGGACCGGCTGTATACGTTCAAAACATGGCGGGACTTTGCCGCCGCCGTGCAGGAAAACGAAGGGCTGCTCGTCCAGCCGTATACGCTTACTTTGAAAAACGGCGTTGTGGTCAAAATCGAGGAAAAATTCTATAATTAAAAACTCTGCCCGCAGACCGTTGAAGCTGCGGGCAGAGTTTTTTATGGAGCGCGTTATGATGCCTGTTCGAACTGGCTGTTGTAGAGGGCGGCGTAGAAGCCGTTTCGCTGCATGAGTGTTTCGTGCGTGCCGCTTTCGATGATGTCGCCGTCCTTCATGACGAGGATGAGGTCGGCGTTTTTGATCGTCGACAGACGGTGGGCGATAACGAAGCTGGTGCGGTTTTCCGTCAGCTTATCCATGGCGCGCTGGATGAGCAGCTCCGTGCGCGTGTCGACAGAGCTGGTCGCCTCGTCGAGGATGAGCATGGGCGCGTTCTGGAGCATGGCGCGGGCGATAGTCAGCAGCTGCTTCTGCCCGGCGGAAATGCTGGTGCTCTCGGACAGGACAGTGTCGAAGCCGTCCGGCAGCGAACGGACGAATTTATCCAGCCCGCAGGCGCGGCAGACGCGATTTAATTGTTCATCGGTCACGTCCGACAGATTGTAGACAAGATTTTCCCGGACTGTGCCCTCAAACAGCCATGTGTCCTGCAGGACCATGCCGAACAGCTTGTGCACGTCCTCGCGGCTGAGCGCAGATGACGGCACACCGTCAATTCTGATGCAGCCGTCGGAGATCTCATAGAACCGCATGAGCAGGTTGACCATGGTCGTCTTGCCAGCGCCGGTCGGGCCGACGATGGCGACCTTCTGGCCGGGGGCGACGTGGGCGGTGAAGTCCTTGATGATGATCTTATCCGGTGAATCCGGGTAGCTGAAGCGGATGTGCTCAAAGTCGACCTCGCCGCGCACGGGGCGGGGCAGCTCCGGTTTTTCCGATTCATTGGGCAGTTCCTCGCTGCCGAGGAAGTCAAAGATGCGGTGCGCGGAGGCGGAGGCTGTCTGCAGGTTCGTCATGCCCTGCGCGATCTGGGTGAGGGGAGAGGTGAACAGGCGCACATACAGGATGAACGAGACGATCACGCCGATATCGATGATGCCCTGGATCGCGAGGATCGAGCCGAGCACGCACACGGCGACATAGGACAGGTTGCCGATGACATTCATGAGCGGCTGCATGACGCCGGACAGGAACTGCGAACGCCAGTTCGCGTCGTAAACAGCGTCGTTCAGCGTGTCAAAGGTCTTGCCGACAGGCTCTGCCGCGCGGGAAATGCGCACGACCTCGTGGCCGGAATACATTTCCTCGACATAGCCGTTCAGTTTGCCGAGGCTTTCCTGCCGGGCGGTAAAGTATTTCTGCGAACGGGACATGATGAGCACGACGAGCAGCAGCCCGACGAGCGTAATGCCCAGCGCGGCAAGCGCCAGCCGCCACTCGGTCACGAACATCATGATGAGGCAGCCGGCAAACTGCGTCGCGGCGGAGATGATCGTCGGCAGGCTGTTGGTCAGTCCCTGCTGGAGCGTGGAGACATCGTTGGTGATGCGGCTGAGAATATCGCCCTGTGCATGAAAGTTGAAGTATTTCTGCGGCACCCGGTTGATCTTTTCGGACAGCTCCGCGCGCATACGGTAGGACATTTTGAGCGTGACGCTCGCCATGATATAGTGCTGGATGAAGCCAAAGAGCGCGCTCAGGCCGTAAATGACGGCAAGCAGTATGCCGACTCTTGCAATGGCTGCAAGATCAATGCCGCCGAGCAGGCCGTCGGACATGATGGTCGCGATCTTACCGACCTGATCCGGGCCGATGATGGTCAGCACGGCGCTGAGCGCCGCCAGCACGAGCGCCAGAATGACGACGCCGAGGCTCCTGCGCATATACGCGCTCAGGTCGTTCAGAGCGCCTTTGGGATCCGTTTTTTCTGTTGGACGCATATTGGGCCTCATTTGGATGCGCCTCCTTTCTTGAGCTCTTCCTCGCTCAGCTGCGACATGGCGATCTCGCGGTAGACCGTGCAGGACGCCATCAGTGCGTCATGCGTGCCGAGTCCGGCAATCTCGCCGCGGTCGAGCACGAGGATCTGATCGGCATTACGGATGGTGCTGATGCGCTGGGCGACGATGATCTTCGTCGTGCCGGGAAGCTCCTTCGCAAGCCCCTCGCGCAGCACCGCGTCGGTCTTATAGTCCAGCGCGGAGAACGAATCGTCGAAAATCAGAATTTCCGGCGTTCTTGCCAGCGCACGCGCGATGGAAAGCCGCTGCTTCTGCCCGCCGGAGACGTTCCGGCCAAGCTGGGCGATGGGATGTGCGGCCTTTTCGGGGTATTTGTCCACGAATTCCGCTGCCTGCGACAGGGAAAGCGCGGCTTGCAGCGACGCGTCCGTCTTTTCTGCTGCGCTCTGCCCGAAAAAGACATTGTCTTCAACCGTGCCGGAGAACAGAACGGCCTTCTGCGTCACATAGCCGAGCTTGTTGTAAAGCGCGTCGAACGTATACTCGCGCACGTCCAGCCCGTCTACAAGGACAGTGCCAGCCGTCGCGTCGTAAAAGCGCGGAATGAGGGAGGCCAGCGTCGTCTTGCCGCTGCCGGTCGCGCCGATGATGGCCAGCGTCTGGCCCTTTTCTACCTTGAAGCTGATATGCTCCAGCTCATCCGCAGCCGCGCCCGGATAGCGGAAGGAGACATCGCGGAACTCGACCGTGCCGGTCCCGCTGCCCTCTGTCTTCGCGCCGGGGACGACGTGCGGCTTTGTGTCCAGCACCTCGTTGATGCGCTCTGCCGAGACCTGCGCCTGCGGCACGAGCATGAAGATCATCACGAGCATCATAAAGGACATCACAACATAGGTCGCGTAGGTGCTGAACACCAGCACGTTTGTGAACATCGTCAGCCGTGCGGCGGGATCTGTCAGCGCGATCGACTCAACCAGCGCCGCGCCGACCCAGTAGACGGCGAGCGCCAGCCCGTTCATGCCGAAGCCGAGCATCGGCTGGAGCAGGGCGAACAGCCGCTGGTTTTTCAGCTGCAGGTTCATCATCTCGCGGCTGGGGCCGTCGAATTTCCGGTTCTGATAGTCCTCCGCGCCGAAGGCATGGACGACGTTGATGCCGGTCAGATTTTCCCGCGCGACGCGGTTGATCTGGTCGGTCTTTTTCTGCACCTGACGGAACCGGGGCAGGCAGCTGGACATGATCAGCAGCACCATCACAACGATTGCCACAACGAAGCCGCCCGTCACAGCCGAGAGCGTCCAGCTTTTGCCGAGGATCTTGATGATGGCCCAGACGGCCATGATCGGGGCCTTCATGAGCATCTGCAGACCCATGGCGACGATCATCTGAATCTGGGTAATATCGTTGGTCGTTCTGGTGATGAGGCTGGGGACGGAAAAGGACTGCATTTCCTCGCTGCCCGCGTCCATGACATGGTGGAACAGGTCGGCGCGGACGGAAAAGCTGAAGCCGGAGGCCGTCTTTGCCGCCAGATAGCCGCAGCCGACAGCCAGAACGGCGCTGGCCAGCGTACACAGGAGCATCTCGCCGCCGACGGATAAAATATCCGCTGTGACGCTGCCGGGGGTTTTGATGAGCGTGGTGAGCCGGGTCATGTAATCCGGCAGCTTCAGGTCGAAATAGACCTGCGCCACGACGAGAACTGCGCACAAAAGCGCCATCAGCGCCTCGCGCTTTCGCATACGCTTGAGAAGTTTGATCATGGGGGGTTACATCTCCGTTCCTTTGGGATTTTCCGTGCGGATCCGTTCGATATTGCGTTCAAAGGCGGCCACGCAGCGGCGGAAGTGCGCTAAGTCCTCCGCACCCAGGCCCTCGGTGAGCCGGTCGGCGAACGACTTTTGTAGCCTGCGGCCCTGCTCGATGACGGGCGCTGCCTTTTCGGTCAGCACGAGCGCCGTCTTGCGCCGGTCGCCGGGGACAGGCTGCCGCTGCAGAAAGCCCTCGCCCACAAGCCGGTCAATATGAAACGACACGATCGCGGGCTTCAGTCCGCGCATCCGGCAGATCGCGCCCGCCGTCTCGCAGCCGGGATTATTCGCCAGAAACAGCAGAATATCCGCCGCCGCAGGCGGCAGACCGGTTTCCGCGCACAGCGGCGAAAGCGCGGCGTGATAGGCGTCAGAAAAGCGTGCAGCATTGGCAAACATGGCAGACGCGGTCAGAAGGGGTTCCGGCATGAGTTAAGACCTCCAATATCGAACTGTTCAATATTGAATTAAATCATACACGAAAAATATGAAAAGTCAAGGAACGATTTGTGAACATTCCTTGACTTTTCGAAAGCCGAAAGCAGCATCCAAGGCTCCTCTTCCAAGGGAAGCAATCTGATATGCTGAACACGCCCTGCGAGAAGCCTCGCAGGGCGTGTTGTGCGGTGCGGTTACCGTTCTTCGCGGAAGTACGGGATGCCGAGGGACTGAGGCGGCTGATCCTCCTTCTTTTTGCGCATGGAGACCATGAGCAGGACAAGGATCGTGACCACGTAGGGGAGCATCTTGAACAGCTCCAGCGTGCTTCTGGACAGGCCGGGGATGTAGTTATACGCCCAGTAGAGAACGCCGAACAGATACGAACCCCAGATCGCGCGCAGAGATTTCCACGTTGCGA
>ERZ779896.2733-NODE-2733-length-11688-cov-2.478982_pt1 | contig 11688 bp, 7 predicted proteins | sample MGYA00511067_ERZ779896 | MGnify/ENA primary metagenome ERZ779896 (study PRJEB29588, sample SAMEA2161597) | human gut metagenome | biome: human gut; feature: human-associated habitat; material: faeces | place: Denmark | collected 2008/2010 ...
ACGATGCGGTCGAAATCTTCTTCGCGCCGGTTGCAAACGACCGTTCTCTGAGCCAGTTCGTCGTCGCGGCGGGCGGCGGGCGCTGGATGGGGCGCGGAACGGACAAATCCGTTGATGAATATGACAGATGGACCGCAGAAGTTTCCAGAGAAAAGGATGCGTGGATCATCAATGCGGAAATACCTTATGAACTGCTTGGCTGGAAAGAGCGTCCTTCGGCGGGAACCGCAATCGGTTTCAATGTGGCGCGGAACCGCAAACCGGTTCAGGAGTTGAGTTCGCTCTCCTTTGCAAACGGCAGTTTCCACAATCTCAGGAATTTTGCAGTTCTCCTGCTGGATTCCCCGGAAGCGTGGTTCCGGAAAACGAAAACGGAATTGAAAGCGGAAGCCATGCCGCTGGGCAACGCGGCTCTGAACGGGAAGCTCGCAGACTGGAAACCCGGTTCCGATCCGGCAAAAATGATTCAGCAGGCGGAAATTTTCAGAAAAGAGATTGCCGCGGCAAAACTCGGAAACCGGACCTTTGTCCTGACGCAGATTGCGCCTGCGACCGACCCGACCATTCCGATGCTTCCCGCCGACATCGCAAATCCGCCTGAAAAGATCGCCGTCCGCGCCGCCGGAAATGAGTTCAAAGCCCTGCCGCTCGCCATTACGAATCTGCTGGATCGCCCGGAGGAATATCGTGTCGTCATCGCCTCTCTCGACAAGCGCGGCGCGGAAGAAAAGAGTCTCAAAGCCCGGAACGGCAATCTCTTTCCGCCGGAAAAAATCAGGCTCTACCGGGGAATCCGGGTCAAAGACGGAGATGAGAAAAGTCACGGACTGCGTTTCGATCCGCTTGCCCCCATGGATATCACTTCCACGGTCATCGTCATGCCGAACGAGGCGACTCCGGTCTGGGCTGTCTTCGATACGGCGGGCGTCGCCCCCGGCAGATACAGCGGCGTGATCCGCGTCATCCCCCTCGGACAATCCGCCAGACTCGACCGCAACACCAATGCTTATCAGGGCGGCATGCTGAGCCTGCCTTTTGAGTTTGAAGTGCTGCCGTTCGAGTTGAGCGAAGCCCCCGCGATCCCGCAGTTCTATTTCGGTTCCGCCTACAACAACCGCAAAACATTCCGCATGATGCAGGAATACGGAATCAGCGTCCCGCTCATCAACACCTGGGGCGTCAACGTCAAATTCAATCCGGACGGTTCCGTAAAAGAACGCAATACGGCAAGACTTGAACAGGAGATCATGAACCTGAAGCAATGGGCGAAAGAGTCCGGCACGGAAAAAGACCTCAAGATCGGAATTGCCTATGGAGCTTATATTCTGTTCCGCGATATTCAGGCGAAAAAACAGTTCAGATACGGCACCCCTGAATGGGAAAAGGCGTGGCGGGAATATGTGCTGATTCTCGAAGACATCCGCAAAAAATGCGGCATTGCGAATGAAGATTATTTCGTGGAAATTCAAGACGAACCCCATGCCAGAGACATGGAGGAGCTGATTCTCGCTTCAAAGATCGCGCATGAAACGGTTCCCACCCTGAATCTCATGGTGACGCTCGCCTCGTGGGAAATTCCGCCGGCGGAACTCAGAAAGCTGGTGCCGTATCTGAGTCACTGGTGTTTCTGGAGCACAAAATACTTTACGGGAAAAGAGTATGCCCCGCTCCTGAAAGAGCTGCGGGAAAAGGGTAAAAATATCTCCTTCTACACTTGCGAAGTCACAATGCGCCTGGACCTCCAGAAATATTACCTGACACATCCGTGGCGCGCCCTCGCCTACGGGCTTGACATGTGCAACCTGTATCAGTTCCTGACACACCTCTATCCGACGGCAGACTGGAAGATAGCCAGCTACGGCAATACCGCGCTGATGGCGTCCGGCAATCCCGTTTCAACGATCCGCCTGGAAAACCTGCGGATCGGCAATACGGACATCAAATATATGGCGAAACTTGCCGAAGTCCTGAAAAACTCGAAAACGAAGGATGCCGGACTGCGTGCGGAAGCGGAAAAATTCCTGAAGGAAACTCCGAAACTGGTCGGAGTGGACATGGCTCACGATCCCGCGCAGCATGTTCAGGCACGAGAGAAAGCCATCGACCTGATTCTGCAACTCATGAAATGACAGCGCCGGTCATCTTCAGTAAAACCTCTTGGGGTTCCACTGATGATGACCGGTATAACCTGAAACGTGGCAGCCCCCTCCCCGCCTGCACCAGCAATTCTTTTCAATTACTTTTCTGCCGGTCCATAACTTTGGCAAAGATGGCACGATCCACCCTCAGATCATCCGGAAGTCTTGAACCTTTCACATAGGAAGGTCCCTGCGCTTTCAAGGAAAGCCAGATGTCATAACGGGTATCCGTATTCATCGGGTCATACACTCCGGCAAGGGGAATCTGAAGCCACCATGTCCAATGAAGCCAGAGACAACTGTTCTCCGGTATCCCGGTACGACCCAGATAGTAAAAATGATATTTCTCATCCTGCGGGATCTGTATTTTCGCAATCACTTTCTTCAAAAGATGTTTCTTCGTGTCCCTGGCGTAAATGCCGAACTCAATATCCCGTCCATGAAAAGGTGCCTTCCCTGAATAATACTTCTGCGGGACTGATCGTGCTTTTCCACCAGCGGCATCCGCATCCTCAACAACGGTTCCAGAGCCAAGATCCGACCACACCATATCAATTACAGTCCTGCCTTTGAATTCATCCGGCAGAGGCGGACGATGGAGCGGAGCCAGATAACGCTGAAAATTTTCAGCCTTGATTTTTCTCCATGCTTTTTCCGTGAAATACTTTCTTCCAAAAGTATCCAGATTCTTCCTGATTCTCGCGGCAAGCTGCTCTTTCGTGATCTTCAAGGGATTGTCTGGAAACCTGTCAGGCATCATGTTCAGATAAGCCAGATCAAGAATCAGGCGTTCCTGTCCAATATTGGCAAGCGGCAGCGCCTCCCCCGATGCCAGTTTTTCCGCCTGTGTCAAAAGGCTGTTAGAAGCAAGAAAGAAGTCACGGTCCATGAACTTCCGCCTTGCGGGATGCGTGTATCCCAAAGGCAGAGGTTCCTCTTTCATCCTGTTCTCAAGATACGCAAGATATTCTTTCATCGGCACAGCGGCTTTTCCGTAGAAACCGGACATGAAATCATCGATCAGATTCCGCATATCAAGGTCGGGATCAACCATCAGCTTCGCCCCGGCATAGTTCCGGAGGTCGATGAAACTGTCTGGCAGAATCTCCATCGCGGATGCGATTTCCGCCTCGGCAAACAGGTGAATCACCCCGAGATCACGGTATCTGCGAAGATAATCCGGCAAATTTGAAATCAGAGTCTTCGGCGCAGGATATTGTTCATAGTAGAGTTTCCAGTAATCCCAGACGGCAAGATGAGCCGCCACTTTTCTCCATGCATCCATCTGCCCAGCATACCATCGGTTCTGCGGATGATTCAGCGGACGCATGACGTCGCGATTCCGACCTCCGGCAAACTCCACATCCATGAAAGCAAGCCGGACCACCACATTGCCGCGTGCTGTAATATTCTTCGGAAGCGCCATGGACTCCTTATAAGCAAACATCATAATCAGGACATCCGGGTATTCTTTTTCTACTTCCTCCGCAACGGCATTTGTAAAATCAATCACCATACCGGAAATCCCATATTTTTCCGACAGGCGCAGACACTCCTTGCAATAGCAGGGAACGGAACAGTCATTGGCGGACATATCGTAAAACACCGGATACGGAGCCCCCATCCTTGCCGCATTCTCCCGATCTTTTTTAATATAGACTTTCATTTTATCGGCAAAACGTTTCCGCACCTCCCGGCTGGAATAACAGATCTGTCCCTCATTCTTTTTCAGAACCCTGACGCGCTTTCCGTCTTTTCCCATCCATGAGATTCCGACAGGGAAGTCTTTGGAATATTTGACATAAGTATGAGCCCCTCCGGGACTGCCGTAGCGTTCCGACCAGCCGTATTCCGGTTTGTTTCCATAGGCATTCAACCGAAGGTGATTCGTATAATAATGAAACTCCTTTTCCGGCATATTCCTTACCAGAAAATAAATGCTGCGAGCACGGAACGCCGGTTTTGCCTGAATCCGTACTTCCGGTGGAATCTTCAATTCAGGCACACGAGGCACAAGTTCCATGTTGATGCTGAGCCAGCGCCAGCCGGCAAAACGCTCTAGAAATTCGCAGACGCCATAAAAAACACCGCGCGGGCGCCCTCCGGCAATTACAATATTTCTTCCGACAGTCCTTATGCACCATTCTTCCGGTTCAAAAGCAGACTGCACGATTCCATGTTTCGCGGCAAATTCCGTATTTCCCACAAAAATGGCAACGTCGCTATTGTTTATTCCCTGATTCACTATCTTGAAATCGGCTCCGGTTGCCTTTTTCAGATAAGCCTGCAACTCCGCTGCTGCATTTTGTTCCTCCGCGGAGGCATCCGGCGCGGTAACGATCACATATTCCGTCACCCCCTTCTCCGCAAGCGTGATCTGAGCACACAGAGTCAGGGAAATACAACACAGGAAAAGACCAGTTAAATATTTCATAAATTCATATTCCTCAATTATTACAGATTTCTCCTGCCGTCGGAATCAAGATCGAACCCATATTTCTTCCGACCTTTGAAGGTCTCCCACATCAGGAAAGAACGCCATGCGCGTGGTTCCGCATGTCCGTCCAGATAACAGACATTCGCATAAGCAGGGGTATTGACCGTTGCACATTTTCCGACTGCGGCTCTGGGATTCCCATGCCGGAATCCCAGCCAGGACATGTCGCTCACATTATAAGTCGCTTTTGCATTGCTGTCTGAAATGTGAATCGCAAGCGCTGGCTGCGGTACATTCGTTCGCTTTCTGACAAATCCTCCTGTCTGCAGTTTGCCTGCCAGATAAGAATTCATTCCATATTCGCCATACGAAAATTCCGTGATCGGCTCTGTCTCCGCCGGACAAATGAAACTTTTCAACTCTGTCGCAGTATTTACCACTTTATTCGGATACATGTAAGTGAATGTCCTCCCATACCAGGCAACTCCCGGCGGACTGACATAAGCGGCATTGAGCCAATCGCTGTAATCATTGGAGTACATTGTTTCCGCAAGTGAGAACTGCTTGATTTTGCTTAAGCACGAAATCCTGACCGCAGTCGTCCGCGCCTTGTTCAACGCCGGCAACAACATCGCTGCCAGAATCGCTATAATTGCTATAACGATCAGGAGCTCTATCAATGTGAAAGTCCCTTTCCTGCTCCGCAACATTCCATCAAGTCGCTGATTTTCATTGCATTTTATCTGTTCTCCGGCTGAAAAATCCATCGTCTTCATCCTCCTGTTGTAAAATATTTATTTCATTGGTTTGAAACTTGTCCGATCGTCTTTCCTTCGTGAAAAACCGGCTTCTGAAAATAATGCTGCGGTTCCGGATGTCTGCCGCCCAGACGCTCCAGAAGAAGACGTATCCCCCATACCAGCATTTCTTCCTCATTATATTGAACACCGGAAAAATCGCTTTCCGGCAGAACGGAAGTATGGTTGACGAACATCAGAGAAACATCCTGCGGAACCCTCAAATTCATCTGTTCCAGAATGCCGCGCATCCTGACTGTCAGCGGAAGCGGTGCAATGATTGCAGTCGGCGGTTCCGGCAGGCTGAACCAATGGCGGACCGCATGCTTCGGATAAAGATTCCAGTATTCCTCTCCATACTCCCGCCAGAGGTCATAGCCGGTCTCTTTCGTATAGAACAGTTCAGGATCGAATGCACTGCCCAGTTTCCGCTGAAACACGCGCCGGATATTATTCAGGTAAAAACGGTATTCTTCGATGCGGTCGAACTCAAGAAACGCGATCCGGCGGTGCCCGAGAGCAATCAGGCTGTCGAGCAGCATACTGTAGCCGGCGTCATGGTCGCAGTCCGTCTGATCCAGCCAGGGATATCCCTCCTTGCGGGCGCCGGAAACAATCGGAATATTTTCCTGTCGAAGAAGTTCCGCATGCTCTTTGCGCAGTGAGGACATCCGGAAAAGAAAACCGTCCACGGGAAAATTCAGGAGCAGTCTCCTGTTCCGCTGGAACAACTGTTCCTCGAATGTAATGCCGATCACATTATAACCGGATTCAAGGGAATATTCATTCAGTTTCGCCAGAAGCTCCTTGCAGTCCGCCTGTTCCGTATTGGCGCCCACCAGAGCAAGTACGCGGTGCCGCGGACGCTTTTCCGTTCTTTCCGTCACGAATGTCCCTTTGGTTCCGTTGATGGAAAGCAGTCCTTTCTTTTCAAGGAGGCGCATCGCCTTGGAAAGCGTCACATGATGCACACCGAGTTCCCGGCTGAGTTTCAGGACTCCCGGCATCTTCCCGGTAATCCCGTTCTCGGCAATATATCTTTCCAGTTTTTCACTCAACTCGTGATAAATCGGCGCAATCATCCGAACGATCCTTCCTTTTGGCAACTATTATACGAACTATTACATATCACTGTCAAGGGGGTAAAAACGGAAAAAATGAAAAAAATATGATTTTTCTGCAATATTCCGGGAAAAGCATGGAAATGAACTGCCCACTGCGAAGCAACGGGGCAGTTCATTCCGGAATTGCCGTTTGACATGGCGTCATTCCAGGAGAAATACAGTGCCTTCCTCCGTCTCATAGACCGTCTTCCAGTCATTCCGTTTCAGGAGATTGACGAAGTTCTCTCTCCTTGCCAGCAGAACCGCATATTTTGCGTTGGTCAGGCGTCCGAGAAGTTTTGCGCTGCCGCGTACCCGTTCCAGATTCAGAAGCAGTTTCTCCACCTTTTTCGCATGTCTTCCGTCAAGCGCAAAAGAGAAAACAGGGTCCATTCCCCATAGGTAGTAATTGCGGTCATTGGCATAGAAAATCGTGGGAAAGTCGCCCCAGTTCAGGTTTACGACAGCCGTCTCCGGGGGGATATTCTGCTGAATCCATTTTCCGATGCCCAGCGCCGGATGCACCATAGCCGGTGTGAGAGCCAGATTCAGGGAGGAGGAAAATACGCCCAGAAGAATCGCGAGGACCGTATAGACCAGATACATTTTCAGCGGTTTGGCGCGGAGCGGAACCAGCACATTCTCTTTCAAGGCTTCGTTGAACACGAGCGCTCCGAACAGGACCGTGAACGGAACCGCGTATTCCACGGTGCGGAGCGCCACGAACATGCCTCCGGTAAAGAGAACTGCAAGAAAACCGGTCGCTTTGATGTGAGGGGCGATGGCGGACCACCCTTTCATGACGGCGAGGCGGCAGAAGCAGAGCAGAGTCAGATAGGCGAAAATGTAGAACGGCAGCATGGCTTTATGCCAGCGGAATTTCGGGGCGAGCATTTCCATCGGAAGCATTTCCGAACTGACTTTCTGAAGATTGTCTGCAAAGATCGGTCCGAACAGAGCGTCGAAGGACTGCACTTTCCAGATGATGAATGAATTCGGGAACTGCGGGTGAATCAGCAGTCCGAGCATGACCCCTCCAAACGCCGCCGCCGGAATCCAGAAGACTTTTGCGGAATCGCGTTTGCAGTATGCAAGCGCAAAAACGAAGGCGGGTATGACGATGAACTGCGGATTCGAGTAGGTCCAGGCATAAATGAACGAGATCACCCCCGCGGCGATCATCCGGAACCGGAGTGTGCCTTTCGACAGAAGCGCGCACGTCACCAGCAGGAAAGCGATGGACAGCACATGCGGGCGCATCATGATCAGCCGGAACATGAAGTTTGCGGAAATCAGCGGCATCAGGATGGCGAATGTCATGATGAGCGGCGGTGAGACGCCCATGCGCCGCATTGCGAAAATAAATGCCAGAAGTGCCGCGGCAATCAGAAGAAGCGAAGGTATGTTGAACGGTGCGCCGGTCGGCAGATGAAGGAGCTTCTGAACTCCGTGAACCACCCAGAGCGCCCCGTGAAACAGCAATTCCTTATCCGCAAAACGGTCGTTCCAGATGGACATCGTCAGCCACGGAAATTTTTTCGCGCAGAATACGGACGGTCCCAGCTCCGCCATTTTCATATGGTAGTAGGCGTCGCTGTCCGTTTCCCCGCCGTCCATGATCAGCGGTCGCAGAACGCACAGCCAGACGAAAGGAATCGCAAATGCGAGGATCAGGAAGATTCTCGCGTATTTCCTGCTGCCGAGCTTTTCCTGAAGCTCCGTATTGGAATATTCTTTCATGGATTTTTCACTTGATGTATTTGCCGATGATGAGATCCAGCTTTTCCCGGAGATGCGGCGCGATGGCATCCCGGTGCGTAATGACGGCGCCGTCGAGCGCATGTCCGCAGGAACATTTCCGCCCGATGCCGGAAAATGCTGCCGCCATATGCACGATGATACGCTTTGCGAGGGCGACGTTTGCTGCGAAGTTTTCCACGATCATATTGACCGTGACGAATTCGTTGTGCGGATGCCAGGAATCGTAATCCGTCACCATTGCAATGGAACTGTAACAGATTTCCGCCTCCCGCGCCAGCTTCGCCTCTCCGAGATTGGTCATGCCGATCACGTCGAATCCGAGCTGATGGTAGATGCGGGATTCCGCCGCCGTTGAAAACGCGGGGCCCTCCATGTTGACATAGGTGCCTTTCCGGTAGACGGACGGACGTTTTACATTTCCGGGCAGTTCCGCGACTGCTTTTTCTGAGACTTCTGCTGCCAGTTCCGCAAACTCCGGGCAGACCGGATTTGCAAATGCGAGGTGCGCGACGATTCCTCCGCCGAAAAAAGTGTGCGCGGCGCTTTGTTTCGTCCGGTCATAGAACTGGTCAATCACAACAATGTCGCGCGGTGCATACTGCTCCTGAAGACTGCCGACCGCGGAAATGCTCAGAATATGTGTGACGCCGAGTTGTTTGAGCGCATAGATATTGGCTCTATGGTTGATTTCGGAAGGCAGGATGGTATGCCCTCTGCCGTGCCGGGGCAGAAAATAAAGCGTGGCGCCTCCGATAACTCCTTCCACAATTCCGTCGGACGGTTTGCCGAACGGAGTGTCAGCGGTATGTATCCGGCGGCATTCCAGCCCTTCGAGTTTTTCCAGTCCGCTGCCTCCGATGATTCCTAACTTCATAAAAATTCTCCTTTTGATCCGTTGCAATCCGGGAAAAATAACATAGTCCGTGCCGTTTTTCAACTGCCGGACCGGATTGTTTTAAGGAAAATGAAAAGTTGCCGGTTCCCGATGTTGCAAATCGTAATATGATGCATTACTTTAACCCTTGAATTCATGAAATGAAACTATGAGGACTGATGATGCGAAAAATATTTTTTTCTTTGTTGACCGTGTTCCTGCTGCCGGCCGTATCCGCCGATGATTTTGAGGATTTTGAACAGGCTGCGGCTGTGGTTGCCGCCAATTACAACCGCGCGGTGGATTCTCACGGGACGCGTTTTGAGAACAGTTACAGACAGCATGTGATCAGTATGTGCGAACTTGCCAAAAAGGTGCAGCGCGTGATCAACCGCCTCAAGCTGGGGGATGACTTGAACCTGGTCGGAATTTCCGAGGAGATCCGGCGGATTTATGAGGAAAACAACAAGGATTTCAAGGCGAATAAAAACAAATTGAAAAAAATGGTCGGGCGTTCCAAAGACCCCTCCACACTCTTCAAAATTCTCGCGATGGATATCAGGAATCTGAAAACGATGCGTTTCACCACGGAGAACGGCGGTTCCATTAAAGAATCGCTGGAGACAAAACGGCGCCTGATTGCCTATGACCGGATTCTTAAATTCTTTATAAAGTATCAGGCGTCCTACCGGAAGGCAAAGGACGATGATTCTTTCATGAAATTATTCGACGAGCGAATGACAGCGCTGAAAAAACTTGGGGATGCGCTGGGGATTTATATGCGCGCCAGGAATCCGAACGCCAGAACACGGGTCAATATTCAGGCGGAAACAGACAGTATGCTCAAGAGTTTTTATGAACTTCATGAATCACAGCAGAAAAAGAAAACCTATACCGTGAAGCGCGCCGGCGGTTCCACGACCGTCAATGCAATCAGTTCGGAAATGCATTTTGCCCTCCAGAATATCCGCGCTTTCCTGATCGAACTGAACAATGCCGGATTTGAGACGGACCCGCCTTTGAGCAGCAGTGGAAAGAAAGAGAGCAGTGAAAGCGCGGAGGCATCTTCCTCGGACAACCGTTATGAAAACATGTCCTATGCCGAGCTGACCGCTGAACTGGCAAAACGCCGAAAGGAAATCTACCGCTCCAACACCTCCATGGACGGTTTTGACCGTGAGGCGCTTTCCGCATACCTCGGCACACTGTCGCGCGAACAGCGCAGAAAATACAATAAGTATCTGAAAGAATATCTGGATTCCGGTTACAAGAATAACCAGGCGACCCGCTCGGCAATTCTCCAATTGCATACGCAACTGATCAGCGAGAAAAACACCATGACTGCCAAAGAGATGGCGGCTGTTCTCAAACGGATCGACAAACAGAAGAAGAAAGAAGAAAAAGAGCTTGATGTCCTGGATTGACCTGCGCCGTTCCGCAAGTGATCCGGAAAAAGGAGTCCTCAATGGAAATTGATCCGGAAGTGAAGAAAAACATTTTTGAATCCAATGACACCTGGAGCGCCTCGGGTCTGCTTTTCGCTTCACGGAAACCGCTGCTTCATTCGATGCTGGTCGGATGCGGCTATGAAACCCGCTGCTCCACCAATTATGACTTTAACGGGCTTTCCCGCGGAGCGGCGGAGTTTGTGATTTTTCAATATACCGTGTCCGGCGAGGGGTCTCTTGATTACGAGGGACGCACATTCAAGATGAGAGCGGGAGACGCCATGCTGGTTCATGTGCCCCATGACCACCGGTATTATCTTGCTCCGGATTCCAGATCATGGCGTCTGCTGTACTTCACCTTGTCCGGCAGGGAGGCGGTGCGCCTGATGCGCGAAGCGGAAATGCTGTATGGACCGATTATCCGCCTTGAAACGGATTCCCCGCTGCTGAAGTTTGTTTTTTCCGTCATCACGGAGTTGAAAAAAAACGGAATGCGTTCCCAGTTTCAGGCATCCACGATCGCATATCAGTTCGTCATGGCTCTGCATGAATGTTTCTCATATGATTCTTCGCATGGCACCCCGCAGGACAAAGCGTTTATCCGGACTGTTCTGGGATTCTGCACAAAACATCTGGCGGATGATATCAGCGTCGATGACATTGCCCGTGCCGCGGGATACAGCCGTTACCATTTCTCACGGATTTTTCATCAGCTTTACGGAATGCCGCCTTCGAAATTCCTTGCGGAACTGCGATTGAAGTCCGCTGTCCGCATTCTTCAGATGGAATGCTGTACGATCAAGGAGACAGCCGCCCGCTGCGGCTTCAAGGACGAGAGTTATTTCTGTAAGGTCTTCCGCAAAGTGCATGGAGTCTCTCCCGATGCTTTCCGGCAGGTTCCTTCAAGGAGAACCGTAACCGGAGCTCAGTGAAATCTTCCGGGGCGGCAAAGCAGGTTTGCCGGAGTGCAGGTGACTTTCACCTGCCGCAGAGTTTGAGGGCGCGCAGCCCTCAGCAGATGCAACGCACCTGCACCATACTATTTTTATAAAGACGGCAAACTCGGTTTGCCGGGGTGCAGGTGACTCTCACCTGCCGCGGAGTATGAAGGTGCGCAGCCCTCCTGTTCT
>ERZ779896.2735-NODE-2735-length-11682-cov-2.819644_pt1 | contig 11682 bp, 8 predicted proteins | sample MGYA00511067_ERZ779896 | MGnify/ENA primary metagenome ERZ779896 (study PRJEB29588, sample SAMEA2161597) | human gut metagenome | biome: human gut; feature: human-associated habitat; material: faeces | place: Denmark | collected 2008/2010 ...
AGCACGCCCTGCCTTGATTGGCAGGGCGTGCTGCTTTGTTTATTGTACATAGCTTGCAGAACTCCGACACGCTCAGGGCAACGCCGCAATAGGGACACGGATTCCTTTCCTTATTGAGAGGAACCGAGCTTACGGATTGTGACATATCCTCTCGCGAAGAAGATACTGTCAAATTACAGAGAAATTGAGGCGCCTTGTGTAAAAGGGTGGGGAATATTGCTTGTTCCAGGGCATTGACAAATTCGGTAGAACGCACTATAATTATTTTAAAAGATATCACTGCTTTGGTAAAACTGCTCATTCCCGGCTTTCCCTTTCGCAGTTTTCAGTAGCTGACACTGCGGGTGAGCCTTTTCTCTTCTCTAAATCCGGGCATTTCCGATACGTCCTCCAGAATCTCCTGCGCAGAAGCGCATGGATGGCGGGAATGCTTCGTCTTATTTCCGGAGGTGGGAAATAATTAACAAAAATAAAGCTGAAAATTCGTTAATTCTGACACATAATATTCGACGATCAATGGTTGCATTTACGTGTTAAACGTGATATCATCTGTATTAAGAGGTTGGAAACGATTCCAATTCCCGTATATCACCGGGAATCAGGTCTTTTAGCTACATTGCGGGAATGACGGGCAGGAAAATGACCGCTGCTTTTTTCTGCTTTCAGCCGTAAGCGCAGATTGGAGGGAAGTCGGATGACGGATAAGGAACTGAGACGGTTAAGCCGGGGCGAGCTGCTGGAAATGCTGATTGCGCAGACGGAAGAAAACCGTCAATTGAAAATCAGGCTGGAGCGTGCGGAGGCGCAGCTCCGGGATCGCAGAATAGCGGTTGAAAAAGCCGGTTCCCTTGCGGAGGCGGCGCTGCAGCTGAACCGTGTATTTGAGGCCGCGGACAAAGCCGCGCAGCAATATCTGGAAAACGTGCGTCTTATGTCGGAAAAGGGAAGCGGAGAGTTATGAAGTCGAAATCGTGGAAATCTCCCGAGCCCCCGACTCTGGAACAGCTGGAGGCGGAGCTTGGCAGAGAAAAATACAAACGGCGGTATAAACGCGTTCTTCGCAGCACCGTCTATACGCTTGTGGTTGTTGCGGCTGTAGCCGTGCTGGTTGCTACCATCTGGATGCCCGTGCTGCAGATCTATGGGTCTTCCATGACGCCCACGCTGAATGAGGGGGATATTGTCCTCTCCGTCAAGGGCTCGGGCTTTGAACCCGGCGACCTGGTGGCGTTCTACCTGGGAAACAAGATTCTGGTGAAGCGCTGTATTGCCGGCCCCGGCCAATGGGTGGATATCGACGAAAACGGAAATGTATCCGTGGACGGAAGGCTGCTGGAGGAACCGTACCTGACGGAAAAAGCGCTTGGAGAATGTGACATTGCGCTGCCTTATCAGGTGCCGGATAACCGTTACTTCTGTGTGGGCGATCACCGTTCCACCTCGGTGGATTCCCGCAGTACCGCGGTCGGCTGCATTTCCGATGAGCAAATCGTCGGAAGAATCGTATTCCGGGTCTGGCCTCTGCCGGACTTCGGCGCATTGAGATAGGAAGGATGGTGAAGGGATATATGAAGTATGATGTTCTGCGGGATGCGGAAAAATACACGAAGGTGCATAAGAGGAAGCGCCTCCGGCATCGGGTAGTGACCGTGCTTGCCGGTGTGGTGGTATTCTGTACCACCTATGCGCTGATTCTGCCAGCGATCACACTGGAAAAGCAATGTGACATCCCGGAGCACACCCACACGGACGCCTGCTATGCGCAGGTGACGTCGGTTGAGAAAAGGGTTCCCGTGTGCAGCGCGGAGACGCTGGAAATTCATCGGCACACGGCGGACTGCTATGATGCCGACGGAAATTCGAGGTGCGGGTATGCCGATTTTGTGGTTCACCGCCATGATTCCCGCTGCTATGACGAAACCGGGAATCTCTGGTGTCCGCTTCCCGAGATTGAGGCACACCGGCACACTGCCGACTGCTATGCCCTGCCGGAAGGACATACCCACGCGGAGGGCTGCTATACGTCGGTGCGGGGCAATCTGGTCTGCGGGGAGCATGTCCATACGGATGCCTGCTACACCGAGACTGCCGTGCTTACCTGCGGCCTGGAAGAATCCGAGGAACACCAGCATGACGAGAACTGCTATGAGACGTCCCGGGAACTGACCTGCGGCATCGACAGCGACCATAGTCATACCGATGCCTGCTATGAATGGGAGCAGGTTCTGAGCTGCGACCTGCCCACGGAGCCGGCGGAAGATGCTCAGCCGGTGCTGGTCTGCACGAAACCGGAGATCGTCCTCCACCGTCACACGCCCGACTGCTTTGACGCTGACGGCAAACTGATATGCGGACAGACCCAGATTCTGGAGCACCGCCACTCCGACGCCTGCTTTGAGACGGTGGCGGAGCCGGTGGACACCGGGACGCTGACCTGCACCGATACGGCGCACGTGCATACCGCCCGGTGCTACGGCACCTGGGAGCTGGTCTGCGGGCAGGAAGAACACACCCACAGCGAGGCTTGCACTCAGAATGAGCAGGAAGAGACGGTATTCTGCGGCAAGGACACCCATACCCACGGGGAAGCCTGTCGGGATGAAAACGGGGAGCTGGTCTGCGGGACGGAGGAGCACACCCACAGTCTTGCCTGTTACGCGGACCCCGGCGCGGACGTGGAGACGGCGGAGCTATGGGAGCAGACCTTCGCGGGGGTGACGCTGACCGGGAATTGGCGGCAGGATACCCTTGCCATCGCCGAAACCCAGCTGGACTATGCCGAGAGTACGAAAAACTACGTTGTCGCGGAGGACGGCAAAACGGTTAAGGGCTACACCCGCTATGGCGCGTGGTGCGGGGAGCCTTACGGCGACTGGAACGTCATGTTCCTGACCTTCTGCCTGCATTACGCCGGGGTGGAGGGCGTCGACAGAGACTGCGGCGGCTGGGTCACGTCCTGGGCGGACGCCTTTGAACCGGCACAGTCCCACACCCCGGCGGTTGGAGATCTGGTGCTCTTTGACCGGGACGGGGACGGCACGGCCGACCGGGCGGGTCTGGTGGCGCAGATCACGGATTCCGGCTTCGCCGCCATGGAAGGCGACGCGGAGGACGCGGTGCGTCTGCTGACCTATGGGGCGGACGACCCCGGGATTCTGGGCTATATCAACCTGCCGGAGGGGCCGAAGGAATTTACCCTGACGGCGCAGACCGAAAACGGCATCACCGTGACCATCACCGGCGAGAGTGCCTCCCTGCCCTATCCGGCAAGGGAAATCACGGTAACGGTGACCGAGGTGACGGACGGGGAGCGTCAGGCGATTCGCGATCAGATTTTGGGAGAAGAACAGGCCGAGCCGGAGCGGAGCTACCTGCTGGACATCACCCTGTGGCACGGAGAGGAAGAGATCGAGCCAACCGGCTCCGTGACCGTGACCTTCAGCGGCATTGACACGGAGGGGCTTTACCCCAAGGTCTACCACATTGATACGAATGCCCAGACCGCCACGGACATGGAAACGAAAACCGGAGAAAACGGCGACGTGACGGTAGACACGGATCACTTCTCTCTCTATGATTTACGGCTTCTGACCTTCCAAGATCTGTCCGGCTATATCGGGGATAAGTTCTCCGAGGGCGGCAACTTTAAGCTGACCGGCGATGCCTGGACGGCGGACAACGGCAGTAGCGCGAATTTGAGCATTACGCAGAACACTACCATCGATTTGAACGGGCATACCCTGACAATCAGCAAGGCCAATCAGTACTTTGATGTGCACGAGGGTGCGAAGCTCACCATTATGGACTCGTCCGACAGTATTCAGGATACCGAATCTACGGTCACTGGAAACCTGTACGGCAATAAGGCGAAACTGGAAAATGATACCCTGACGTATTACATCACAGAATCCACGGCCAATGGCACCGGCACCACGGAAACACTGGTAAAGCATACCGTCCCCCTCACCGGCGCAGGAAAGATTCTGGGTCAGGCGGCTTCTGAACAGGTGATTCTGGTCAAGGGTGCATTGGAACTACAGAGCGGTGTACTCCAAAACACCGGCGGCAAACATATATTCACCGTGGACCGCGGAACGCTGGACATAAATGGCGGCTATATTGTGGGCGGCGGCAGTAACGGCACGCCCGGCGGCGGTATTTACGTTGACAACGGAACGGTGAATATCCGGGGCGGTGTCATTGCGGCCAACCGTGGCAGTTCCGGCGGCGGTATCTTCTTTCAAGACGGAACGCTGAACATCTCCGGCGGTGCGGTGACGGGCAACTGGGTCAACAGTGGCCATGACAACGGCGGCGGTATCTACGTCAACAGCGGAACGCTGAATCTGTCCGGCGAGGGCTATGTGACCAACAACTATAAGGCATGCGACTGCAACGACTGCCGGAACGATGTCAACAACACCCACGGCGGCGGCGGCATCGCTCTGGCGAACGGTTCCGTTATGAACATGACCGGCGGCTATGTCACCGGCAACTATTCCGGTCTGGCAGGCGGCGGCATTTACGCGGGCTTCTTTGGCCACAATGTCGGCTTTACCATGAGCGGCGGAACCATTGCCGGCAACTGCGCCGAACTGGGCGAGGGTGGCGGTCTTCGTATCGCCGGCGGCACCAACGGCGTGATTCAGGCAACGAACAAGGTATACATTACCAATAACATAACGAATTCCAACAATGACTGGGGCGGCGGCGGCATTTTCGTTCAGGAAAAAGGCAACCTGTCGATCATGAATGCGCTGATCACCGGAAACACCGCGGGCGGCTTTGGCGGCGGCGTGGGCGCCTGTCCTACGGGTGAAACCCTGATCGTCAATAAAGACGGTGCGGCTATTTATGGGAACGAGGCTTCCGGCACAAATATGTCCGGCGGCGGCAACAACAAAACCTATGATTCCACTTTGGCGCTAAATAGCACAGTTTTTATGAGCAAGGGCTATGCGGATTACTTCTGTGTCCGCAAAAAAGAGGGTGCAAACGCCCCTATTTCTCTTGTTACCGGCCTGATGGCTGGCGGCGGGGCGGCGAACTGGACGGGAAGCTGCGACGAACAGCCCGTCAGTATCGGCCCGAGCGGCTACGCGGCCGCGAAATATCTGTTCGGATTGGATGCGCACCCGGATGGTGCCGCCAAGAGCCAGGCAGTCAATGCCGCGAAGGTCATTATCACCGGCAACCATTCCAATATCCATGGCGGCGGTATTATGACCAACGGCGGCCTGATTCTGGGTGACCCGGGTGGAAAGGTTGTAACGGCCACGCCGGAGATGGACATTACCGGTACCAAGGCTCTGCTCAAGGACGGCGTAAAGCAGAACGAGGGACTGAACTTCCAGTTTAAGTTAACGGACAGTGAGGGGAAGGAAGTCGGAACGGCAACATCCGATGCTGCTACCGGGCAATTCACGATTTCGCCCAACGTGCAGTATACCCAGGCCGGAACCTATACCTACACGCTCAGCGAGGTCAACGACAACCGCCCCGGCATCACCTACGATACGAACGTACATACAATCCAGGTGACAATTGAGGAGAAAACCGTTTCCCTTTTGGGCGTGACGTTCAAAAGCTACAATGTGGCCTCCGTTACGCTGGACGGCAGCGAAAGCGGCGGTTCCTCCGGCTCTGGCTCCGGAACGGGTTCCCAGACGGGGACGTTCAAGGTACGCTATCAGAACACAAATAACTGGGATATCGTGAACGTGTATGTATGGGATGCTGACAACAGGAAAATAGTCGGTGACTGGCCCGGTCAACCCATGACAAAGGATACTACGGATGGCACCTACTATTACGACCTGAACGTTACTGGAACTGGTAATTACAATTATATTTTCAACAATGTAATTGGCGGTTCTGGTACCCAAACAAAGAACATTACAAATATCCCCTATGCACCGGGAAAAGAAGCGGTGTTCGGTGCTAATGGTGATGTAGTATCAAACACTGCTGCCACCGGCTCTTCGGGGTCGGGCGATGCGGTTGGGCAGGGGAGCAATTCGGACGGGTCTTACACCCTGACCATCCCGGGAGACGCCTTTACCAACACCATGACGACCCAGCTGAATCTGAAAATCACGAAGACGGACAGTGCGGACGCTTCGAAGCTGCTGGAAGGCGCAAAGTTCACCCTGAAAGAACAGGGGACAGAGAACTCTATGGAGGTCACCACCGATAAAGACGGCATCGCGCTCTTTTCCGGCATCCGGCGCAATACCGCCTACGATCTGCGTGAGACACAGGCGCCGTCAAATTACATGACGGCAGGACCCTGGATTCTGGAGGTCAGGGACGAAGACGCGACGCTTTACCCGGCCACGGAGAACCCGGACGGAACGCTGGAAAAGGCCAGCGACACCGACACCGGAACGGCTTTGACCGTTACCACCGGCACCGACTCCAAGGTGTTGGAGCTTCCCATTCAGGACACCCTTTGGGGGTATAAGCTTCCCGACACCGGCGGAGCCGGAACAACCTCTTATACCGCAGGCGGCCTGGCGCTGATCTTCGGCGCGGCGACCCTGTTGTATAGCCATTGCAAGCGTCGAAAGGAGGATGAGGCATCTTCCTGACACGCGGAAAGCCACCATTCCAATTCAAAATTATGATGAAAGAAGGAGCACAAAAAATGAAATGCACAAGAAAACTCGCCAGTCTCCTGCTGGCACTGGTCATGGTCTTCGCCCTGGCCACCACAGCCTTTGCCACTGAAGCAGGAACAACAACCACCACCGGCACCATTACCGTTGCGAATCCCGTTGCAAATCAGGAGTACAAAGCCTACAAGATTTTTGATGTGGTCTATGATGCGGCTAAGGAACACTATTCTTACACCATTGACAGCACCAGCGAATGGTTCAACACTGTCAGTGCCTATGCTACAGGGGCGCATGGCCTGACGCTGACCCAGGTCAACGGTGGTGATACTTATGTCGTTACTACCGGCAACGGCTTCAGCGCGCCCGACTTTGCCGTGGCGTTGAAGGCGGCTGTCGATGGTATGACCGGACTGCAACTGTCCGGAGACGCTAACTCTGTCTCTGTTTCCAACCTCGACCTGGGCTACTACTTCGTCGCCAGTTCCACCGGCGCACTGTGCAACCTGACCACCACCAACCCGACTGTCACCATCCACGATAAGAACGACATGCCCTTTGAGAAGACCGATAATAAGGTTAGCGCCGATGTGGGCGAGACGGTCAACTACACCATTACCGGCAAGGTACCCGATACCATGGGATTTGAAACCTATACTTACGAAATCGCCGATACCATGAGCGAGGGATTGACCTTTAACCGGAACAGCCTTGCGGTAAAGGTTGGAAGTGCTGATGTGACCGCTGACACCGACAAGTGCACGATCGCCTATGATGCTGAAACCGCTCCTAATACGTTCAAGGTGACCATTCTTGTCAAGAATTGCACTGTTGGCGATGCCATCACAGTTACTTATACGGCTACCGTCAATGAAAAGGCAATTGCGGTGGTCTCGAAGAACGAGGCAAAATTGACCTACAGCAACGATCCTACCGATTCGACCCATACGACCACCACGCCCGCGCAGAAGCAAGAGGTCTACAGCTCCAAGATCGTTATCGACAAGTTTGAGTCCGGCAGCAAAACCACCAAGCTGCCTAACGCGAAGTTTGTCCTGTACAAGGAAGTAACCACTGATGCTGGAACCTCTCTCGTGTACTACAAGTGGAATACCGATAAGAAGGTCGAATGGGTTGCAGACAAGAATGCTGCCACTGTCATGACAACCAACGCTCAGGGCGAAGCCACCTTCGGCGGCCTTGCCGACGGCACCTCCCACCTGGTAGAACCCGAGGCTCCCGCCGGCTACAATCCGCTGACTGCGCCTGTTGAAGTTAAGGTAGCGGGCAGCAGCACGGATACCACGAAGCTTTCTGTTACCGCTGAGGTCGAAAACAAAACCGGCACGACCCTGCCCTCCACCGGCGGCATGGGCACCACCGTCTTCTATGTACTGGGCGCTGTCCTGGTGATGGGCGCGGTCGTCCTGCTGGTCACCAAGAAGCGCATGAGCGATGCCAATCGTTAATTCCTGAGGATTCACATCCCCTGATTCCGCTTTCTATACCTAAGTTCTGTGCCGGGGAGCGCCCCTCCCCGGCACACAGCCACAAGGAGAACCCTGTATGCGAAAACATCTATCCACCATTGTTCTGGTGATCCTATTGCTCATAGGGCTGTCCCTGTTGCTGTACCCCACCGTCAGCGACTACTGGAACTCCTTCCACCAGACCCGCGCCATCGCCACCTACGCCGAAAACGTGGCCGCTCTCGACAACGCCAGCTATGACGCCATCTGGGACGCCGCCCGGCAGTATAACCGGAACCTGTGTAGTCGCAGCAACAGCTTCCTCCTCTCCGAGGAGCAGAAGGCCGAATACGAAAGCCTGCTGGACATATCCGGTCAGGGGGTCATGGGCTATATCGAGATTCCCGAAATTGACGTGAGCCTACCCATCTACCACGGCACGGAGGATCCCGTCCTGCAGGTGGCCGTGGGCCATCTGGAATGGACCAGCCTGCCGGTAGGCGGGGAGAGCACCCACTGCGTCCTCTCCGGTCACCGGGGTCTGCCCAGCGCCAAGCTGTTCACCGACCTGGACAAGCTCCGGGAGGGGGATACCTTCCTCCTGCGGGTGCTGGATGAGATCCTGACCTATGAGGTGGATCAAATCCTCATCGTGGAGCCGCAGGATACCGCCGCGCTGGAAATCGCGGAGGGGGAGGACTACTGCACCCTGGTGACCTGCACCCCCTACGGCATCAATACCCACCGGCTGCTGGTTCGCGGACACCGCATCGACAATATCGAGGAAGTCAAAACCGTGCGGGACACCGCCGACGCCGTCCAGTTAGAGCCCATGCTGGTGGCGCCCGTCGTGGCGATCCCCATGCTGCTGATTCTGTTGATCCTTCTGCTGCTGCCCAGGCGCAGAAAGAAATAGGAGGTTTTTTCATGAGAAAGCATGTTATTTCCGGCCTGCTGGCGCTGCTTTTCCTGCTTGCTCTGCCCCTGTCCGCCGCCGCCCACGCGGTTCCGGATGAGAGCCGGAACGGCCATTGCAGCATCACCGTCTCCATGACCTACGAGGGAAAAGCCGTCCGCGGCGGCACGCTTGCCCTGTACAAGGTGGGCGACGTGGCGGAGGACGACGGCAACTACAGCTTCGTCCCCGTGGAAGAAATTCAGGCGGACATTCCCGAATTCGGCGACATCGAGTCCCCGGATCTGGCGGGGCGGCTGGCGGAGCTGAAAGGGAAGCTGACTCCCGTCACCTCCGATCCCGTGACCGTCGATAAGGACGGCAACGCGACCTTTTCCGACCTGACCTTCGGCCTGTATCTGGTGGTGCAGAAAACCGCCGCTCCCGGCTACGGGAAAACCGCTCCCTTCCTGGTGAGCGTGCCTTACCTCTACGCTGATGAATATCAATACGACGTGACCAGCCAGCCCAAGACCGATCTGGAACGGGAGGTCAAGCCCACCGCGCCTCCCTCCCCCGGCGGCGGGAAGAAGCTTCCCCAGACCGGGCAGCTGTGGTGGCCGGTGCCGGTGCTGGCCTGTGCGGGGCTTGGCTGCATCGCCGTGGGTCTGTTCCGCCGCCGGGAGGCCAGGGATGAAGGCTAACCGGGGAACCGTCTGGATCAATGCGGGGCTGCTGCTGATTGCGGCGGCCCTGTTCCTTTCGGCTTACAATGAACGGGAGTCCCACGAAGCCCGGGACTCCGCCCGGCAGGTCATTGCCCAGCTGTGCGACGCGCTCCCCACGGAAGCGGGCGATGACGAAGCCGAACCCACGACCCTTCCGGAATCCCTGCCGGATGTCCAGCGGGAGATGCCGGTGAAGACCATCAACGGCCGGGACTACATCGGCGTGCTGAGCATTCCGTCGCTGGAGCTGGAGCTGCCGGTGATCAGTCAGTGGGACTATCCCGCATTGAAGGTTGCCCCCTGCCGGTATTCAGGCTCCTTGTATCAGGACAACCTGATCATCTGCGCCCACAACTATGCGTCCCATTTTGGAAAGCTGAAGGAGCTCCAACCCGGGGACACCGTCCTGTTTACGGATATGGATGAGCATGTGGTGACCTTCCAGGTGGTGGAGCGGGAGACGCTGAACCCCATGGACACGGAGGGGATGGAAGCAGGGGACTGGGATCTGACGCTGTTTACCTGCACCATCGGCGGACAGACCCGTGTGACGATCCGGCTTGAACGGGTGGAAGTATTCCGGAATCCCGAAACGGAAGAACCTGCCAAATCCGAAAAATAAACGCACAATCCGGCAAAGGCTTTCGGCGAGAAATGCAAGGGAGGTTGGAACCGTGAAAAGGGTATTTGCATGGCTGACCGTCTGCCTGCTGGCCGGGTGCCTGGCCGGATGCGGCGGGGAGAAGCGGGTCGTCACTTCGGACACGCTGTATGTTCCGAGGATTGAGGGCATGACCGAAGCCTTTATTCTGGGCATGGACGCCTCCATCGTGCCGTCGCTGGAGGCGGGCGGCGTCCGGTACTATGATTTTGACGGTAAGGAGAAGGACGTTTTTGAGATCCTTTCCGAAAACGGGATCAACTACATCCGGGTTCGGGTGTGGGTGGATCCCTACGACGGCTCCGGCCGGGGCTACGGCGGCGGAAACTGCGACATCAGCACCGCCCTCGCCATCGGCAAGCGAACCACCCGGTACGGCATGAAGCTTCTTGTCGATTTTCACTATTCCGATTTCTGGGCCGATCCCGGTAAGCAGATGGTTCCCAAAGCGTGGGCCGGTATGGAAATCGACGAAAAGGCCGATGCCCTGAACCGCTACACCACGGACTGCCTTCAGCAGCTGAAGGACGCCAAGGTGGACGTAGGCATGGTGCAGCTGGGCAATGAGACCAACGGCAGTCTCTGCGGGGAAACCACCTGGGGGAACATCTGCCATCTGATGGAGGCCGGCTCCCGAGCCGTCCGGGCAATTTTCCCGGAGGCACTGGTGGCCGTTCACTTCACGAATCCGGAGAATGCCGACGCCATGGGTTTCTACGCGAAAACGCTGGACGATTTCCGACTGGATTACGATGTATTCGCCACCTCCTACTACCCTTACTGGCATGGGAGGCTGGAGAATCTCGCCGCCGTGCTCTCTCAGGTTGCCGAAGCCTACGGCAAGAAGGTCATGGTAGCGGAAACCTCCTACGCCTACACCCCGGAGGATACGGATTTCTTCGGCAATACCATCGGCGAGGGCGGCAGCTATGCCAAACCCTATCCCCTTACCGTACAGGGACAGGCCGATGCCGTGGCGGACGTTGTCCGTACAATGGCAGAGGACACGACAAACGGCATCGGTGTCTTCTACTGGGAGGGCGCATGGATCAGCGCCGGAGGCGGCAGCCGGGCGGAAAACAGCCGGAAATGGGAGCAGTACGGCTCCGGCTGGGCCAGCTCCTACGCCGCCTCCTACGACCCGGAGGACGCGGGCAAATACTACGGCGGCAGCGCCGTGGACAATCAGGTGTTTTTTGACAGCACGGGGCGCGCGCTGGAATCCCTGAAGGTATTCTCCCTCCTCCGGACGGGAACCCACTGATACTAGTTTTCAATAAAACGGTTAAAAACCGTTTTATTCGGCTGCTGTTTC
>ERZ779896.2736-NODE-2736-length-11681-cov-2.710563_pt1 | contig 11681 bp, 8 predicted proteins | sample MGYA00511067_ERZ779896 | MGnify/ENA primary metagenome ERZ779896 (study PRJEB29588, sample SAMEA2161597) | human gut metagenome | biome: human gut; feature: human-associated habitat; material: faeces | place: Denmark | collected 2008/2010 ...
GGAGCCGGAAGCGGAAACGAGCACGGCGGAGGGCGCCGTGACGACACACGAAAATGCGTAAAATTTGAGAGCTTGAAAGGGTGGCTTTGCCGCCCTTTTTTGTATTGACTTTTTCTCCGCTTTTTTTTATAATCAGAAGCAAGATGCGCTTTTGCGCGCTATTGTATTGAGTTTGGGGCGCAGGCCCCGGGGGAGGAAACATGTTTTTCACAAGAGACAAGAGCTTTTACAAAACGCTCGTCACGCTCGCGATACCGATTGCGCTGCAGAACGCCGTAACCTTTGCGGTCGGCCTTGCAGATAACGTGATGATCGGCACGCTCGGCGACAGTGCGATTTCCGGTGTGTATGTGGGCAGCCAGCTGCAGACGCTGCTGCAAATGTTCATCGGCGGCATTGAGGGTGCTATCCTCATTTTGGCTGCGCAGTATTGGGGTAAACGCGATACAAAAAGCATCCGCCGCATTGCGGCCATCGGTGTGCGGTTTGCTTTGCTCATCGGTTTGGTCATTACGGTGACGGCGTTTTTATTGCCGTCACAGATCGTATCACTGTTCACGAGTGATGCTTCGGTCATTGAATCGGGCACGGTTTACGTGCGCGTGGTGAGCCTTTCGTACATTTTCTTCTGCATTTCGCAGGTGATGGTGGCGACGATGCGCGCGGTGGAGACGGCGAAGATCGGTCTTTACGTGTCATTTGTGACGCTCATTGTGAACGTCATTTGCAACTATATTTTGATTTTCGGTAAGCTTGGCTTTCCGGCACTCGGTGTGACCGGTGCGGCGGTAGCTACGCTGTTTTCGCGCATCATTGAAGCGGCTGTGATGGTCGTTTACGTGCGCTGCATCGATAAAAAACTGAAGCTTCGCTTTGCCGACCTCTTAAAGCGCGGCGGCGAATTGACGCGCGATTTCCTGCGCTACGGTCTGCCCATCATGGGAGGGCAGGTCGTATGGTCGGTGAACATGCTGGGGCAGACGATGATTCTCGGCCGTTATGACGCGGGCGTCATTGCGGCGGTGAGCATCGCGAATATGTTGCACAATATGATGTACATTGCAATGAACGGCCTTTCGAGCGCGGTGGGCATTATCACCGGCAAGACGGTCGGCTCCGGACGTATGGAAAAAATTCGCGAGTATTCCCGCACGACGCAGGTCATTTTCCTTGGCCTCGGCATTCTTTCCGGCATTGCGGTGCACTTCCTGCGCGACCCGTTCATCGGGCTGTACGGCGCGAGCGATGCGGCCGTGGCGTATGCGCGTGAGTTCATCAATGTCATTTCCGTTACGATTATCGGCACGTGCTATCAGGCGGCGTGCCTGTTCGGCCTTGTTAAATCCGGCGGTGACATTTCGTTTGTCTTCCGCAACGACACGATCTTCGTGTTCCTCGTGGTGCTGCCGTCTGCCATTATCGCGTCTTACCTCGGTGCGCCGCCTTGGGTGGTTTTTGCGTGCCTCAAATGCGACCAGATCTTAAAATGCTTCGTTGCCGTGGTGAAGATCAACCGGTATAACTGGATGAAGAACCTGACGCGCGAGACGAACGAAGTGTAAAACTACGACTTGAAGGGAATTTTCATGAAGCAATTTCGCGGAGCCTTGCTCCTGACGATCACTGCCCTTATTTGGGGCACGGCGTTTGTAGCGCAGAGTCTCGGCATGGACCATTTAGGCCCGTTTGCGTTTAACGGCGTACGCAATTTCATTGCCGCGCTGGCGCTTTTGCCCGTGCTGCTGTTTATGCAGCACAAAGCGCCGAAAAAAACGCAGACGGATGAAGAGAGAAAGCAGAGCCGCAAGACCCTGTGGGTGGGCGGCGTGCTGTGCGGCTCGGCGCTTGCCGTGGCCTCTAATTTGCAGCAGTTCGGCATCAGCTTTACGACAGTGGGCAAGGCCGGGTTTCTGACGGCGCTTTACATCGTGATTGTGCCGATACTCGGTTTGTTCCTTAAAAAACGCGTGCCCGCAACGGTTTGGGTGAGCGTTGTTATTGCGGCGGCGGGCACGTATTTGTTAAGCGTGCAGGAGGGCTTCACCATCGCGCCGGGCGACCTGCTCGTCATTTTGTGTGCACTGGGCTTTTCCGTACATATCCTCATCATCGACCATTTCTCACCGATGGTGAACGGCGTGGCGCTTTCGTGCGTGCAGTTTCTTGTCTGCGGCGTTCTTTGCACGGCAGCGGCGCTGTTTACGGAGACATTCACGCTTGCGGACATTTTAAAAAGTGCAGGGCCGCTGCTTTTCACGGGCCTGATGTCGAGCGGCGTGGGATACACGCTGCAAATCTTGGGGCAGAAGGATACCCCGCCTGCGGTGGCGTCCCTTATCATGAGCCTTGAATCTGTGTTTGCGGCGCTTTCCGGCTGGCTGGTCCTCGGCCAAAGCATGAACGGACGCGAGCTTTTGGGCTGCGTTTTGGTGTTTGCGGCGGTCATTTTGGCGCAGATCCCGCTTGAGGCGCTGAAAAAGGAAAAAGCGGTGAAAAAGACGGCATAAAGTAAATTGGGGCATTTCCGGGACCGTTTCGCGGTTTTCTGCGGGAATGCCTTTACTTTTGTAAATTTTATGGTATAGTTGTAGATAGAAACTCTTTGGGTAAAAACGCGCACGGCATAAGGCCGGCGCTTTATTGTATTGAAAGGATGAATATTCAAATGCGCATTGTCAAAACGAAAACCTATGAAGAAATGAGCGCCGTTGCAGCCGGCATCATCGGCGGCCAGGGGCTTTTAAAGCCGAACTGCGTGCTGGGTCTTGCAACAGGCTCTTCGCCGATTGGCGCCTACAAAGATCTTGTAAAGAGTTATGAGGACGGCATACTGGACTTTTCCGAAGTGCGCACCGTAAACCTCGACGAATACTGCGGTCTGGACGATACGAACCCGAACAGCTACCGCTATTTCATGAACGACAACCTCTTTGACCACGTGAATATCGACAAGGCGAACACACATGTGCCGAACGGCCACGCAGATGATCTTGAAGAGGAGGCTGTGCGCTATGAGAGCTTTATTCAGTCTCTCGGCGGCATCGATCTGCAGCTGCTCGGCATCGGTCACAATGGGCATATCGGCTTTAACGAGCCGACGGACAACTTCCCGGCGACCGTGCACACCGTACAGCTGACGGAGAGCACCATCAACGCGAACTCCCGTTTGTTCGAGCGCCGCGAGGATGTGCCGACGCAGGCCATCACCATGGGCATCGGCACCATTATGAAGGCGAAGAAGATTCTTCTCATCGCAGGCCCGGATAAGGCGGAGATTGTCGAAAAGGCTTGCTTCGGCAAGGTTACGCCGGAGGTGCCGGCTTCCGTTTTGCAGCTGCACCCGGACGTTACGGTTATCCTTAGCGCGGAAAAGTAATTTCGTTTCGGCAAAATTGAAATTCGGTAGTTGACTTTAAGATTAACTTATGCTATAATGTAGACAGCAAAGCCGCAGGAAGCGGTAACGGTCAAAAGACCGCGCGGCGAAACGCCGTTTGAAAGTATTTTAAAGCCACTTTAAAAAATAGACCACGAAGGTCTTTTCGCTCGGTATGGGCGGAATGCTTCGTGGTCTTTTTGTATCTGGGAGGGTATTTCAATGAACCGTACAAACAGCAAATTTTCCGTTAAAAACCTTGTGCTCGGTGCACTTTTTCTGGCGCTTGCGTTAGTACTGCCGTTCTTCACCGGGCAGATTCCGCAGATCGGCACAATGCTGTGTCCGATGCACCTGCCGATTTTGCTTGCAGGCTTCGTATGCGGCGGCCCGGTGGGCGCGGTTGTGGGCTTTATCGCCCCGCTGCTGCGCATGGTGATGTTCGGCATGCCGCCGTTCTACGTCGCCATCGCTATGGCGTTTGAGCTGCTGACATACGGACTGGTAAGCGGCATCATGTACCGCAAGGTGTTCAAAAAACAGACCGTCGGCACGCTGTACGGCAGCCTTTTGATCGCTATGGTCGCGGGCAGAATTGTCTGGGGTATCGTGAAGGTGATTCTCAGCGGCATCGCGGCGGACGCGGGCGCGTTCACATTTGCGGCGTTCATCTCCGGCGCACTCTTAAACGCAATCCCGGGCATCGTGGTGCAGCTTATTCTGGTCCCGGCTGTCGTCGTCGCCTTGCAGAAAGCAAAGCTGATAGAAGCACCGAGCGCGGAAAAAGCGTAAGCACTATGGGTTCCTTGAAAGGGCGGCATTGCCGCCTTTTTTTCATGCACAAAGCTTGCACTCACCTCGCCATCGTGCTATGATAATCCCAAAGAGACGAAAAGCAGGATGGGGGAAAGACTATGTTTACGGATGTGTTTGGCAAAACCTGGTATAAGGGCAATCTGCACACCCATACGACGAACTCGGACGGCGCGTATACGCCGGAAGAAACGATTGCATTATACAAATCAAAAGGCTATGATTTCCTTGCGCTGACCGACCACTGGTTCCACGGTGAGGGGCGGCAGGAGGAAAAGTTTCTCCTCTTAAACGGCACGGAGTTCGACGTGGGCAGTACCGTGCAGGAGGGCATTTACCACATCGTCGGCATCGGCATGGAGAAAGCGCCTGCGCTTACAAAACGCGCGCCGGGGCTTTCCGCGCAGAAGATCATCGATGAAATCCATAACGTGAACGGCATTGCAATCTTGGCACACCCCGCATGGTCACTGGATCGCGCTTCGGAGGTCGTGAAGCTGTACGGCATTGACGGGTGCGAGATTTACAACACTACTTCGGGCCTGCCGTGGAACTGCCGTCCGTATTCCGGTGTGTTTTTCGACGAAATGGCGCTTTTGGGGCACTATTTGCCGTGCATGGCGGCGGACGATGCACACCACTATACGGGTGACGAGACGCGTTCGTACATCATGGTGCAGGCGGATGAATTGACGCGCGAGGGTGTTTTGGCGGCTATCCGCGCAAACCGCTTCTACGCAACGCAGGGGCCGAATTTCCGCGTTGAAATTGAAAATGGCACGGTCACGGTGCATACCTCGCCGGTGCAGGAGGTCGTGTTCTTCACCGATACCGTTTGGGCGGGCGACCGCGCGACGGTAGGCGAAAATGTGACCGAAGCGACGTATAAAGTGCAGCCTACGGACACGTTCGTGCGCGTGGAGCTGAAAGACAAAGACGGCAACTGCGGCTGGTCGGGTATTTATCCCGTCAACAAAAAGTAAAAGGAAAAGGTCTGCTCACCAAAACGGAGCAGACCTTTTTGCGTATGAATTTAAAGCGTGATTTGCATGCCGTCGTTCACGAATTTGACGGGCAGCGGAGCGAGCGTTTCCGCAAGCTGCATGACGTTCGGGATATTCCACGGCGCGTAGTGGTTGACGAGCACCTGCTTTGTGGGACAGGCGGCCAAAACGGGCGCGTAATCGGTCGCCGGGAAGTGTGCGGCCTCGCAGATGATAAATTCGGTCGGCTTTTCCTTGGCGATTTTCGGAAAATCGACGTTGGGATGCTTTAAGTCGCCCGTGAAAAGCACGGCTTTGCCCTCGGCTTCCACGAAAAAAGCATGGGAATCCGGACAATGCTGCGTGGGAATGGCGGTGACTTTTAAATATCCGTCGTCGAAGATCGTGCCGTCCGTGACCTTTTTAAAGCGCAGGTCGCGCATTTCGCAGTGATTCGCTTTGAGCCATGCACGGATGGCCTCAACGCCCTCCAAGTTCGGCAGGCAGATTTCGGGGTCGGCGGTTTTAAAATACCAGCTGATAAGGTCGACGAATGAGATGAGCCCGTTTGTATGGTCGCCGTGCATATGCGTGATGAAGATGCCCTTGACGTCCTCCACCTCGATGCCGCGTGTGCGCAGGGCATCGATGGCGTTGACGCCCATATCGATGAAATAATATCGGCCGTTCGTTTCGATCAAGGTGCAGGAGCAGCGGCGATTCGCCTCCGGCACGCCGTGGCTTGCACCGAGAAATGTGATTTGCATAGAATTTAAATTCCTTTCTTTTTGACTTTTCAATACTGTTCTATTTTTGTCTAAAGATTTACAGAAGCAAGCTTTTCAGGAAGCCCATGCAACTGGTTTTTCTGGTTTTTGCGTCACTTCGCTGTGCTCAGTTTAACACGTTTATGTATCGACTGCAATGCGCCGAATTCACAGATTTTCGCTTTCGTTTTTGTCTATCACAGCTTTAGGATTTCCAGCAGACGGTTCGTTTCTCGCTCTACATGGTCGTAGTCGACGAACGGACGGTAGATGGTTTCAATCGCGTCATGTGTGCGCTTGCAGAGCCTGAGCTCCTCCACAGCCTGCGCAGTCAAGGTCTCGGCCTCCTGCATGGCGAACGGGATGAAGTCCGAAAGCGGGCTCAAAAGGAACTCGTTTAATGTGCTGCGGGTATCGTCCGCGGCACACAGCATGGTGTCGCCGATGCGCACGCACTGCGGTGCTTCCGGCGTGAGCGGATGCAGGAAAATTTCAGTCTGTGTATTCTGCACGAGCTTCATGGCTTCGTTTAAGAACACCGCGCCCAAAACGCCGGGCAGGTACACGGTGTTTTCGGCATCCTGTGCTTCCCGGAAATCCGCAACGCCGGCGGGCGTGGGGCTCGTTAAAAATAGTGTGCGCGGTGTGCCTTCCTTCGGCAGTGTGAAACCCTCTTTTAAAAATGTGCGGATCATGGTAAGGTCGGCAGACCTTGCGGCTTCGCTTACGGCGGCACGGCGCAGGCTGCCTGCGGCGGAAAGGCACGCGAACGCGTTTTTGTAGTGCGCGCGGTTTTCTTCTGCAAGGACAAAAAGCTCTTCGCGGCGGCGTTTGAAGACCTCTTTGTGCAAAAACCGTCCGAGATCCAGCGTTTCGCCGTCAATCCCCGGCATGGCGGGGTCTATGGTGTGCGGCGCGGTGCCGTCCAGTAAGACGAGCCTCCGCTGCGGGATACGCACGGCGTCAAAGCTTTCGGGGTCGCTTGCGCAGCGAAATTCTTCGACGGTAAACCCGTTTGCCCGTGCGATGGCGGCGCATTTTTTCATCAATGTACTTTTTCCTACCCCGGGGCCGCCCTTTAAAACGTAGGTGTAGTGCGGCTCACTCCACGGCGGCACGATGCCCTCAAAATGCCCGATGAATCCGCGCCCGGTGTTGGCGCCCGGAAAATACCTTCTTTTGCCGTTTGACATAGGAAACCCTCCTCATTTCTCATCGGTGAGTTATATGCGAAAAGCCGTTAAAATAGTCGCCGCGGACAAGACAAAAAGTGGAAAACCCGTGCGAAAAATGGTTTTCCCACACAAGAAAAACCGCGCTATGTCACGAATTTTTTACAATCTCGCCGCGGTGCTGCGTATTGAATTGCGCGCGCGCCTGTGGTATCATTAAAAGTATATTTGGGTAATTTTGCGGATATGTAAGAGCTGCCGAAACAGGCGGCATTTATGCGGTACCGGTATACGATGCGGAAAGGGTGCCGCAGAAAGGATGAATCAACATGATGAGAATCGGTTTGGACGTTGGTTCCACGACCTTAAAGTGCGTTGTTCTGAACGAGCAGAACGAGGTGCTTTTCAAAAAATATGAGCGTCATCTTTCGCGCATCGTGGAGAAATCCGTTGAGATGCTGCGTGAAGTGGCAGAGCAGTTTCCGAAAGAAAAGGTGCTTTTGAGCATTTCCGGCTCGGCCGGTATGGGCCTTGCAGAGCGCAGTGACATTCAGTTCGTGCAGGAGGTATACGCGACGCGCATTGCGGTGAACCGCCTTGTGCCGGGTACGGATGCGGTCATCGAGCTTGGCGGCGAGGACGCGAAGATTTTGTTCCTTACGGACGGCAATAACGCCTCCGGCCTTGAGGTGCGTATGAACGGATCCTGCGCGGGCGGCACCGGCGCGTTCATCGACCAGATGGCGACGCTTTTGAACATCACCCCGGATGCGCTCAACACACTTTCGAAAGAGCATGAGAAGATCTACACCATTGCTTCCCGCTGCGGCGTGTTCGCAAAGAGCGATATTCAGCCGCTTTTAAATCAGGGCGCGCAGAAAAAAGACGTGGCGGCAAGCATTCTCTACGCCGTTGTGAACCAGACCGTTGCGGGTCTTGCGCAGGGCAGAGAAATCGCGGGCAAGGTCGTATATCTCGGCGGCCCGATGACGTTTTTAAGCGAGCTGCGCGTGGCGTTTGATAAGACGCTCGGCATTACGGGTATCTGCCCGGAAAATTCGCTGTATTTCGTCGCGTTGGGTGCGGCGTTTGCGGCGGACGGCAATGAGACGACGCTTGCGGAGATCATCAATCGCATTGCGCATTACACGGCAAAGGAAGAATACCGCGCCTGCCCGCCGCTTTTTAAAGACAAGGCGGATTACGAAGCATTCACAAAGCGCCACCTTAACGCCGGCGTTAAGGTGCGCGACACACTGGAGGACGGCGAGCCGGTTTATATCGGCATCGATGCGGGCTCCACGACCGTTAAAGCCGTTGTGACGGATAAGGACGGCAATATTGTTTGTTCGCGCTATATGTCGAACAGCGGCAACCCTGTCCCGCTGATGCGTGAATTCCTGCTTGAAGTTTACACGCGTTTCCCACAGGCGAAGATCTGCGCCTGCGCGGCGACCGGCTACGGCGAAGACATCATCAAAAACGCGTTTTCCGTCGATTACGGCATCGTAGAGACGATGGCGCACTTCTACGCGGCGCGCGCGTTTAACCCGAAGGTCGATTTCATCATCGACATCGGCGGTCAGGACATCAAGTGCTTCAAGGTCGAAAACGGCGTCATCGACGATATTTTCCTCAACGAGGCTTGTTCCTCCGGCTGCGGCTCGTTCCTCCAGACGTTTGCGGGTGCGCTGGGTTACTCCATTGAAGATTTTGCAAAACTCGGTCTGTTTGCGGATCGCCCGGTCGACCTCGGCTCCCGCTGCACGGTGTTCATGAACTCCTCCGTGAAGCAGGCGCAGAAGGACGGCGCAACGGTGGAGAACATCTCCGCGGGTCTTTCCATCAGCGTTGTCAAGAACGCGCTGTATAAAGTTATCCGTGCGGTCGATTCCAAAGCAATCGGCCGGGAGATCGTCGTGCAGGGCGGTACGTTCCTGAACGACGCCGTGCTGCGCGCGTTTGAGCAGGAGATCGGCCACGATGTCATCCGTCCGACCATTGCGGGCCTGATGGGCGCATACGGTGCTGCACTGTATGCACACGAAAAAGCACAGGCTGCGGGTAAGGCGACGGAGCTTTCGACGCTTTTGAGCAAAGAAGCGCTCGAAGAATTCACCCACAGCGTAAAGGCTATCACCTGCCGCGGCTGCTCCAACAGCTGCAAGTTGACGGTGAACACCTTTTCCGGCGGACGCAAGTTCATCAGCGGCAACCGCTGTGAAAAGCCGGTGACGGGCGTGAAATCCACCGAAGCGCAGTACAACATGTTTGAAGAAAAGCGCAAGCTGCTCGCGCGCTATACATACAAAGACACGGGCAAGCCGGTCATCGGCATTCCGATGGGCCTCAACATGTACGAGCTTTTGCCGTTCTGGTATAAGTTCTTCACAACGCTCGGCTACGATGTGAAAACGTCACCGGCGTCGAACCGCCAGCTTTATTTAAAGGGTCAGCACACCATTCCGTCCGATACGGCGTGCTTCCCGGCAAAGCTGATGCACGGCCACGTGGAAGCGCTGCTTGACGAGGGCGTGGACGCGGTGTTCTACCCCTGCATGACGTATAACTTTGACGAAAACCTCGGTGATAATCACTATAATTGCCCGGTTGTCGCCTATTACCCGGAGGTCATCTCCTCCAATATCCAGAAATTAAAGGACACCGTCTTCATCGGCGATTACGTTGGCCTGCACCGCAGACACGACTTCCCCGGCAAGATGTACGAGATTTTACGCCGCCACTTCCCGAACGGTACGTTCACGAAAAAAGACGTGAAGAAAGCATCCGACGCGGCGTATGCGGAGTATGACCTCTACATGCGCGCCGTGCGTGCCATCGGCGACAAATTCCTCGCGCTCGCCGAAGAACAGCATAAGCCCGTTATCGTGCTGGCCGGTCGTCCGTATCATGTGGACCCGGAGATCAACCACGGCATTGACGGCCTCATCTGCGACTGCGGCGCGGTCGTTGTGACGGAAGACGCCGTTGCGTGCAAGGAGAAGAAATTCCCGACGAAGGTCCTCAACCAGTGGACGTATCACTCCCGTCTGTATGCGGCTGCAAAGTACGTTGTAGACCGTGCGGATAAGCGCGTGAACCTCATTCAGCTTGTCTCGTTCGGCTGCGGCGTGGACGCCATCACGACCGACGAGGTGCGCGGCATTCTGCACGACGGCGGCAAAATCTACACCCAGCTCAAGATCGACGAGATCAAAGACCTCGGCGCGGTGCGTATTCGTCTCCGCAGCCTGTTTGCGGCGCTGGATTTACAGTAAGGGAGGCGCACGAATATGGCTTTTACCGATCGCGTTGAATTTACAAAGGAAATGAAAAAAGAGGGTTATACGATCCTTGCGCCGAACATGGCGCCCATCCATTTCCGTTTATTTGAAAACCTGTTCGCTTCTTACGGCTACAACGTGGAGATTCTCCAGACGCGCGGCCGTCAGATTGTGGACGAGGGTCTGAAATATGTCCACAACGATACCTGCTACCCGGCGCTGCTCACCATCGGCCAGATGATGGACGCGCTGCACAGCGGCAAATATGATCTGCATAAAACGGCGCTTATCATCACCCAGACGGGCGGCGGCTGCCGTGCTTCGAACTACATTCACCTTTTGAGAAAGGCGCTGGAAAAAGACGGCCTTTCGTATATTCCGGTCATTTCGCTCAATATGTCCGGACTCGAGAAAAACAGCGGCTTCAAGCTGACGCTGCCGATGATCCGCAAGGCGCTGGGCGTGCTTGCGTACGGCGACCTTTTGATGCTGCTGCACAACCAGACGAGACCGTATGAGAAAGAGGCGGGCGCGAGCCGGAAGCTTGTGGACGATTGGACGAAAAAGCTGACCGATATGTTCGCAAAGGAAAAGGGCTACTCCGCAAAGGAGATGGAGACGATCCTGCCGCAGATTGCGGAGGATTTTGCGAACGTGCCCGTGACCGGCGAAAAGAAAGTGCACGTTGGTGTTGTCGGCGAAATTTACGTCAAGTATTCGCCCATCGGCAACAACGATCTGGAAGAGTTCCTGTTCAGCCAGAACTGCGAAACGATGGTGCCGGGTCTGCTTGGCTTCATGCTGTTTAAAGTCGATAACCGCATGGAAGATATTAAGCTTTTCGGCGGCAGCAAGGCGAAGTTTGAGGTTGTGAAGATCCTCTTTGACTACCTCGTTGGCATCGAAAGCCACGTTATCCGCGCCGTGGAGCACGCGAACACCGTTTCTAACCGCTTCACTGTGCCGTCCTCGTATGCGCACCTCAAAAAGCTCATCACAGGCGTCATCGGCTACGGCTGCAAGATGGGAGAGGGCTGGCTCTTGACCGCGGAAATGATGGAGCTTATTGAAAGCGGCTACCCGAATATCATCTGTGCACAGCCGTTCGGCTGCCTGCCGAACCACATCGTCGGCAAGGGCATGATCCGCAGCCTGAAAAACCTGTACCCGAAGTCGAATATTGTGCCGATTGATTACGATCCGGGCGCGACGAAGGTCAACCAGGAGAACCGTATCAAGCTGATGCTGGCGGTTGCAAAGGAAAACATGGAGCAGGCTGAAAAAGA
>ERZ779896.2737-NODE-2737-length-11678-cov-9.780779_pt1 | contig 11678 bp, 10 predicted proteins | sample MGYA00511067_ERZ779896 | MGnify/ENA primary metagenome ERZ779896 (study PRJEB29588, sample SAMEA2161597) | human gut metagenome | biome: human gut; feature: human-associated habitat; material: faeces | place: Denmark | collected 2008/2010 ...
AATGAGAATTATCCCGTCTGAAAATGACGGATTCGTGCTTGTCCTTTTTGATTTTGCCCTCTTTGATGAGCCGCTGCTTCTCCACCCGGATACGCTCCAGCAGAGCCTCTGCAGGCTCGTCAGACGGGTCTTGTGGTACCAGCTTACCCTGGACTGCCTCTTGCAGTATCGACTTTTTAAGGCGTTCTGGAAAGGCGGTGTTTAGGATGTCCAGCGTTGATTCAACATCGGCATAAGCGTCGGTGTACGGCTGTAGTGTAACGATGGCATCTACAATTCTATATTGCTCTGCCAAAGGAGGAAGCGGAAATAAAAGTGAGTGAATGGCATTTGAGGACAAGCCCTGAATTCCTATTCCTTTTCCGCCAATCCAGCCAGCGTGTTTATATAGGTCAAACAGATAATAGAAAAAACGAGTGCAAATCGGCACATACGCTCTCAGTCTGTGAATGTGGTTTTGAATGCACATAGGATAATCAAAAGGCCAAATTGCAGCTCTGCCTATGTCACCACCCTCGCATACTAAGAGGTCTCCCTTGATGACCGTACACTTTTCAACCTCACTCTCGGAAAAATGCATTTCCTTCAAATTGTTGAGTTCGAAGCGATCCCAGTACAGATTGGATGTTGTGATGTATTGTTTCAACTGACCGGTGCGATTTGCGGCATTTAGGGCTTTGCCTGTGTTGTGCTGAAACAACTCTCCCAGCCGCACCCATTCCCACGAATCGGGGATGTCAAACGGCACCTCATCCGCCAGCGACCGCACTTCATCGCCGATTTTCTCATAAGGAGTATTATCGGCACCTTTGAAAATGACGGAGGGGTTCTTTTCACGCTTGATTTTCTTTTCTTTGATGAGCCGCTCCTTCTCCGCACGGATGCGTTCCAGCAGAACGCTGGCGGGCTCGTCATTCGGGTCCTGCGGCACGAGCTTGCCTTGAACAGCCATCTGGAGAATTGAGTTTTTCAGTTGCTGCGCAGTCATTCGTCGCCCTCCTCCGTAATGTCGATGCCAAGGATGTCGGTGATCTGGGCAAGGATGCGGTCGATGTCAGCGTTCAAGCTGGCCCGCTTTTCCTGGTACTGCTGAATCAGTTCTTTTGGCGGCAGGATCTCCTCCTCTTCGTGAGGATAGCCGCAAAGGTCAATGTTATAGCTCCGTGCTTTCAGTTCCTCGACGGTGTACTTCTTCGCCTTGTCGAAGCCGTCGATAGTGATCTCCTCACGGTTGTCCCACCACTCAACAGTCGGGGCGAAGTGCTCCAGCTTCATGGGCTTCGTTTTGGAGAAGTTCTTGTATCCCTCCGGCATATCCAGACGATAGAACCAGGTCTCCGTCGTGGGATGCGTCCGGTCGAAGAAAAGGATGTTTGTTGTGATAGAGGTGTACGGCGCAAACACGCTGTGCGGCATACGGATGACCGTATGGAGATTGAACTCGGACAGCAGCTTTTCCTTGATCGCCATTTTTGCGTTATCCGTGCCGAACAGGAAGCCGTCCGGCAGAATAATGGCACACCGGCCGTTCTGCTTCAGCCGATACATGATGACAGACATAAAGAGGTCTGCGGTTTCGCTGCTACGAAGGTCAGCCGGGAAATTCTGTTTCACGCCCTCTTTTTCGTTGCCGCCATAAGGAGGATTCATCAGAATGACATCGAAGCGGTCGCTCTCCTTGTACTCACGCACATTCTTTTCCAAACTGTTGCCGTGGATGATGCGAGGATTGTCGATGTCGTGGAGCAGCATATTTGTGGCGCACAGAAGGAATGGCAGCGCCTTCTTTTCGATACCGTAGATGGAGTTGCTGTAAACCGTTCTGTCCTCGACAGTCTGCACCTGGGCGTCCAGCACCTTCAGCGCAGAGGTAAGGAAGCCGCCTGTACCGCATGCGAAGTCCGCAATGGACTCGCCGAGCTTCGGCTTGATCATCTGCACCATGAAGTCCGTGACCGCACGGGGCGTATAGAATTCACCGGAGTTACCGGCGCTCTGCAAACTGCGGAGAATCGTTTCGTAGATCTCGCCGAAGGCGTGACGGTCCTCGTACTCTTCAAAGTCGATCTCGTCAATGACATTGATAACCTGGCGGAGCAGGATGCCGTCCTTCATGTAGTTATTGTTGTCCTCGAAGGCGGTGCGGACGATGATCTGGCACATGGGTGTATTCTCATCGATTGCGATGGCCTTGAGGGTCGGGAACAGCTTTCCGTTCACGAAGTCCAGAAGCGCATCGCCGGTGAGAGCCTTGCCATCCTTGTGGTCTACGGCCCAATTGCGCCAGCGCAGCTCCTCAGGGATGATGGAGGTGTAATTCTCGTCGTAAAACTCCCATATCTCTTCCTTGGCGTCATACACCTTCAGAAAGAGAATCCAAACCATCTGCTCGATACGCTGGGCATCGCCGTTGATGCCTGCGTCATTGCGCATGATGTCCTGCAGTCGTTTTACCAGGTTATTTAAACTCATAGCTTATATCTCCTTACGCAGCGTAGATTTCCTTCTGCAAATCACGGATGGCTTGAATGTATCCGTTTTTGCCGCCGAACAGCTTTGCAATCTTCATGGGGGTGCCGAATTTGCGGAACGGGTCATTGGACAGGATTTCGAGGTTCTCGATGTCCTGAATGCCCTCGTTCATGTATTTGTCCAACAGCGCACTCAGAACTTCCTGTGCCAAGCCGGAATACTTGTAGAGGTATCCACGCTTGCGGACATTGTTTGCCCGCTCTGCCTTCGTCAGCGGTGCCTTGTCGTAGGCAATGTGGCAGATTAGGTCAAAATCGTCGATGTCCTTATTGCCTGATGCCTCGCGCAGCGCCTCTAGCAGAACGCCACGCTCCTGGAGTTCATCAATAATTGCCTGTTTCTTCTCCTCGGAGTTCCAGGCACGGAGGAACGAATCCAGGGTGGCATACTCACCGAGAATGTTCTTCTTGGAGTAATCCGTCACGCTTTCCGTGATGAGCTTACCGTCCTTGTCGTAGTATTGGACTCGCTCGTTCAAAATCGTGACCTCGACACCACGCACCCGGTATTTATGCTTCTTTTCAGGCGGATCGTCGGTGTCCCCGCAGGGACCGGGAGTCGGGGCGGGCGGCTTCGGCGGATCGATGGTCGGCTCTTCGCCGGGATCATCGTCGTCATCAATGATAGAGATCGGGTCTCCATCGAATTCCGGGTCTGCGAAAAGTCGGCAGGCGTTGCGGAAATCCATAATGGTGAAATACTCTTTGCCATAATCGGGCTTGAGTCGTGTACCACGACCGATGATCTGTTTGAACTCGGTCATGGAGTTTATGTTGTTGTCCAAAACGATGAGCCGGCATGTTTTGCAGTCCACGCCAGTTGTCATCAGTTTGGAAGTCGTAACGATCACGGGATATTTGCTATCCTCTGCGATGAAGTAGTCGAGCTGCGCCTTGCCCTCGGCGTTGTCGCCGGTAATGCGCATGACATACTTGGCGTTCTCAGCCACAAGGTCGCTGTTCTCATTCACGAGCGCCTGCCGCATACGCTCTGCATGGTCTATATCCACACAGAATACGATGGTCTTGGCAAAGCGGTCGTTCTCCTTCAAAAAGCGAGTAATACGTTTTGCAACGGCATTGGTACGCTCATCAATGATGAGGTTCTTGTCGTAGTCCTTGGTATTGTACTCACGGTCATCAATCTCATAGCCGTAGATATCCCGCTGTCCCGCTGTGGGACGCCAGCCTTCCAGATCTTTGTCCAGACCGACACGGAGAACTTTGTACGGCGCAAGGAAACCGTCGTCGATACCTTGCTTCAGACTGTATGTATAGATGGGTTCGCCGAAGTAAGAGATATTGGATACCTCTTTCGTTTCCTTCGGCGTAGCCGTCATGCCGATCTGGGTGGCGCTGTGGAAGTATTCGAGTATTCTGCGCCAGCGGGAATCCTCCTTGGCACTGCCACGGTGACACTCATCGATGACAATAAGGTCGAAGAAATCCGGCTGGAATGCACGGAACGGCTCTTCATTCTCATCACCGGCCAACTGCTGATAAAGGGACAGATACAACTCATAGGAGCTGTCCAGCTTTTTGCCCTCGATTTTCGTCATGACCTTTGCAAAAGGCTTGAAGTCCTGTTGCATGGTCTGGTCGACAAGAATGTTGCGGTCAGCAAGGAACAGGATCTTTTTCTTTCGGCCGGATTTCCAAAGGCGATGAATAATCTGGAACGCAGTATAAGTCTTGCCAGTGCCGGTCGCCATAACGAGGAGAATGCGGTCTTGCCCACGGGCAACCGCATCAACGGTGCGGTTGATGGCGATGCGCTGATAGTAGCGAGGGGTCTTATCACCCAGCTGGAAATAGTACGGCTCGGTAATAAGTTGTTCCTGCTCCGGCGTGAAATGCTCGTCGCCGATGTGCCGCTGCCAGAGATCATACGGCGAGGGAAACTGCTCCAACATCAATTCACGCTCTTTGCCGGATTTCATATCGTGTTCCAAGAAACCGTCGCCATTTGAGCTGTACACAAACGGGATGTCCAGCACCTCGGCATATTCGATGGCCTGTTGCATTCCGGCTCCGACACTGTGTCTGTTATCCTTTGCCTCGACGATAGCCAAAGGAATATTGGGCTTGTAGTAAAGCAGATAGTCTGTGCGCTTTCTCTTTCCCCTGGCTGTGACATTTCCGCGGACGATGACACGACCGTCCGTGAAGTTGTACTCCATTTTAATTTGCTTAAGTTTATCCCAGCCTGCGCTCTCAATCGCTGGAGTAATATACTGTAACTTGATATCTTCCTCAGTCATCTCGTGTTTCGTCATAAGTTCGCTCACAGTGCCCCTCCTTTCAACTTCCGATAAGGTGCAATTATGGGAAGTTCCTTTTATACACATAGATTGTACCAGAATGCAGCCTCGTTTTCAACGAAAAGCCACTGACCCTGAATAATTCAGAGTCAGTGGCTTTTTCAATGCTACTTGAACGGTAATTTGAAATGTTGTCCTTATGCGTAGGTAACTTTAAGGTCCCCTCTTTTTTGACTTTTTACTTTTCGGCCTTGGTCTCGCAGTACAGGCAGCGGTAGGTGCGCGTTTCCTCATCGGTCAGCGTGAAGATCTGCGGCAGCTCCTGCTCAACGGAGGTGATGCAGCGCGGATTCTTGCAGCGAATGACGTTTGTGATGCGCTCGGGCAGCTTGAGCTGGCGCTTTTCGGCGAGTTTGCCGTCCTTAATGATGTTGACGGTGATGCCAGGGTCGACATAGCCGATGACGTCCCAGTCAAGATCGAGTACCCGGTCGATCTTGATGATGTCCTTGCGACCGAGCTTGCCGCTCGAAACGTTCTTGAGCAGCGCGACCGAGCAGTCGAGCTTGTCAAGACCGAGAATGTTGTAGAGCTTCATCGCCTTGCCGGCGGAGATGTGGTCGATAACGATACCGTTGGAAATAGCGTCGATGATCATTTATAAGTCCCTCCCTTATTCGATACCAAGCAGCTTGAGGATCAATGCCATGCGGATGAAGCGGCCGTTTCTGACCTGCTTGAAGTAGCAGGCGCGCGGGTCATCGTCCACGGCAACGGAAATTTCGTTTACGCGCGGCAGCGGGTGCAGGATGCAGAGATCCTTCTTTGCATTCACGAGCTTTTCGGGCGTGAGGATGTAGCTGTCCTTCAGACGGAGGTAGTCTTCCTCGTTGAAGAAGCGCTCGCGCTGAACGCGGGTCATGTAGAGAATGTCGAGCTGGGGCATGACGGACTCGAGATCGGTCGTCTGCTCGTAGGGGATGTTATTCTTCTTGAGCGCCTCGGCCTTCACGTAGCTGGGGAGCTTGAGCTCCTCGGGGGAGATGAGAACGATCTTGATGCCGGTGTAGCGGCTCAGGGCGCTGATGAGGGAGTGAACTGTACGGCCGAACTTGAGGTCGCCGCAGAAGCCGACGGTCAGGTCGTTGAAGCGGCCCTTTTCACGGTTGATGGTGAGCAGGTCGGTCAGCGTCTGCGTGGGGTGATTGTGGCCGCCGTCGCCCGCGTTGATGACGGGAACCTCAGAGTGCATGGAAGCGACCAGAGGCGCGCCTTCCTTCGGGTGGCGCATGGCAATGATGTCGGAATAGCAACTCACGGTGCGCACCGTGTCGGAAACGCTCTCGCCCTTGGCGGCGGAAGAGCTGCTTGCGGACGAGAAGCCCAGCACCTTGCCACCGAGACCGAGCATCGCAGACTCAAAGCTCAGGCGCGTGCGGGTAGAGGGCTCAAAGAAGAGCGTTGCGAGGATCTTGCCGTCGCACTTGTGTGCGTAGGCCTCGGGGTTGGCGATGATGTCATTGGCCGTGGCGACCATTTCGTCGATCTCCTGGGTGCTCAGCTGTAAAATGTCGATCAAATGCTCCATGTTAGTTCTTTCCTCCGATCCAAGATTCGTCCGATGGGTTGTTGCGGAACTGAATGAGACGCGCAACATCGTTGGGGTGGATATAATTTTGTTTCGCCGCTACGTCGGCGATGACGTCAAAGTTGGTCAGGCTGTGGTTCTTTACGTTCGCGGCGGCAAGGCGGTCAAGCCCCTTCTGCATGCCGTAGGTGAAGATGCTCGCAACGCCGAGCACCTCCGCGCCCGCTTCGCGCAGGACGCTCACAACGTCCAGAACGCTGCCGCCGGTGGAGATCAGATCTTCAATGACGACGACCTTCTGACCCGGCTCGAGGCGACCCTCGATCTGATTCTGGCGGCCGTGATCCTTGCCGGACGAGCGCACATAGCCCATGGGCAGCCCCATCATGTGGCCGACGATGGCAGCGTGGGCGATGCCCGCCGTGCTCGTGCCCATCAGTATCTCCACATCGGGATAGTCGGCGCGAATGATCTTGCACAGCGCACTTTCCACCTGCGTGCGCACCTCAGGTGCGGTCAGGATCAGGCGGTTGTCGCAGTAGACGGGACTCTTGATGCCGCTGGCCCAGGTGAAGGGCTCGTTCGGACGGAAGAATACCGCACGGATGGAGAGCAATCCCTCCGCAATGCTGCGTTCCAAATGCTCCATTTCTATCTCTTCTCCTTTCAAAATGTCAGTCTGTTGACAAAATTAGCGTTTCCAATGCCTCCGGGGTTTCGGCGATCTGGTCGGCGCCGGCGGCGGTGAGCTCTTCGCGGCTGGCGTAGCCGTAGAGCACGCCGATCACGTCGAGCCCCGCAAGATGCGCGCCGATGACGTCATGCTCGCGGTCGCCGACCATCACAGCGCGGGAAAGATCGTCGCAGCCAGCCGCTTTAAGCGCGGCTTTGACGACATTTACCTTTTTGCCCGCTTCCTTGTCGCCCTCGGGCGCGCCGCAGATGGCGTCGAAGTAGGGCGCGAGGCCGAAATGCTCCAGAATGCGCTCGGCCATGGTGCCGAGCTTCGACGTGGCGACGAAAAGACGCTTGCCCTCGCTCTTGAGATGCGCAAGCAGCGCGGGGATGCCGGGGTAGGGGGCGTTGTCGAGCCAGCCGTCCTGCTGATAGTATTCGCGGAATTTCGCGACCGCGGCGTCGACATTCTCTGCGCTCACGAAGTGCGCGAAGGTCTCGCTGAGCGGCGGGCCGACGAAGAACGACAGCTCGCGCCAGTCGCGCTCGATGCCAAACGCGCGCAGGGCATACTGTCCGGCCTTCATGATGCCGGGGCCGGAGTCGGTCAACGTGCCGTCCAAATCAAATAAGATGATGTTGCGGCGCATTGCTTAGCCCACAAACTCGCTGACGCAGCGGCGATAGGCGGCGACGGGATCCTCCGCCTGCGTGATGGGGCGGCCAACGACGATGTAGTCCGAGCCGATCTCGCGTGCCTTTGCGGGCGTAGTGATGCGCACCTGATCGTCCGCCTTTGCATCGGCAAAGCGGATGCCGGGGGTGACGGTGAGGAAGTCCTTCGTGCAGGTCTCGTGGATGCGGCCGGCTTCAAGCGGGGAGCAGACCACGCCGTCGAGCCCGGCGAGTCTTGCATTTTTGGCGTAGTCGATGACCACTTCCTCAAGGGGGCGGTGGATGCCGATCTCTTCCTCCATGCTCTGCTGGCTGGTGGAGGTGAGCTGCGTGACGGCGATGAGCATCGGACGCGTGCCGTCCGCGCGGGTGAGCCCCTCAAGCGCGGCGCTCATCATGGCGCGCGTACCCGCGGCGTGGAGGTTGACCATGTCCACATCGAGGGAGGAGAGCACGGCCATCGCTTTTTTCACGGTGTTGGGGATATCGTGCAGCTTGAGATCGAGGAAGATCTTGTGGCCGCGCGCCTTGATTTCGCGCACGATGGACGGGCCTTCGGCGTAGAAGAGCTCCATGCCGATCTTCACAAAGGGCTTTTCGCCGGTGAAGCGGTCAAGAAATGCGAGGGTCTTTTCCTTGCTGTCAAAATCCAGTGCGATGATAACGTCCTTACCCATGGTGGGCACCTCCTATGATGTCGTTCAAATCGTTGATGTTGTATTTCTGCATGACGCGGGGCAGATCCTCGACGATGCGGCGGCAGGCGAAGGGGTCGACAAGGTTGGCAGCGCCGACCTCGACCGCCGTTGCGCCAGCGAGCATCAGTTCGATGACGTCCTCGGCGCTCATCACGCCGCCGAGACCGACGATGGGAATGCGCACCGCTTCGTACACCTGCCAGACCATGCGCACCGCAAGCGGGAAGAGTGCGGGGCCGGACATGCCGCCCGTGCTGTTGGCAAGAAGCGGCTTTCTCGCCTTGAGATCAAGGCGCATGCCCATCACGGTGTTGATAAGGCTGATGCCGTCCGCGCCTGCGTCCTCGCAGGCCTTGGCAATGTTTGCAATGCTCGTGACGTTGGGCGAGAGCTTGACGATGACGGGCTTTTTGACGGCGTCTTTGACCGCGCGCGTGACCGACGCGGCGGCTTTGGGATCGGTACCGAAGCTCATGCCGCCGCCGTGGACATTGGGGCACGAAATGTTCACCTCGAGCCAGCCGACCTGCGGGCAGGCGTCGAGTTTCTGGCAGACCTCGACGTATTCATCGAGCGAAAAGCCGCTGACGTTCGCCATGACGGGCTTGTGGAAAACGCGCGCGAGCTTGGGAAGCTCCTCGGCGATGACCGCGTCTACGCCGGGATTCTGAAGTCCCACGGCGTTGAGCATGCCGCTCTGCATTTCAGCGATGCGCGGCTGGGGATTGCCGAGACGCGGCTCGCGCGTCGTTCCCTTGAACGAGAACGTACCGAGACAGTTGATGTCGTACAGTTCCGCGAACTCGTACCCGTAGCCAAATGTGCCGCTCGCGGGAATGATGGGGTTGTCGAGCGGAAGAGAACAGAGTGTGACGTTCGTTTTTACCATTTGATCTCCTCCCTTCCGAATACGGGGCCTTCACGGCAGACGCGCTTGGGGCCGTTTACCGTGTCGATCGTGCAGCCCATGCACGCGCCGAAGCCGCAGCCCATGCGCGCTTCCAGACTGATCTGGCCGGGCTTGTCCGTTTTTGCACAAAGCGCCTTGAGCATCGGCATCGGCCCGCAGGCGCAGACGGTGTCGAACTGCTCGAGCAGCGCGTCGGTCACAAAGCCGCGCGTGCCGCAGCTGCCGTCCGCTGTTGCGATGACGGTCTGCACGCCGAGCGCCTTGAATTCATTTTCGTAGAAGACATCCTCCGCCGTGTTGAAGCCCAGAACGGCGACGGGCGTTTTACCCGCGGCAAGAAGACGTTTGGCAAGGCCGAAGAGCGGGGCGGTGCCGATACCGCCGCCTGAAAGGAGTGTCGTTTCGCCGCAGGCGGCGACATCAAAGCCGTTGCCGAGACCGGAGAGCGCATCCAGCATCTGCCCTGGCGTGCAGCGAGAGAGCCAGTCCGTTCCGCCGCCGACTACTTTATATAAGAGGGTCACGCTGCGCTCGTCCCAGTCGCAGATGGAAATGGGTCTGCGCAGGAAGAAACCGGGCAGGCGAAGGTCGAGGAACTGACCCGGCGCGGTGATGGCCGAGGTGTCGCCCTCGAGCTTCAAGCGGTAGACGCCGGAGGCGATGGGGGCGTTTTCCGCGATGGTATATTTTACTTCGATCAAAGCGTGTCCTCCTTCCAGACAATCTCGCCGCCGATCATCGTCAGCTTGCACGCGCCTGTGAGCTGTGTGCCGGTAAAGGGCGTTGCGCGCCCCATGGTCAGAAACTTTTCGGGATCGACAGTGTAGGTTTCGTTGAGGTCAAATACGGTCAGGTCGGCGGGCTGACCGACGGCGATCTCCGTGCCGCAGCCAAAGCGGCGCATCGGAGAGGTGTGCATCAGCTCGACGAGCTTTTCCAGCGGCAGAATGCCCTTTTTTACAAGATGGGTGTAGCTTGCGGCAAAGGACGTTTCCAGACCGACGACGCCCATGGCGCTCTTTTCAAGACCCTTGGCCTTTTCTTCGTGGCTGTGGGGCGCATGGTCGGTGACGAGCATGTCGATCGTACCGTCCAGAAGGCCCTCGATGAGCGCATCCTGATCGGCCTGATCGCGTAGAGGGGGATTCATCTTGAAGCGTCCGTCCTCCTGCAGATCGTCCTGCGTGAAGGCGAGGTAGTGCGGCGCTGTTTCGCACGTCACGTTCACGCCGCGGCGCTTGGCCGCGCGGATGACCTCGACGCTTTCCTTGGTCGAAACGTGGCAGACGTGGTAGGCGCAGCCCGTTTCCTCGGCAAGCTTCACGTCGCGCGCGATCTGCCCCCATTCGCTCTCGGAGCAGATGCCGCGGTGCCCGTGGGCGCGGGCGTACGCGCCATCGTGGATGTAGCCGCTGCGGAGAAGAGCATTGTCCTCGCAGTGCGCGGCAAGGATCTTGCCGAGGCGGCGGCACTCGGCCATCGCCTGGCGCATTATGCTCTCGGACTGCACGCCGTGTCCGTCGTCGGAAAAGGCGATGACGTTTTGCGCCATGCCTGCAAGGTCTGCGAGCTGCTCGCCCTTTTCGCCGACCGTGATCGCCCCGTAGGGATGCACATGGACGAGGGCGTCCTTCTCGATGAGCGCGCGCTGGAGATTCAGCGCGTCGACACAGTCGGGGACGGGGTTCAGGTTCGGCATGGCGGCAACATGGGCGAAGCCGCCGTGCGCAGCAGCCAGCGTGCCGGTGCGGATGGTCTCCTTATAAGAAAATCCCGGCTCACGAAGATGAACATGAACATCAACGAAACCGGGAAATAAAACCATATTTGAAATATCAATAGTAATAGTATCATCGGAACGGGAAACACCATTGCCAATAGAAACAATTTTCCCGTCCGAAAGAAACACATCCGCCAAATGAAATACGCCCTGAGAGAAAACCTTTGCGTTCTTCAAAATACAGCGCATGCTCCTTCCTCCTTGTCATGTTTTCGGTGCATTATACGGGATAGTCAGGCGAATGTCAAGAGTCAAAATTTCGAAAAAAGGCGGGAACGGGAAAAAGATGAGAAAGTATGCACGTTTGGCATGACACCTTGCAGGACGCGGCGTTTCGCAGCGGGAAAAGGTCAGAAAGGGGAGCCTTCCTTGGTGTAAAATGCTCTATTCCGGCAAACTGATCGAGAAAAAAGACCGTGCTTTTCGACAAAATTCCGGGCGGCGCGCGGAAATGTAAAATTATGCGGTTGACAATCGGTGCAGAGGCTCTTATACTGATGGCAATAAAGTTCCACGAACGGAGAAACAACACAAGATGAAGAGCATTTTCGTTTTTGCAT
>ERZ779896.2741-NODE-2741-length-11671-cov-3.611570_pt1 | contig 11671 bp, 10 predicted proteins | sample MGYA00511067_ERZ779896 | MGnify/ENA primary metagenome ERZ779896 (study PRJEB29588, sample SAMEA2161597) | human gut metagenome | biome: human gut; feature: human-associated habitat; material: faeces | place: Denmark | collected 2008/2010 ...
CGACTCGCTATGCGGGCGGAAGGCGCACAGTATCCGTTCCGTTCCGGTAGTGCCGGGAGAGGGTACCGGTTCGGTGAAATTTAAAAAATCTTCGTGATTTTTTTTAATCCCCGTAAGGCATTATATTTGTGTAGTCGAAATCATTGAAGTAATTCCTAATACTATCTTAAATTTTAAAAAAGAAGATTATGAAAAAAATTATCCTTTTTACCGCATGCGCGCTGCTGTGTGCGGGTACAGCCTTCTCCCAGAACTACAAGCATGCCATCGGTCTCCGTGCCGGCGGCAGCAACGCCGCACTCACCTACAAGCAGCACCTGAATGCGGGAAACGCTTTCGAAGTGATGGCATGGTTCGGATTTTATGAGGCGAGCAGTTTCTCCGCAGCAGGTCTTTACGAGTGGACGCAGCCCGTCATCAACAACGACTTCAACCTCTATTACGGTGTAGGCGGCCATCTCGGCGCCGCAGCCAACAAATTCGCTATCGGTATCGATGCCATTGTAGGGCTCGAATACAAGATTCCGAATGCGCCTATCGCTTTCTCGCTGGATTACAAACCTTCGGTCAACTTTATGAATCTGAATGCGTACGGTCTTTTCGACCTGGCTCTCGGCATCAAATTCACCTTCTGATATACCGTACCGTTTAGGGCAGGTTCGGGCCGTTCCTCCTTGTGGGGGAGCGGCCCTGTTTTTTGCAGCAGGAGGCTGTGTTTCGCAAATAAATTCGGAACGGGAGGCGATATCTTAAATTTGTTTAGAATATTTTTTAAAAAGCTTAGTAATTTGTTTTGGGTATTGAAAATAATTTCTAAATTTGCGCTTAGATAGAAAAATAGGCCGGAGGAGATGCCGGTGTTATTTAAAAACCAGTCTGTGCTTCTTAAGGATTTTTTCAATCAGCAGGAGGACGAACCCCTGAAGGGTATCTCCCATAAGAATATTCTGATAAAAAAGAATATCATCGCCTACATGGCGCTCAACGGCGAGAGGACACTGGCCGACCTCGCCCGCGAGCTGCACGTCAGCGTTCCGACCATCACCAAGCTCGTGGGGGAGCTCGTCGAGGAGAACATCGTAGTGGACAACGGCAAGATAGAGACTGCCGGAGGGCGCCGTCCCAATATCTTCGGGCTGGCCAATACGGCCATCTATTTCGCCGGCATCGACATCGGGCGCGACAATGTACGCTATGTGGTGACGGACCTCAAGAACAATGTCATCGTCAGCGAGGAGGAGCGGGATTTCGTCCTGTCGGACAATGAACAGTCGCTTGAGGAGATATGTCGGCGCATCAACCGCTTCATAGACGGCTGCCGGATAGAGCGCTGCAAGATACTCGGCATGGGAGTGTGCATTGCGGGGCGCGTCAATCCCAAAACGGGGCGCAGCTACATGTACTTCACTTCGAGTCCGGAGTCGCTGAAGGATATCATCGAACATGCTACGGGCATCCGGGTGCTGCTGGAGAACGATACGCGGGCCCGCTGTTATGCCGAGTACTTCACGGGTGATTCGCGGACGGAGAAGAACATGCTCTACCTGCACCTGGGCCGGGGAGTGGCCATAGGCATCATCACCGACGGCAAACTGTTTTACGGCAAGTCGGGTTTTGCCGGGGAGTTCGGGCATACGCCTTTTTTCAACAACGAGATTATCTGCGAGTGCGGCAAGAAAGGGTGCCTCGAAACGGAGGTGTCCGGTATAGCCATCGAGAAGAAGATGGTCAGCGAGATACGCCGCGGTGTCAATACCATCCTGCGCGAACGCTACGATTCGGGAGGAACAATACGCATAGACGATATCATCGAGGCTGCGAAGAACGACGACAACCTCTCGATAGAGCTTATTGAGGAAGCGGGCGAGAAGATAGGCAAAAGCATTGCCTTTCTCATCAACATCTTCAATCCGGAACTTGTCATCATCGGCGGAAACATGGCCTATGCGGGCGACTACCTGATGCTGCCGCTCAAATCGGCCACCAACAAATACTCTCTCAATCTTGTCTACAAGGATACGAAATTTCGGCTGTCGCATATGGGCGGCGATGCCGGCGCCCTCGGCGCAGCCATGCTCATAAGGAACCAGGTAATAGGATTGTAGCCATGAACAACATTCTCGAAACGGATTCCGTCAGGTTGAGGGCCCTTGAGCCGGAGGATATCGACGTGCTCTACAAGTGGGAGAACGACACGCGCATCTGGAAGATGAGCAATACCGTCGCGCCGTTCTCGAAATATGTGCTCCGCAGATTCATCGAAGACCAGAAGTACGACATTTACGAGACCAAGCAGTTGCGCATGATAATAGAGAGCCGCGGCGATGGAAGGGCCGTGGGGGCCATCGACCTTTTCGAGATAGACCCGACGAACCGCCGGGCCGGCATCGGGATACTCGTCTATGAAGACCGCGACCGCGGGCAGGGTTATGCTTCGTGCGCGCTGACTTCCATGATAAAGTATGCCTTTCAGGTGTTGGGGCTCAACCAGCTCTACTGCAATGTGCTCTCCAACAACCTGCGCAGTCTGAACCTTTTCAAAAGCAAGGGCTTCACTACGGTCGGTCTGAAGGTGGAGTGGGTGCGTTCCACGACCGGATGGCTGGACGAATACATGCTTCAACTGGTCAATCCCGTCAAGGTGTAGGCGGGGAAACGTGCGGTCCGGTGGCGGACGGTTCACGCGGGGGCGCCGCGTACCCTTTCCGGTACGCGGCGCCCCCGTTTTGACGGCAAGGTGCGGTGAAAGAGCGAAAGGGCGGCAATGGAATAATTATTGCACCTGGGAAAGTGTGGGGATGCGGCTGCCGGAGAGGCCGGGACGCCCGTCCCGAATGGCATGTTTAACCAACAAGATTGATTATGAAATATTTTTTGACGCTTTTGCTCCTGTTGCCGGCGTTCGCCTCTTTCGCACAGGAACCCGAAGAGCACCTCTCGCTGGACGAGGTGAGGACGCAGTCCGGTGTAGACCCCACGAGGATTATCTCCAAGATAGGATTCTCTACGTGGTATTTCGACAAAGAGGCCGGTAATGCGCAGGTGAACAACCGTATCAGTGCCACATTCGGTGTGGACGACTGGGCGTTCAACGTGCGGATGGACCTCGTCTCGATAAACAACGTACCGGGCCGCCGGGGCTTTGTCACAGGGGCGGGCAACATGAAGGTGAATATCCTGAACTCTTTTTACAATAACGGTAGGCATGCGCTTGCCGCATCGGTGGATTTGGCCTTTCCGACGGCTTCGCAGGCGATAGACGCCGCGGCCGGACTGAACGGCTATTTCTACCTGACGCCTGCGCTGACCTATAGCTATACGATAAATCAGGGGCTGATGGTGGCGGCACAGCCCCAGTATTCGTTCGCCCTGGCCAAGGGAGAGGCGGACTATCCTGCCATGAGCCTCCTGACCGTGAGGATGTTCATTGCGAAGTTCTGGGATTCCGGCCTCTTCGCGGTGTTCGAGCCGCGGCCGATGTACGACTTCACACGGGACCGCTTCGACCTTATCCTTTCGCCCATCGTCGGCAAGGCGCTCGGCGGCGGATATACCCTGACGTTTCTCGCCGAGATTCCCGTAAGGAAAGAGTCGCTCCACAATGTCGGGGCACTGTTCCTGATAGGGGTAAAGCGGACTTTCTGACCCGTCGGAGGGAAAACGGGAGAAGAAAGGGGTACGGCTTTCGGCCGTACCCCTTTCTTCTCCCGGGCGGTTGTTACAGCCATGCTGCAAGGTCGGGTACGGTTCCGAGCCGTTCGTAGTCCGTTCCGTCGCCGGCGGCGAAGAAGTAGTGGCGCAGACCGTTGGTGAGCATGATGTAACGGGCCCGGACGACGCTGTTGTAGCGTACTGCCTGGTCGAGGACGCATTGGTCTATCGCGACGTCGGCGGCCTTGCACTCCACGAGCATGACTGCCTGCTGCCCGCGGCCCGTTACCACGATGTCGGCCCGCTGCCGTGTGCCTCCGAGGGAAAGCTGGTACTCCTGAATGATATTGACGGCGGGAATGCCGATGCAGTCCGACAGCCAGCCGATGACGTGCCGCCGCACCCACTCTTCCGGAGTGAGCAGCAGCCCACAGCCCCGCAGACCGTCCCAGACGCGTTCCTCGCCGTGCCTGTGCGCGGCCCGCAGCCTGACGGGGGGCAAATTAAGTGCGGGATACCTGTCCATTTCTCACGGAAAAAGAGTAATTTTAGCCCCGCCCGGCGTTTGCGGGGCTGCCTGCAAAGTTAAGGCATAAACACCGATAAATTGACGACCATGCCGATAAAACGCCTTGCTATCAGTTGTCTCTTCGCCTTTGCCGTTTTTCTTTCGTCCTTCGGCGGAACCCTGCGTGCCGCAGGACCCGGTTTCGCCGCCATGGCCGGTGAGCCCGGAGCGGTGGAGGCGGGATTCAGACTGCCGCCGCGCAGTGCCCTCGTGCCGTATCCTTCACGCGAAGAGGCGTTGGCGGGTGGTACATCCTCCTATGTGATTCCTCTGGAGGAGTGGCAGCGCGACAGTGTGCCGGAAGGAGTCCGCTATACGGCCCGGTTCAAGGTCCGTTATGCGTGGGACAACCGGGCCGTCCTGCTGCGTGTGGAGGATGTCCCCTCCTCTTTCGGCATCGAGGTAAACGGCGAGGCGGCCGGATACAGTCAGGCGGGTATGGGGCGCACGGAGTTCGATATCACCGATTTCATCCGGCAGGATTACAATACGGTTTCGGTCATCGTCTGCGAGGCTCCGGCGGCCCGCCGTATCGGCGAAGGGCGCGGCCGCGATGCGGAAAGCTGGAGGGGGAGGGCCTGGGTGTTGTCTCAGCCCTCGGTACGGATACACGACCTGTTTGCCGAGACTTCGGTGGACGGCGGTTACGGTTATGTGGCGCTCGATATCGTCATGCAGAGTATCCTGTTGAATCCCAAGGAGTATACCGTCTGTTATGAGTTGCTTGACCCGAAGGGCGAGGTCGTGGCCATGTCGCAGAAAGACATCGTTACCGGTATGCTGAGCCGGGATACCGTACGCTTTACGGTACGGATACCCGACCCGCTCGTGTGGAACCATGAAACTCCGAATCTCTATACACTGCTGGTACGCAGCCGGAACGAAGGCCGGTTCGTGGAGAACGCGGCTGTTCGGGTAGGATTCCGGACGCCGGGAACGTCTGACGGAGTATTCTTAATCGACGGACTGCCTGTCGGTTTGTATGCCGTACGTTATGCGATGGGCGGCGACGAAGGGGCCGCGGCAACCGAGCTTGCACGCTTCAAGGCGGAGGGGTATAACTGCATCGTTGCAGACGGAACTCCCCAGCCGGACTGTTTCTATGCGCTTTGCGACAGTCTGGGGCTGTACGTGTGCGATGCGGCGGATATCAATACGAGTCGGGAACCGGCCCGTATCACCGTGGGCGGCAATCCGAGCAACGCTCCCGAATGGAAAGATGCCTACATCGACCGGATACACCGCATGTATTACGCTTCGCACCTTCATCCGTCGGTGGTGATGTATGCTCCTGCACACGATTCGCGCAACGGATACTGTCTGTACGAAAGTTATGTGGAGCTCAAGCGGCTGGCTCCCGGTGTCCCCGTTTTCTACGACGGGGCCGGGGGGGAGTGGAACAGCGACATGGATGCCGCGGCCCTTTTCCGGCATCCCGATGCTGTACGGCCTGCGGGCCGTCTCTCGGTAACGATGGAGAGGGACGGTTTGGACGAGGTGGTCGTGGCCAACAACATGGAGCTGACATCGGCCCGGGGAACCTACCGGGTGGTGCTGAAGTCGGGGGTTAAGAGCCTTTGGACGGCCTCCGGCGAGTTCAGGCTCATGGGAGGCGGGGCGCTTCATATTCCCGTGCCCGTTCCTGAGGGTGTGCGCAGGGGCAGCGTGCAGGTAGAGGTGCATCTCCTGAAGGATATCTCGTCGCAGGGTGCCGGCCAAGGCGGCAAAGTGTCGGATATGTACGATGTCCTGAAGATGAAATTCCCGTTGTGACGCCGCCGGCCCGTGTGCCGGTTGCGGTTGCGCTGTTTCCCGAAAACGGAGAGCCCTCTCCGTTGTGTCGTCGTCTCCTGTCGCCGCTGTCCGTATCCCTGCGGAATCGGGCGGCGGTTCGGTCATTCGTGAAAAACCTTCTTGTTCTGTATTCCGCGGCCCGGTGCCGTGCCGAACGCATTGTCGGGGATGCTGAACTCCTTGTCGGCGAAGAGTGCTGCAAGTCCCGATACCTGCTTGAGCCGCAGCAGCTCGTCGCGGTCCATTCCGATGTTCTTCATTATCCAGGCGTCCGACATGCCGGCCTGTTTCAGTTCCGCGACGATGTTGGTCATGAGCTCTATCGAGTGCGTCCCGCGGGCCCTGTTGTGGCGGATGGTCGAGGCCATGCGGTTGGAGAGGTCCTTGTCTATCACAACCACCGGAAGCATCCCCTCTTCCCGTTCGTATATCCGGTCGGAGGTCTTCATCACCATGTAGCGGTGGTAGCCGTCCACGAGTTCGTAGATGTCGTGTTCGCGGTCGTAGTAACATACGCACGGCGAGGTGTAACCGTCCTCCCAGATGGAGAGTTCGAGGAGCTTCATTTCGGGCGGTGCCACCACGTTGGGATTGTAGGCATTGGCGCGTATCTTCGATACGGGTACGGGGATGACGTCGTAAACGGGGCTTTTGTATCTGTTCATCGGTTTCAAGAGAAGATTTTGTTGTAATATTCCATTATCCGCCGCCTGTCGTCCGTCTCCTTCCTGGTCAGCGAGAAGCCCATGTATTTGCAGGCGTGGTCGTTTTTCAGGATGCATACGCACATGCGCTTGAAAGTGGGCAGGTCTTTGAATCCGGGAATGTCGATGTCGTCCAGATACTCCATCCGGACAGGTTTCTTGTCGGTGTTGTAGCTGGAACGTTCTCCCACTTCTATCTTGATGCCCATGGCCTTCAGCTTCTCGATGGTCTCATCGGGCAGTACGCCTCCGCGCGTGCGCCAGAAGTTGATGCTGACCGAAAGTTTGCGCAGGTAGTTGTTGCGCGTCTTGGCCGGCAGGGTGGAGAGCAGGAAATACATGTAGCTCTCCCACGTATGGCCCGGCGGTAGTTTGGCCCGATAACGGGCCACGGCGCTGCTCGAACCGTAGATGCCGGTGAAGTTCACACCGTTCACACGGCATATCATCTTGCCCCAGGTGTCGGGGTCGATGGCGCGGTAGAGTGCCAGATTCTCCTGGGCAGCCGAGATGAAAGGACTCGCCACGCGCTGCTTTTCGAGCGGTACGCCCGCCTGATAGAAGAGGTCGTAGAGCCGGTTGTAGTCCCAGCCGAACCGTCCGTTTGCCGTCCAGATGTCGGTCGTGAGCCAGTCGTACAGGATGTAGGCGTTGTAGATGTCGGGACTGTTGCGGCATGTCCAGACCAGGTTCCGGTACTGCGACGTGCGTTTTCCCGCGTATATCGTGCGCCATCTGTTGTAGCTCTCCTGCGTTCGGATGCCGACCAGACAGCAGGTACGGTTTGCCCCCTTGAGCCTGTGGTACCACTGCGCGAACAGCAGTTGGAATTCGTAGTCCCACATCTCTTTCGAGTAGAAAGGGAAGTCTTGTGCCGTGTAGCACTCCGCCGGCATTTCGCGTACCCACAGTTCGCGTTTCTCCTCCTCCCACGGCCGCCAGTAGGTCTGGTACATGGAGGTGCATGTGGTCACTTTGAAGGGGACGCAGACGCGATAGATTTCCAGCAGGTCTTTGTTGGCAGCGAATACGCGGTCGATATAGCGGGTGGTCTCCTCGTACTGTACCTCATAGTCCATGTGGAATACGCCGAGTTTCCGGGCTATGTGGTGGCGGCGCATGTAGTCGATGCACAGATTGAGCATCACGGCGCTGTCCTTGCCTCCGGAGAATGAAACATATACGTTGTCGAATTCATTGAATATGGTATCGATACGCTCTAAGGTCAGTTCATAAACGTTTTTTCTGGTCATCTTCGTTGTATATCATTTTCACGTATTTTTCCCATTCGAACATTACCGAAAACCCGCAGCGCCTGAAGGCCTGGATGTGTTTGTTCTGGGTGACGGATATGATAGCGAAGTCTTTTTTGAACTCTTGTATCAGTTGTGTCAGCATCAGGCACAATACCTCTTCGTCGTCTTCGGCGGCATAGTAGTTGTTTATCGTCGCCTTCCTGTTTCTGAGCACCACGGGGATGAATCCGAGGGTGCGGCCTTCGTCGTCGCAGGCGACGAACCAGATGTGTTCCGAGGATGTCTTGAACGGATAGTTGTTGTTGCTCGCGAGGACTTCCCGGTTCATTACCAGATGCGCTACGCGCCGGTACAGTTCGGTATCTTCGCCGTTTAACTTTACGATGTTCATGAACGTCATTAATGTTTAATTATCAAATTTAACGTTTTTGAGGGTCGTTAATTTTCTTAATTCCGTTTTGGGACTATATAAGTGAATTATGGTCCTGATTTTACCGTTTTTTTTCGTATTTGGCATCTCGTTTTACGTGAAAAGAACTGTTCGTTTTGTGTTTGTGGCGTATCGTATTATGATTTTGCCGATAAATGCGTTAATAGTGTTCATGTAATTGTAGAAATGAACGGTTTTATGTGGTGTTTATCGGGCTTTTTATGTTATTGTGCTGCCGGGCTACAGACTGTCAGGCCGGGTCGGAAAGGTTCATTAATTGCCTTTTATACAGCAGAAACGGAGAAGTGCGCAGGGATGCCGGATTTCTTTTGCAGTGTGCGCGGATACGCTATGCCGACGGCTTGTTTTGTTGCGATATTTGCCTGTAAAGCGTATTTTGGTGTGATGATAAGGCCACGGTGCGTGGCTGCGTATCGCATATGGGTGTCGAGAGGATTTTATAGGATATGAGATACGGGTTGGCGAGCGTATTTGCAGAGACGGCAGGAATTCGACTGCGAAGAGGGCGGGATGCAAAAAGCGCAGGACCATGCGGTCCTGCGCTTTTCCGTATTCCGGCGGACGGTTACCGCAACTCCCGTGCGGGAATGTGCACCACTTTGCCGTCGCGGATGACGACCAACGTTCCGTCCTCTTTTTTCGTCTTCTCTATCAGACGTTTGCGGGCCAATTGGATGCCAGCCTCGATTTTTTTCTGCATTTGTTTGATTTCGACCTCACTCATAAGTTACAATCGATTTATAGGATAACGTATCTTCGACGGTCAATGTTGCCGAGAGGCCGCCCGAAGCAATCATCTTCACCTGCGTGTCTGCCGAACTGTTGTCGTAAATGGCCCAGTAGTCGCAGATGGGGGCGTAAAGGGCGGTCAGGTTTTTGAGTCCCATCCGGTAGCGGCGGCAGATGACTTCGCGGGGAATGTCGTGTCCGCCTTCCCGGACACGGGTGGCTACGCGTTCGACGGCCTGTTGGGGTGTCGGCAGCCAGAAGTAGAGCAGCGTCACGAAGTAGCCTTTGGCATGGGCCTGTTCGATGAATCGTACGTAAGAACGGGTGGCCAGCGTGGTTTCAAATGCGAAGTCGGTTCCTTCCGACAGCAGGTCGTCCATGCGCTGGAGCATCAGCCTGCCTGCTTTAATCGCCACGCTGCCGGGGTTGAACGGCGAGAGTCCCCTGGCTATCTCGTCGGCATTGACGAATTCGCGACAGCCGAGCATCTCCGGCAATACGGTGTAGGACGCGGTGGTTTTTCCCGCGCCGTTGCATCCGGCTATGATGTAGAGATGAGGCATATCGTCGGAGCAAAGATAGGGATTGCCGCGGGTTTTCCAAAACGAGGCCTGTCCGAAGCTGCTGCGGAGCCGGACGCTTTTCGGCGTCCGGTCTGCCAGCGGAGGCGGATTGTTGAAAACTATGTGAAAACTTCCCCGGCGAGGCGGGGTTTTCGGAACGGCATTGGCTAATTTTGTTCCCGACACCAGGTTCCCCGTGCCGCCCGTCGGGTGCGGCCGGGGATGAAAAGGGAATCCTGTGAGAATCAGGAGCTATCCCCGTAGCTGTAAGTTCCGTGCACACCGTATGCCCGCTGGCGGGAGAGTCCCGCAGAGCCGGTATGCGGCAGGTGCGAAGGGTGAGCATCCTTTGCCACTGGCCCCGAAGGGCCGGGAAGGCGCAAAACCCGGAACGAGCCAGAAGACCTGCCCGGTGCCGTATTAACGTAGCTTTCGGGCGAAAGGCTGTCGGACAGGGGGCATGGATGCCGCCGTCTTATTCAATTTCCCGGAGTTACCATTTCTAATCTCTTAACATCTAAGAAGATGAATGGACAGACTCAGTTTACGAAAATCGTAAAGCGCAACGGCGACGTTGCAGAATTCAGGCCGGAAAAAATCGAACAGGCCATTTTCAAGGCCATGAGGGCCGCAGGCCGTCCCGACCGTGCCGCGGCACGCCGGCTGGCCGGTGAGGTCATCGCGGAGCTCGCTGCCGGAGGGGAGCGTATCCCGCATGTGGAACGGGTGCAGGATGCGGTGGAGAAAGCCATCTACCGCAGCGGCGATTTCGACCTGCTCAAGACCTATATGCTCTACCGCAAGAAGCACGAGGAAATCAGACAGAGCAAGGAGCTGTTCTCGAACCTCGACGTCATCGACGATTATCTCGGACTGGACGACTGGCGGGTGAAGGAGAGCGCCAACTCCTCCTATTCGCTCCAGGGGCTCAACCAGCACATATCGACGAGCATCACTTCGCAGTACTGGCTCGGCAAACTCTATACGGAAGAGATAGCCCAGGCCCATCGTTCCGGTGCGCTGCACATTCACGACCTCGGCTTTCTGAGTGTTTACTGCGTGGGCTGGGACCTGCGCGACCTGCTTCTGGTAGGCTTCAAGGGGGTGGAAGGTAAGGCGCAGAGCGCACCCGCCCGCCATTTGCGTACCGCCCTCGGACAAATCGTGAATTTCTTCTATACCATGCAGGGCGAAGCTGCCGGAGCGCAGGCTTTCTCGAACTTCGATACTTTCCTTGCGCCGTATGTACGTTACGACAACCTCGACTATGCGCAGGTGAAGCAGTGTCTGCAGGAGTTCCTCTTCAACCTGAACGTGCCGACGAGGGTGGGTTTCCAGACTCCGTTCACGAATATCACCATGGACCTCGTGGTACCGGATTTCCTGAAGAACGAACGGGTGGTGCATGCCGGGCGCGTGCTCGAAGATGCCGTTTACGGCGATTTCCAGCCGGAGATGATGTTGCTGAACAAGGCCTTCGCCGAGGTGATGTATGAAGGGGATGCGGCCGGAAGTCTCTTCTCTTTCCCGATACCTACCTATAACATAACGCCCGATTTCGACTGGGAGAATCCCGACTACGACGGCATTTGGAAAATGACGGCCAAGTACGGCATCCCCTATTTCTCCAATTTTGTCAATTCCGATATGAAACCCGACGACGTGCGCAGCATGTGCTGCCGCCTGCGGCTCGACAAGCGCGAGTTGATGAAACGCGGCGGCGGGCTCTTCGCGGCCAATCCGCTGACGGGTTCGGTCGGTGTGGTGACCATCAATATGCCGCGTCTCGGTTACGAGGCCCCTTCGGAAGAGCTCTTTTTCCAGCGGCTCCGTCACCTGATGGAGATAGCCCGCGACAGTCTCGAAGTGAAGCGCAAGGTGATAGAGGGATATACCGAGAAGGGGCTCTATCCCTATTCGAAATTCTACCTGCGGCAGGTGCACGACCGCTACGG
>ERZ779896.2748-NODE-2748-length-11641-cov-7.103401_pt1 | contig 11641 bp, 11 predicted proteins | sample MGYA00511067_ERZ779896 | MGnify/ENA primary metagenome ERZ779896 (study PRJEB29588, sample SAMEA2161597) | human gut metagenome | biome: human gut; feature: human-associated habitat; material: faeces | place: Denmark | collected 2008/2010 ...
GACGTCGCGGGCGGGGGGCGGGCGGGGATAAAAGCATACGAAAGGAGGAGGGCGGAAATTCCGCCTGAGCATATGCAAGCAGCGCAGATAAAATACATAGGAGTAAACGACAAGAACATTGATTTATTTGAAGGGCAGTATCCGGTGCCCAACGGAGTATCCTATAACTCCTATTTAATACTAGACGAAAAAACAGCCGTTATGGATACAGCAGATGTACGAACAGCAGACCAATGGCTCCAAAACCTGGAGCTGGCTCTGGCTGGAAAGGAACCTGATTACCTGATTATTTCCCACATGGAACCCGACCACGCCGGCAGTCTGGAGCTGGCAGCTAAAAAATATCCTCAAATGAAGCTTGTGGGAAATGCTAAAACCTTTAATATGGTATCTCAATTTTTTGATATAGATTTATCCGACAGAACGGTAACGGTACAGGAGGGAGACCAAATAAAGCTGGGCAGCCGGACGCTGCGCTTTTATATGGCGCCAATGGTGCATTGGCCTGAGGTTATGGTAGCATATGAGGAAACTGAGGGCATACTCTTTTCAGCGGACGCCTTTGGCAAATTCGGCGCTTTGGACATTACTGAAGAATGGACAGACGAAGCGCGGCGCTATTATTATAATATAGTAGGCAAATACGGGCTCCAGGCGCAGGCGCTTTTAAAAAAGGCCGCCGGACTAAATATAACAGCTATATATCCCCTGCACGGGCCTGTGCTCAAGAACAATTTGAACTGCTACATTGAAAAATACAAGCTTTGGAGCAGCTATACCCCCGAAGAAAAAGGCGTATTTATCGCCTACGCTTCCATTTATGGACATACTGCCCGGGCGGCCTCGGCCTTATCCGATATGCTTACGCGGCGCGGAATTAAATCAACCCTGATGGATTTAGCCAGGACAGACGTTTCTTACTGCGTAGCCCAGGCGTTCAAATATGATAAGATGGTGCTGGCCTCCGCTTCGTATGACGGCGGCATATTCCCGCCCATGGAAGAATTTCTCCATCATTTGAAAGCCAAGACCTACCGTTCCCGCAGAGTAGGCATAATTGAAAACGGCACCTGGGCGCCCAGCGCCGCCAAGGGGATAAAGGAACTGCTTGGCCAAATGAAGGACGTCTCAATATACGAACCGGTAATAACTATAAAATCTGCTGCGGATACTAAGGTTTTCGACCAGCTTGAACAGCTGGCAGACGCTTTAAAGGAATAAAAATTTATTCAGCAATATTTTTAAGAACATGGGCAGGGGTTTTGCATGCAAAACCCCTATTGCTCTATAGCTTTAACATAGCAGCGCCTACGCTTATGCTTTCGAGTCTCAAACCGCTTCCACTGCGACTGCACCTGCTCGTTAAGCTCCAGCTCAGGCCCGGTTTCAGCCAGCTTAATCCCAAACTCTACTGCGCTTTTATACATATCCGAGATAAGAATACTGTTTACGCCCTTATTCTGATAATCCTTCCTTACTGCCACCAAAAGCAATTCAAGCGTATCATTTTTATGTATGGAACGCAGTATGCGATACCAGCCTAGAGGAAAAAGACGGCCCTTGCTCTTTATGGACGCTTCAGCCATAGAGGGCGCCGCTATGCCAAAGCCCACGACGTCGTCCTGCTCGTTTAAAACAACAGAAACAAATTTAGGATTCAAAATAATCTTAAACTGGTTCTTGTAAAATTCTACCTGGCCTTGATTAAGAGGCACAACTCCGTATAAATCAGCATAGGCCTCGTTAAGCAGGTCGAATATCTTATCCACATAGGGAAACGCATCTTTTATGCTGTTAATTTCCAGCCGGCGCAGCTTTAATTTGCGCATTATCCCCTCTGAAACCTTGACTATCTTTTCATCCAGCTTGTCGGGCATCTTTATCTGCATTTCCACCCAATCAGCGTCCTTTCTGAATCCAAGCTGTTCAAGATGCTCCGCATAATAGGGATAGTTATATGAGGTAATAAAAAGATCCATCTCCTCAAAGCCCTCTACCAGCAGTCCCTGCTTATCCATATCGCAGAACCCGATAGGACCGGTTATTTCATCGGCGCCCTTTGATTTGCCCCATGCTTCTATATCAGATATCAGGGCCTTAGTCACCTCTATATCGTCTATTACGTCCCAGCGGTTGAAGCGCACGCGGTGCCTGCCCCATTTTTCATTATAGGCGTGGTTGAGTATACCGCAAATCCGCCCTGCCAACACTCCGTCCTTATATGCCAGCATGGGCCGCGCTTCACAGTATTCAAACGCTGCGTTCTTCTTGGGATTAAGCGTATCCGCCTCGTCCATATAAAGACTGGGGACATAATACGGGCAATCCGCATACAGCTTACTGGGAAACTGAATAAATTCCTTTAGGTCAGCTTTAGTTCTGACCTCCTTGAGCTCTATCATATTCATACCTTCTTATAAAAAAATTAATAATTGCTTAATTATTTTATAATAACTTAGCGCTAAAGTCAAGGAACTACAAAACGCTTTTAATATAAGCATGATAATTAGTATTCAGACGCCTCAGGACGCAGTAATTTGCATATTAAAGCGTTGCTTCTGCTCCATGCGTCTCCACGCCGATTGAAGAAAGCAAAGAAATTATCCCTTAGCGTGTATTTCCCTGTAAAACGAGGGTATGCAGCGCCTGTAAAAGCCGCTTATACCGATACGAATTAAGCGGCGAAAAAAAAGCGCGGCAATGGTAGCTACTCATAAAACAGTATCAACGAAAAACTGGAATAGGGTAGCTGCCATACGGATTGCAACGAAATGCGGGGAAGAGGTCAAAGACTTCTTCCCCGCATTTTCTTGCCGCATGGAACGATAGAACAATAATTTTGCACTTTCGAGGGATATTGTATTGCAACCATAATTTCTGTACTCTGTAAACCCCATAAATACAGACTTCTTACTCGTCTAAATGTCCACCACGCACTACAAGGAATTGCTATCAGAGTTTTCATTATCATGGTTGCTCAATAGCAAAAACAAATGATACAGTTCATTCATGTATAGAAAATGCTTCAATGAATTTACTTCCGTTTCCTTTTCATAAACATGTCCGTGTGCAATTTTATGTCGCGATCCATTTGAAGCCTTATCAGGATCGGCATAATCAAAGCCTTTATCAAACGCTTGCGCAATTCTTTCAATCACATCATTGAATACTTTATATTCATAGACTGACACATCCTCAGTATTGTCTAACTTTTCTTTCACATCTTCTATTGCCTGGTTTACACGACGACGTGGGTTTTGGAGAACAGTTCTGACAAAGTCGGTTATAACACCTTCGGTATGTACAACTAAAAGAGTTATAGATGAATTGAAGTACTTCCTTGAATGGTTTACAAGTGCCTCATGAAACACTATTTTTCGACAAGTAAAATAGGGTGAATCGTTCCAACCATAAACCATATTTTTTAATGCTTCACATTGATTTTTTCGGAAGTATTCAACGACAATTTTATCTACATCATCCTTGCTTAACGATTCGCGGTTTTCATATACATGATTTACAACTTCTTCTGGAAGTTCACTAGAGTAAAACCATCCATAGCCTAACAATGTTTCTCTGCCTTTATTCCATTCTCTGCGATAAGTTAGTAAAGAAAAATCAATAGAGGTCATAAAAGACCGAATTGATGCTTCTACTTGCAAAAGCGGACTATAAAATGTCTCGGCTAATTTTATATTACTTTCCGCAATAACTTCAACCATATGATTTAATGGTGAAACAATGTTTTGTATATCCAAAGCCGGAGTAGGAATATTTGAAATTGCGGATGCTAATTCTGGAAACTGTATTTTGGGTACGCTTTTTAATGCAATTTGTAATTGATTAAAATTAGATAGTTGATATATTTCGGTTTGAGCCATTTTGAAATTAGACAAATTGTCCAGCGCATTACCAAGAGATTTTACCAGAGGTTCCCTCAACGAATCTAGCATTCTTGATGTTTTTTCAAATGCCTTTTTAGCACCTAAAGCTGCACTTTCCCAAACTTGTTCATGGGCTTTGTAAAACTTTTCATACGGGTTTTCAACTTCTATATTATCGTACTCTTCTTTTACTTTATGGTCTTGTTCAAGGACTTCATAAAGAATAGAGCACAAGGTTGTATCTGGTAAATTAACAAAATCATCTTCTGTAAGATTTGTATTGATGCCTGCTCCTTGTTGATACATATAAAAGATTGACTTTGCAAAGGCAGTTCGATAATCATCACCCTTTTGATGGCTTTCAAACATATTTTCGCAGCAATTAACATTAAAGAATATCCGAATCTGTATTTCAATTTCTGCTATTTGTATTTTGATAATTGGAGCATTATCTCTTAAAGTCCAAAAGTCGATATTATTACTCATCTGGTTTCCCCCTTTTGTTTTATTATACCATAGTACCCTATCTCAAAACAGGCTGCTCTAAAAGAATTAGCTATAAAAATGATTACGCAGTAGAACATCATTTTTGAGAGTAAGAATATAAACGCTCAAATATTCTGTTTTCGCGTCTGCAAAGCCGCATAGCACAAGGTTTTATCACTCCCTATCGCGTAACACATCATCATAAATTGAGGGCGCAAGCGGTCTATCCGTTTGCGCCTCTTGACTACCCAACAGCAAAGACGGGAAAAGCCGTCAAGGACGCGAAGCGCGAAGTTTATCCTTGACGGCTTTTTCTGTCTTTGCTACTTATCATCTATCAAAGCGGAACTTGGGTAGTGCTTCCATTAAGGACGCTTTCAAATAGTCTTGAATATCGTCGTTGATACTTCCTTGAAAGTAGGACAGATATTTGATGTAGCCGGTATAGGTTTGAATGACGGTGTTCACCGCTTCCGGCTCTCCTGCGGTTGCCTTTACAATCGTTTCATAGGGCAGTAAGTTGTACTTCCTATTCTTCATTCTCTAATGCCTCCATTTCTTTTCGCAGTAAGTGCAAGGCAACCTTCCGTCTACGGAAGACTGTGCTTCGGCTAATACCGCACATCTTACCGATTTCCTCGTCGCTGTAACCGAGGTAGTACCACAAAAACAGTACTTCCCGCCGCTTTTCCGGTAAATTCATAAGCGCGGCGGCTAACTGTTCGCTTTCCACTATGACCGTTTTCCCGCGAACAGTAAAAACGGTAGGCACATCGTATTTCACGAAATACTCGTCCGTTGTAGTAACAGGCTCAAAATCAAACTCCCGAAGATAGTCAAGGGACACTTCAAACTGCTGCTTTTTCCGCAGTTTCTTGTAAACACCCAGCGCCGCATGATAAAGCACAATCTTGCAAAAGGCGTTGAAAGTGCGCTCGATATGTTCCCGATACTGCTCTGTATTCATCATCTTTCTCACCCCCTTTCTGCCAAAATGGGGGTGATGACAACAAACGCCCATGCAGCATAAAACCACATGGGCGTTGATAGTATGAATTGAAAAGAGCAATTATATGACTTGTGTGTTCATCTTCATGGGTGCAAAACCCCATGTGAGCGCAAAAGATTTTTTTGACCGTAGGTTATGAGAAATAGCAATCAACATAGATACCTCCAAACAAAATAGCAGAGCCGATAACCGCATTTCATCTTGCGTGTTATCGGCTCTGCGTCTGTGCGTCCGGCTCTTGGATAACTGTGGTATTTAGTTGCCTTACATTGATTAGCGTTTCCTGTTTACATTTCGGGCAGAACAACGAGAAGTTTTCAAGTACCGTATTTTCTCGTAACTTTATCCGCGTCTTGCTCTTGCAAACAGGGCATAATAGCCAATGTTTTTCTTTATTGTTTTGACATTGATCTTCGTCCATAGATAAATCACCCTTTTATGCAAAACGGTTACACCTGCTTTTTCTTTACAGGTATCCAGACCTCATAAACAGTATTTTGCGGGTCGGGATTAAAGTAAACTTCAACATCCGGTCCATAGGTAAACTCATAACCGGAAGTTGGAAGCCACTCTGTTACAATGCGTTTTTCTAATTCTTGAATAGATTTTCCTGTTCCCGCGCCCGGAAAAATTGCCCACATACAGCTTGGAATGGTGTACTCTTCCAACGAATTGTCAATTTCAGCAGAAGAAGAAACCGCTATATAATATCTCCATTCTTCATCATCGCTGCAAGCACTTACACCTAAAACGCCCTGCGGCTCACGATTCATCAGCGAAATGATTTTTTCAATGGTGCCGTCTAAAACTGCACCTTGCCACATTTGCGGCACTTCCGAAAAGTTCTGCTCGATTTCTCTGTTTAACGGAAATGATTTTCCGACAATACGAAACGCCTCTTTGGTTTCAATTCGATAATTCATTTCTTCTACTCCTTTGACGGTGATTTTGATGGTAATGGGCGGAAATGATTTGATTGCGATCCCCTCGCTCTTTACTGACGAAGGATTGACCCCATGAACCGATTGAAACGCCCTGTTAAATGCAGTAGGCGAAGTGTATCCGTATTTTGCCGCCACATCAATGATTTTTTCGTCGCTGCCTTGCAGGTCAACAGCAGCAAGCGACATTTTTCTTTTACGGATATACTCGGATAAAGGCATACCGGCTATATACGCAAACATTCTTTGAAAATGGTACGCAGAGCAACAGGCAATTTGTCCGAGTTTTTCATATTCGATTTCGCCTGTTAGATTTTCTTCTATATAGCGAATAGCCTCGTTAAGTCGTTCAATCCAGTCCATGTCCATTCCCCCTCTACCTATTTCATTTTATCAACCTACAAAGGACAAGTCCTCTCTTTTCCTGCACAAAAAAGAGAGGCAAAAAGATGTTATGACTTCTGGAAAATATCAAGTGCATGGCTTGTAATACCCACTAAATCCCCGCGCTCACAAGTGGCAAAATGATAATTCAAATACAAACGGAATGTTTCCTCGTCCATCGCGTCGATTGCTTCCCGGAGTAGCAGAGCGCAGCCGTCGGAAGCTACATAGTGCAGCCTTTTTACCGGAAACACCGACATGATTTCGTCAACATCTTCTTTCCGCACAAGTTCAAATAAATCCTTTGGCTCAGATTTTGCGGCAAAGGTTTCAGCGTCGAGAAGTCCTGTTCGTACATATTCTGCAACATTGATATTCTTCCGGTTAAAGCCCTCGTCAAGTAAGCAGCCGTCCGAAATCACATAGGCGGCAAAAATGATACCGTCCTGTTTGGTGACACGGATTGCTTCCCGGATCGCCTGCCGCTTATCCTCCTTAGTATACAAATGATAGAGAGGGCCGAGCAGAAGCGTTACATCATATTGATTATCCGAAAAGGCAGACAAATCTAAAGCGTTGCCCTGCGAAATTGTAATTTGCTCATTTGGAAGTGTGTTTTTTCGGAAAACTTTAATGTTATGTTCTACGAGTTCTACCGCGTCAACTATATATCCCCGGCGCGCCAAAGCGTGAGAATATCGCCCTGTTCCTGCACCGATTTCAAGAATACGGTTTCCGGGCTTTAAGTACCTTTCCACATAGCGCATGGTAGTCAGAAACTCAACCGAGCCATGTTTCGATTTAAGGCGACTATCTTCGTCATAAGCCTTATAAAAATTAATTAGATAATGATTGGATTCCATATGATATCCCAGCCTTTTCTCTTTCCTGTTTCACATATGCAGACAGGAAGTTTTGCAACATTTTTTCTAAATTGCGGCTATCAAATGACAGCTTTCCGGTTGCCGTCAAAACAGCAATACCGTGTGAATAAAGAAAAAAATCCAAGAATATTTCTTTTCCTTGTTTTGGCTCTACGCCGATTATCTGTGAAAAAGCTTTTGCTTTTTCTTCGTTACCGAGTTCCTTGTAAAAGTCATTTGCTTCCGACATATCTAAATCCATGTCGCTTATGAACAGCAGACGAAACAGGTTTGTTTCCTCTTTTGCAAACTCGATATAGGAAAGGGGAAACAACAGATAAGATTCGATATTCTTACATTTTTTATACTCCTCGACATATCGGTTGTAGTATTCAAAAGCAAAATCCAGAAACTCAGCTTTCAGTTCTTCCATGTTTTCATAGCAAGTAAAAATCGGGCGTGTCGAGCATTGCAGTTTTCCCGCAATACTCCTTGCGTTGACCGCTTCAAAGCCTGTTTCTCGCGTAATATTCAAAACGGTGGTTAAAATCATATCTTTTGTAATCTTCGGTTTCGGCGGCATAGCATAGCCCTCTTTTCAAGTTCGATATAAAACATATGTTACATAACTATTGTTGCATATAAACATAAGATTGTCAAGAAGCAGCTTATAAAAAATATCTAGAAAATCTTTGGCAAAATCGCAAAGTGCGGTGTTGTATATAGTGAAAGGCAAAGCGCAACAAAAACCGCCTTTCAAACGGGATATTTAGTGAGAGAACACAAAGGGTTTGGGAAACTCCCAACAAGCCAAAATCGCAAATGGGTACCCGTTTGCTGTGCTTGCTCCCTACTCAAAACAAGGAAAGGACGGGAAAGGAATGGAAAGAAAACGAGAAATCAAAGACGGGCAAATCGTTGTAAAAAATCCTCTGTATCAAGAGTTGCCGACACACGAAGTTACAATTCAATCCGGCAGGACGCTCTATCGTTTTACAGGCAGCTACGATGGGAACCGAAGCCTTCCCCATAAAGTTTTGCGGCTTATGGCAGTATCGCCTATTGATGAAGAAAACAAGGAGCGTTAAAATGAGTATAAGCAATCCTGTATTGGCAGACTGCCCGCCGAGGAAAGGAGCAGAAAATATGTTAAGGCAGTCTGACAAGATTACCGCCCTCTATTGCCGCTTGTCCCGCGACGATGAATTACAGGGCGACAGCAACAGCATTGTAAATCAAAAGGCGATTTTAAGTAAATATGCAAAGGAAAACGGCTTCAAAAATCCCTTGTTTTTCGTGGACGACGGGTATTCCGGGACAAACTTCAACCGTCCAAGTTGGAGCGAGCTTTTGGAAAAAATCGGAAACGGCGAAGTTGCAGCCTTAATTGTCAAAGATATGTCGCGGCTTGGGCGAGACTATCTGAAAGTGGGCTTTTATACTGAAGTCCTGTTCGTGGAAAAGGGCGTGCGTTTTATAGCCATCAACAATGGCATTGACAGCGCAAACCAACAGGACAGCGACTTTACCCCTTTTTTGAACATCATTAACGAATGGTACGCAAAGGACACAAGCAAGAAAATCCGTGCTGTGATGAAGTCAAAAGGAGAAGCAGGAGAACACCTCTGCACCAACCCGCCATACGGCTACAGGAAAGACCCAGAAAACAAAAAGCGGTGGATTATCGACCCCGAAGCTGCCGAAGTAGTCAAGCGGATATTCGCCCTTTGTCTGGACGGTTACGGGCCGTCGCAGATCGCCCGTATTCTGAAAGAGGATAAAATCATAACGCCGACAATCCATTTTCAACAGACAGGTAGAGCAACGAGAAACGCACCGCCCGACAATCCCTATCGCTGGACGGGCGATACCATAGCCGACATTCTGGAGCGCTCGGAATATCAAGGGCATACAGTAAACTTCAAGACCTACAAGCAGTCCTACAAGAGCAAAAAGACTTGTTACAATCCAGTGGAAAAACAACTTGTGTTTGAGAATACCCATGAAGCCATAATTGACGCTGACACATGGCAACGAGTGCAGGAATTACGGAAGAATAAACGCCGTCCGACAAGGACGGGCAAGACAAATATGTTTTCCGGCATTGTGCGCTGTGCCGATTGCGGCGAAAAACTGTATTACTGCACAAGCAAGAACTTTGAAGCAAGACAAGACCATTTTGTCTGCTCCACTTCAAGGCTCAAAGGGAAAGAAGTTTGTGCGACGCATTTTATCCGCGCTGTGGTGTTGGAACAAGGGGTACTTGCCCACATGAGAATGACGATTACCTGTGTTGCAAACCACGAAGAACAATTTCGTAAAGCTATGGGCGCGAAACAGAAAGCCGAAGCGAAAAGGGAACTTGCGGCGAAGCGGCGACAACTCACACAAGCGGAACGGCGGATAGAAGAACTTGACCGACTATTCAAGCGTATTTACGAGGATAACGCCAACGGGAAATTATCTGACAGCAGATTTCAAATGCTCTCTGATGATTACGAGCAAGAGCAGAAAAAACTGCGGGAAAAGCTGTTGCGTCTGAATGAAGAAATTACAAAGCAGGAAGAACAGGCAGAGAACATTGACAGGTTTATCGGCAAAGTACGGAAGTATCTCGACTTGGAAGAATTAACTCCTACTATCCTAAATGACATGGTAAAGGCGGTATATGTTCACGCACCGGATAAGTCAAAGGGATATAGGGAACAACAAATTGATATTTCCTATGACCTTGTGGGAATACTTCCCGCGTCTTTGCTGAATAGCCTGCAAAACGGAGAAACGGCATAGCCCGCAAACTACGCCGTTTCCTGAAAACATTTCTAATACTGTCTTATGAGTGCCGCCCAAATAGCCGCGCTTTTTTTCTAAATACTTGAAATATCCAGACCTAAAAATTACTTAACCTCTACGGTTGCTCCCGCTTCGGTCAGCTTAGCCTTAGCGGCCTCAGCCTCATCCTTGGGAATGCCTTCTTTAATGGCCTTAGGAGCAGCCTCAACTAAATCCTTAGCCTCTTTCAGGCCCAGACCGGTTACTTCGCGCACAGCCTTAATAACTGCAAGCTTATTAGCGCCCACCTCGGCCAGCACAACGTCAAACTCGGTCTTTTCCTCCTCAGCCGCAGCGGCGGGAGCAGCTCCGGCAACACCGGCTACGGCCACAGGAGCGGCCGAAACGCCGAATTCATCTTCAATAGCTTTAACGAGGTCAGCAACCTCAAGAATGGTCATAGATTTAATCGCTTCTACGATTTCTGCAATTGTCATAATTTTATACCTCCATATTTAATAATTTCAGGCTTCCTTTTGTTCTTTAACAGCATTAAGCGCACAAGCCAGATTGCGCACGCTTCCCTTAAGCGACCAGAGAATCTTCGTAAGCAGCACGTCCTTGGTAGGCAGCTCGCTGAGCTTCTTAATAACGCTAACGTCTATAACGGCGTTATCCATTATACCGCCCTTAGCCTCGGTTTTCTTTGCCTTATTGGCAAAATCGCTGTACACCTTAGCAGCCGTAACGGGGTCGTCGTAGCCAAAGGCGAACGCGCTGGGGCCCTGAAGCATACCGTCCACATCCTTAATGCCCAAATCGGCAGCGGCCCTGCTTACCATGGTGTTCTTCAGCACCTTGTACTCTACTCCGGCATTTCTGAACTCTTTTCTGAGCTGAGTATCCTCGCTGACGGTCAGCCCGCGGTAATCTACTATCACAACCGATTTAGCCCTGGATAGCATATCCTTAATCTCTTCTACCTTCTGGGACTTCAATTCAATAGCAGCCTTAGACATATCCATTTACACCTCCTTATAACATTTAGCCAAATAAAAATCTCCCATACGGACAGCATGAGAGAATAACATACAAAATTATTCTTGCCTCGGCAGGATTTACGCTCAAAGCACCTGCTGTCTATGGTAAGGGAACTATTCATTTGCGGTGTTAGTATAGCATTCTCTTATTAAGCTGTCAAGCATATTAAATGAAGGGGATAAAAATTTTTATAAGAAATGGCGCCCCTGGCCCGGCGCTTCCCGCGGCGTCCGGCTGGCAAAGCCAGCCGTGGGCCGGGCC
>ERZ779896.2749-NODE-2749-length-11639-cov-2.173602_pt1 | contig 11639 bp, 19 predicted proteins | sample MGYA00511067_ERZ779896 | MGnify/ENA primary metagenome ERZ779896 (study PRJEB29588, sample SAMEA2161597) | human gut metagenome | biome: human gut; feature: human-associated habitat; material: faeces | place: Denmark | collected 2008/2010 ...
GGATTTAGAGGTCACCGAACTGGCAAGCAGCCTCGGATTGACCAGACCATACGTTTCTTCGGTCCTTAATGGCAGGGTATACAGCCCAGTTGCCGTAAAAAAGATTAGTGACTATCTGCAAATACCGGATGCGGATAGCGAATAACAAGTCTAAGGATATTATACGGTAACGGAGGTTTAGGGAACATGGAGAGTAACTGTACAAACTGTAATGAAAATGTTTACTTCGCCTGTAGGAAAAAGGCGGCATCGTACAACGAAAAACTGAATAGTAGGGAAAGTGCTGCGGAGCTTTTAGGAATTTCCCCGTCCACATTGGCAAACCATGAGTTGGGGATAACCAAGAGCGTACCGGTTGATACGGTGGTTATGATGGCTGACCTTTACCACGCTCCGGAACTGAAGAACATGTATTGCAAGAAAGAATGTCCTATAGGAAAAGGCTTGCCGGTATCAACAAACATAGACAGTCTGCAAGGAATCACGGTGCGGCTTCTGAACGGGCTGGATGATGAAGAAATCCACGCAATGAAAAAGAGGCTTATTTCCATAGCGGCGGATGGAAAGATTGATGCCGAGGAAAGAAAAGGCCTGGATGCAATACTTGAATCGTTGGACAACCTGGCAAAGACAATATCTGAGCTGAGGATGCTTGCAGAAAAATTCACAGAAAGGGGGAACGGTTATGGAGCTTATTGACAGACTGAGAGAGGTTATGAAAAAAGAATTTGGCATTGAAACAGATGCCGACCTGTTAGAAGCGGTTAAGAACCAGCCGGAGCTTGATCTGGGAATTTTCGTTACTCCGCTGAAAGTAGGTGTTGAAAATGCTTCGTAAAGGAACGCTAAAAATCCTGACGGTTGAGGCTTCCATGATATTCCTGGCAATTACTGTAAAAGGAATAACTGCCGAGAATGAAACGGCACACGTTCAAAGGATAGTTGTTGCTTCGGAAAACACAATGGCAACCGATACCCAGGAGCCGGTCGAACCGGAAACAATCACAGCGGATGAAACAGACAGACTTGTTTATAGCCGGGACTGGGATGCAGACGAGGAAGAAATTCTCCTAAAAGTCGCCATGGCGGAAGCTGAGGGAGAAAGCACAGAGGGGAAAGCCCTTGTAATGTTGGTGGTACTCAATAGGGTATGGAGTGACGGATTCCCGGACAGCATCGGAGAGGTTGTTTTCCAGAAAAACCAGTTCTCCGTCACGATGGACGGTGGACGTTATTACACAACATCCCCGAATGAGGATTGCTATAAGGCTATGGAACTTGTGAAAAGCGGATGGGATGAAAGCAAAGGTGCTTTGTATTTCGAGAGTTGTGACCGGGCAAGCTGGCATAGTAGAAATCTGGAATTTCTTTACCAGGTGGGGAACCACAGGTTTTACAGATAGGAGGCAGGACATGAAGTGGATCATTAAAAACTGGCTCATACTGGCAGCCGGAATAATCTTGACAGCACTGGCAGTCAGATACGCTTATCACGAGAGAGGCTACATAGCGGTGAGTGGACGGTTTTGCCGTTCATGTTTCTTCTCAGGGCATTGTGCCGGGAGATTAAGGAGGAGGTAAAGCGGTGGCTGTAGAATACCAGGAAATCCGGACAGAGCTGGAGGCGGATGGATTCAGGCTGGATGATGAAGAATACACAGAGGCTGTGAACTATGCCAGAAGAAAAGCAAAATCTTCCGGAAAAGACGAAAGTTATATGCCTTATTTATTACCGGACGTAATCCGTGAATGGATTATAAGAAAAGCTATCAACTCTGTTACCCTTGCGGCGATGGAGATAGAAAAAATATTCAGACAGGAGGAAAAAGAGCATGGCACAAGCAACAACGAAAGACTGGCTGGACGGCATCCAGAAAGGATTGCTAAAGCAGCTCACTGAAAACAGAGGGGCACTTCCCAAGGGTTTTAACCAGGACAGATTTATCCTGAACAGTATTACGGTAATCCGGGATATGCTCCGGGACAACAAAAAGAAAAAGCAGTTGCAGGAAATTGATTATACGTCAATCCCTATCTGCTTGGCAAAGGGAGCGTTCCTGGGGCTGGATTTCTTCAACGGGGAATGTTACGCAATTCCGTATGGCGGAGAAATGAAGTTCCAGACAGATTACAAAGGCGAAATCAAACTCTGCAAGCGGTACAGCAAGAATGAGATCAAGGACATTTTTGCAAAGGTGGTACGTGAGGAGGACTTCTTCGAGGAATCGGTAGATTCTGGAGTACAGAATGTTGTTTACAAACCACTTCCGTTCTCCAATAAGCCACTGGTCGGAGCTTTTGCGATTGTGGTATTCAAGGACGGTTCTATGCTGTATGACACCATGGGCAAGGAAGAAATCGAGAATGTTAGAAATACGTACTCAAAGGCGGCAAACAGCCAGGCGTGGGTAAGCTCCACCGGAGAAATGTACAAGAAAACAGTGCTGAGACGGTTGTGCAAGCTGATCGACCTCGATTTTGACAATATCGAGCAGATGCGAGCATACGAGGACGGCGGCGATGCAGAGTTCAGAAATACGGCACTTCCAGGAAACACGCCGGCAGCACTTCCGGATAATGGAACACCGGTTGATGTGTTCGCCCAGGTTAGAGATGCACAGAAAAAAGAGCCGGTACCTGCCGGAAATATCCCGGAGAGCAATCTGGAAGATTTCCGGAAGTTTGAGGAACAGCAGTACGGACAGCCGCCCGTAGGGGAAGATTTTATGATACCGGATGATGTTGAGGACGAGTTGCCATTCAGATAGGAGGAAATGAGCATGAATGAGATTAGCGTAAATGTAAAACAGGAACCCGGAAAGGTTACATGGAATTTTGAGGAGATCAAGACAAATCTGGAGGCGGCACTTGCTGAGTATACCAGTATGGTATATGACGATGATTCCATTAAGTCGGCAAAAACCGATGTTGCCACCCTGAGAGCATTGGCGAAAACCATTGAGGACAGACGTAAGGAAGTGAAAGAGAAGTGCCTGGAGCCCTATGGGGTTATCGAGAAACAGGCAAAAGAGCTGGTTGCCCTGATTGATAAGCCTATCGCAGCTATCAACACACAGGTCCAGGATTACGAGAAACGCCGCAAGGAAAAGGCAAGAGCCGAGATTGATGCCTACTGGAAACAGAAAGTAGGTGCCCTCCCGGAATGTATCTGGGAAAAAGCCCACGAGCATATCTATGACAGCAGATGGGAAAATGCGACAGCTACTAAAAAGAGCTGGAAAGAGGGCATCGACAACGGTATTCAGTTGATTGTTGGAGATATTGAGACGATCAAGAGCTTTGCGAGCAAATACGAGAATGATATGCTCCAGGTATTTTATAAGTCTCTCACTCTCCAGGATGCAATCCGCAAAATGAATGAGCTGAACGCCCAGGAGCAGAGAATCCTCGAACAGCAGAAACGTGAACAGGAAGAAAGAGAAGCGAGAGAAAGAGCAGCTGCAGAACAGGCGGCAAGGGAGCAGACCGCACAAACTCCGGAAAATACCCAGGAAATGGTACAGCCGGAAAGCGTTGAAAAAACGGCAGTTTCTACCCAGGGAATCCCAACTTCTCCAGCACCGGCAGAAATGAGACAGGCACAAGTTCCGGAACGTGCGTACCCTGGAGGCCAGATTGCAACACTGAGAATTACCGGAACACCACAGCAGGTCGCAAAGATTAAAGACTATATCAGATTTACCGGTGCTTCTTTTGAGGAGGTGTAAGCCGTGATTCTGACACCTGAAAATTATTATTCTCCGGAAGCTAATTTTGAATATATGTCGGTTTCCCAGTTTAAGGACTTCTCAGGTACATACGGACAGGTCGGATGTGAGGCAAGAGCCATGGCGAAACTCCGTGGAGAATACCAGGAGGAAAAGACAACCGCTCTGCTGGTCGGGAGCTATGTGGACAGCTATTTTGAGGGTTCGGAAAGCCTGGATAGATTCAAGAGTGAAAATCCGGAAATCTTTACTCAGAAAGGCGAGCTGAAAGCGGATTACAAGAAAGCAAATGCTATCATCCAGAGAATCGAGAGCGACGAGTATTTCATGCAGTGTATGTCCGGCGAAAAACAGGTCATTATGACGGCTGAGATTTTTGGTATACCGTGGAAAATCAAGATAGATTCCTACTTGAAAGATATTGTAATCACTGATTTGAAAATCGTTGAGAGTATTAAAAAAATGAAATGGGTACGGGATCTGGGCTATCTGGATTTTATCCGCTTCTGGGGGTATGACACTCAGGGAGCAATTTACCAGGAGACAGTTCGACAGAATACCGGAAAGAGGCTTCCGTTCTACATAGCGGCAGCCTCCAAGGAACCGACAACGGACATCGAGGTTATCCATGTGCAGGAAAACTTCCTCCGGGAAGCTATGCACACGGTACAGTATCACATTGACCGGATTAAGCAGGTAAAAAGTGGAAAGGTAGAACCGGAGAGATGCGGAGTTTGCGACTACTGCCTCAGAACAAAGAAGTTGCGGCACCCTATCGGCATCCTGGATTTAACGGCAGGCATTTAGCCGGATTACAGAAAGAATGGTGGTGGAAACAAGGTGGCATGGATTAGCGTAGACCAGAAATTGATAGGCGGAAAGCTGAGAAGCCTCTACAAGTCAATCGGATGTTCGCAGAATGAAGCAATGGGGATTTTGGTGTTCCTTTGGCTCTGGGGTATCGACAACGCCGGCATGGACGGGTTAATAGTAAGTGCTGATCGGAGCGACATAGCGGATGTGTTAAAACCTGGACTGGCTCCGGGTTTGGATGCTGAAACGGTTGTTGAAAGCCTCATTCAGAATCGCTGGATTGATGAAGCGGACGGGGAGCTGTACTTCCACGACTGGAGCGAATGGAGGTCTTATTACAACAAGTACATCGGTGAAAAAAAGAAACATGCCGAGCGCATGAGGAGATACAGAAGTAAAAATTCAGAAAGTGACGGGAAATGTGACGCAGAAAGTGACGCAACTAGTGATGTCACACCTAACGATACGCCAGAAGAAGAAACTCCTCCGGAAGCAGAAAAGAAAACACCGAAGTATGACAAGGATTTTGAGACATTCTGGGCGGCATATCCGAGAAAGGCAGATAAGGGGCAGTGCTATAAGAAGTATAAAGCCCGCATCAAGGACGGATATTCTCCGGAGGAGCTTCTGACAGCAGCCATGAATTATGCGGAACAGTGCAGACGGCAGAAAACAGAGCAACAGTATATCAAACACGGAAAGACGTTCCTGGGAGATTCGGTTCCTTTTGCCGATTTTCTCCCGAAAATGAACGAACAGCCGGTTGAAACGAAAAGACCTGAAACCGGAGGTAATCCGTTCAGAAGATAGGAGGTAACAAGGTGGAAGAAATCAGTAAAACCGTATCGGACTGCATGAACGGGTTAATACCAGATGGAAGCCCGGAGTTGGAAGATGGAGACTACATAGGGCAGGACGGGCTTGTGTATTGCGGAAAGTGCCATACACCGAAGCAGAAAAGGTTAAATATACCGGCTGGAATATTCGGTGACGGGGGGGAAAAAATTGTATCATGCCTGTGTAAATGCCGGGTTGAGGCTGAGAACAGGAGAAAAGAGCAGGAAAAGTACCAACAGGAAATGATGCGGCTCCAGAGAATGAGAGATGCTTCTCTGATGGACAGTAAATACCGGGATGCAAGGTTTTCCAATTACCAGGTAACCAGCCACAACCAGAAAGCATACCGGCTGGCAGTGAATTACTCAAAACGGTTCGACCGTATGTTTTCCGAGAACCAGGGGCTTATCTTCCATGGTCCGGTAGGTACTGGAAAGAGTTTTACATCAGCCTGCATCGCAAATGAGCTTCTGGACAGCAGCACTTCCGTCATAATGACATCGTTCGTAAAGATACTGCAGAACATCCAGAAGCAGGATGAAGCGGAGTATATTGCAATGCTGAACAGTGCAAAGCTCCTGATCCTGGATGATCTGGGTACTGAGAGAAACACGGACTACGCTCTGGAAAAGGTTTATAACATCATCGACAGTCGTTCCAGGGTATCAAAACCGATGGTTCTGACAACAAATCTGTCTCTGGATGAAATGATGGATGCTACAGACATTCGTTACAAGCGTATTTATGACAGGATTCTGGAAACGTGCTACCCGGTGGAAATATCCGGAGATTCGTTCCGCATGCAGTCGGCAGCACAGAGGTTTGACAGAATGGCAGAATTTATGGAGGGATAAAATGGCGAAAAGCGAAACGGAGTTAAGAATTTACAATCAGGAGGACAGGCTGAACGTAGCCCAGATCCTGATTAAGAACGGGTACGCTGTGAGGCAGACCAAAAGAAAACGCACAGAGACGGGAAAGACCCTGGATTATTACCTGGTAGTTTCCGAGTGTGATGAAACAGCTGATACAAGCAGATAGGAGGGAAGCACATGAGTAAGTCGAGATATTCAAAGACCAAGGCGGCAGGAGAAGCCGTTGGAATGAACCGGTACGGTAAGCAGTTCAATCAAAGCTCTCGTCTGGTACCGTCAAAAAACAGACAGATGCGGAGAACGGAAAGCAGAGGGAGGTAATTAAGTGGACGAGGTAAAATTTGTTGTCCCTGGAGAACCTACCGGGAAAGGCAGACCACAGACAAAGGTTATGTACAACCCGAACGGCTTCAAAGACAAAAAAACCTGGAAAGTCCGTAACACCATGGTAAACAATGTTACACCGAAAAAGACGGTTATCTATGAGAACCTGGTGAAATGTATCTACCATGAGCAGTGCCAGGACTTCCGTTTCCCGGATGATGCGATGCTGGATATGCGGATTTTGGCTTATTACGGCATTCCGAAAAGCAAGTCAAAGAAGATTAAGGAGCAGATGGTAAAAGGCTTGCTACGGCCCACAAAGAAGCCAGATATGGACAACGTGGTTAAGGTTATCGCCGACAGTCTGAATACGATAGCGTACCGGGATGATACCCAGATTGTTGACTGCCAGTGCAGAAAATTCTACTCGGAAAATCCGAGGGTGGAAGTGATTATAAAGATGGTGGAGGTAAAAAGTGAAGCTCACGGATAAATTAAAAGAGTTTTTCGGAAGAAACAGCAAGGAGCAGAGACAGAGAGAGGCTGAGCTGGTGGAGAAGATGCAGAATCCGCCGGTTGCCAGTTATACAAACAAGAACGCACCCATGACATACCAGGAAATGGCGTTGCTGGTGCCTCGTGACATGTGGTTACCGAAGCATCCGAAACACCGGGCGGTATTCGGGTTGCTCCAGAATATGACAAGGTTCCTGGAAGAAAGCCGCATGATTTCCAAACAGGAGGTAGACAGATATAAGAATCTTCCGGAGGAAGTACCACAGCAGATCAGAATCCGTGGAATCCAGGAACAAATGTCAGCTATCCGTTTCTGGCTGGATGTGAGCGATTATAAGAATATCCTGGAAATGCAAATCCTGAAGAATAAGCTCTCTGAGCTTTACCAGGTTGCAAAAGAGGTTGACCCGGAGGGTGTAGCCAGATACGAGAGAATGATTGATAAAAAAATGAGGAGGGCAAGGTAATGGCATTTACAAAAGAGCAGATGGCAGAGAATATCAAACGATTTGAGGAGCTGCTTGGTTCCGTACATAGAGATGGGATTGACAGATTGCTGGATTTTATCCGCAAGAGTGATTTTTACAAGGCTCCGGCATCCACCAGATTTCACAGTTCCTGTGAGGGCGGACTTTTGTACCACACACTCCAGGTTTATGACTGCTTGCAGAGGAAAAAGTCAGAGGCACAGGTATTGTGGGCTGATACCATGCAGAATACAGAGGATGAAAGCCTGATCCTGGTAGCACTGCTTCACGATTTGTGCAAGACCTATTATTACTCAACGGAGATGCGTAACAAAAAGGACGAAAACGGGAAGTGGATCCAGGTTCCGTTTTATACCGTCAACGATAAGGTTCCATACGGACACGGCGAAAAATCGGTAATGATGATCGAGGAGTATATCAAACTGAAACCGGTTGAGAGATACGCTATCCGCTGGCATATGGGATTCTCGGAACCGAAAGAGCTTTACGGTACTTTGGGTGAGGCTATTAAGAAATATCCACTATGCCTGGCAATCCATGAAGCAGATCTGGAGGCTACCTACCTCATGGAGAGCGACAATGAGTAGCAGAAAGGAAGCACCGTCAAACCTGGAAGTGCTGATTTCAGAGGAGGTGCTTCCGACAGGAACCACACTGGACGAAGCAGTGAAGGAGCTGACGGACGAGCTGAACTGTGTGGAGTGTATCGCCCTGGAGCAGTGTGCAGACTGTTTCGGAGAGGACACCAGGGACAATGAAAACCCACGGTGCAGAGAGGTTGTAAGAGCGTATTTGAATCAGGATTACAAGAAAAAGGAGGACAAGTAAAAATGAGCATGGAAAATATCAGAGACCTATTCCTGGAGGATGAAACCTTTGAGGATGCCAGGAATAAATTTAACACCGTATTACAGAGACTGTTCCGCAGCATGATTGACACGGAATCAAACGAGGGTTCTATCACGCTGAAAATTGATGTCACAATGCAGACAGAGTTCATTCCAAACTATGACCCGGATATTAAGGGAGAAAGCCGTTGTGTAAGACTTCCGCAGTTTGCGTACAAGGTTTCTTCGTCCATCACGGTAAAGGACGAGCAGAAAGGCAACAAAAATCCTCAGATGGAGCTTGTCTGGGATGATAAGCAGCAGAAATACGTACTCCAGTATGTAGCCAATACAGAGCAGAGAAGTGTTTTTGATAAAGATTTCCAGGAAGAAATGAACGGCGGCTCCGATCAGGAGGGTATCGAGACATCGCCGGAGCGTGATTACCTGAACGTGAAGCAGATTGCCGGTCCGGTAGCGGACGAGGGTGCGCTTCCTGTGGATGTGACAGACCCGGACAGTGATGCGATTGATGGAGACTACAGAGAAGTAGACACCGGAGAAGCCGAGACGGGCGATTTCGCCGGGGATGCAGATACGGACGGAGAAACACCGGACGGAGACCAGGAAACGCTCCCTGATGGCGATAATGAAGCTGATAACGCCGGATATGACTACGAGGATCCGGAAGCACCGGAGGAATAAGCAGAGAGGAGGGATGTAATATGGCAAACGGAAGTTACGGGAAATGTGCCGGATGCGGCGAGATGGTGATCTGGGTAAAAACTCAGGCAGGAAAGAATATGCCGTGCAATCCTACGTTGCATAATTACAAGATCGACCCGACCGGAAAAGAGAAAATTGTTACCCAGACCGGAAAGGTTGTGACCGGGGTAACCGGAGTGGATGCACAATCGGCGGATGGATTTGGTTACATATCACACTTTGCAACGTGCAGAAATGCAAATAATTTTCGGAGGGGTAGAAAGTAATGGTTGTAGATATTTTCAGCACAGACAGGAAATACCAGACCATATACGCAGACCCTCCGTGGTGGGAAACAGGCGGCGGAAAGATAAAGAGAGGAGCAGACCGGCATTATCAGCTGATGAAAACGCCGGAGATCATCGCACTGCCCGTTCCGGAGTTAATAGACCCGGACGGGTGCCACCTTTACCTGTGGGCTACGAACAACCACCTGAAAGATGCCTTTGCAGTCATGGAGGCTTGGGGCTTCCAGTATGTAACGACAATTACCTGGCAGAAAGACAGGGCTGGTCTGGGGCAGTATTACCGTGGAATGACGGAACACTGTCTGTTCGGAACCACCAAAAAGAGACTGCCGTATAAGATTGTAGACGGGAAGCGCCAGCAAGGAGTGACCGGATTCCTGGAAGCTCGCAGAGAACACAGCCAGAAACCGGAACGTATGCGGCAAATGATAGAGACTGTAAGCTATGGTCCCATGATTGAACTATTCGCAAGAGAACAGAGAAGCGGCTGGGATGCCTGGGGCTTAGAAGTCCAGGGGGGGTAATTCTATTACTTCTCTGCCTGGGAAAAGAATTGAAAAGGAGTAAATGAGCATGGATTATAAGAAAATGTGGTACATGATGAAAGAAAACCTGCTGAGAGAATCACAGCGTAGAGAACTTGGAACGATCAGAATGGATGCGGTAGAGCAGCATCTTAAAATTATGGACGACATCGAAGTTAAGGCGATGAAAGAAAGCCAGCACGTATGCGAGTGCGGAGGAGAGAAAACTCCTTGCAATCCGAAGCCGGAAAAGGAAACCGGAAATAAACGGGAACCGTGGGGAAAAACCGCATCAGGAAAATGCAAAGACACGGAAAAGCCGGAAGATGGCAAGGACATCCTGAGAAAGATTTTCGGTGATGATTTTGTAAGTGACCTGGAAACCTTGGAAAAGAAAATTGTAGAGGGAAAAGAGCCGGTAATCATGGTGGATGGTGATCTGGAAATTCCGGACAACCTGGAAAGAGCTGCCAGAGAAAAGAATATCTCTATCGCACATGTTCACTGTGGAGCGTTTGAAGTAGGAGCCGGGATTCCATTTCCGTTCCCGTTTCCTCCTGGATTTCTGAAATAAAACTGAATAAAAAACGAGAGCCCAACTCATGCCACCAGGACACTTGTTGAACTCCACGAAACGGTTGAGACTATTGTAAGTCTCTAAGTGGAAATTGTCAAGAGTGAAATGGGAGGTATAGCAAGATGGCGAAAAACGGTAAAACATACAGCATTACAGAAGCTCAGCTGGAGGATATGATAAAAAAGGCATCCGAGGCCGGGGCGGAGGCATACAAGAAAGAGCAGAGCCAGTCTACCAGGAGGAAAGTAGACCGGATGCTCTACAAGACCAAGGTTCTCCTGGAGAAATACACATGGCTCAAAGCGTATGCTAAAAATTCTGTATACACACTGGAACAGGCGGAAAAGGTCAATGACGGTATGGCAGACATCGAGGTTCTGACAAAGTTCGGTATCTTTGATAATGATAAAACACTGCACAATCTGAAAAGGGGCGTTATTACTGTCAATATGTTAATGACCCATGTGGACAATATGCTGGAGGTTTACCGTGAGAATTGTGAAAGCTCCGCCTCCAAGACAAAGCAACGCCAGTACAGAGTAGTTTATAACATGTATCTGGCAGAGGAGAAAAAGACCACAAAGGAAATTGCTGAAATGGAGTGTGAGGAGGTACGCACGATTCAGAATGATGCGAAAGCAGCCAGGGAGGACTTGACAGCCCTTATTTTTGGGTTAGATGGTATTCTGGTAAGAATACTCAGGGAGTAGCGAAGAAAAGGATACACGAGGCTATAACAAAGCGAGAAAGGTATACCATTTACGTTTTATTTACGTTGAAACTGTATTAAGCAAATGTTAAGAAAAATGAAAAACGTTTATAATGGCATATCCGTTGCATATTTAATTTGCCAGACTGATGGAAGGACATGCCCGTGTCTTGCGTGTTCTTTTACATTATTCATCTAACACTGAGAATACAGGAGGACTAATTATGAAGAAGCTTATTGCGCTTGCGATGATCCTCGTAATGTGTTTCACTCTGCTTGCCGGATGCGGAAGCGATGAGGGAACAACCGAGGGCGAAGTACAATATCCTATCGAGATTAAGATCGCTCACACCGACTCGTCTTCAAGATCGACGCATGTCTGGGCTGAATGGCTTGGCGAGTATCTTG
>ERZ779896.2755-NODE-2755-length-11629-cov-5.473907_pt1 | contig 11629 bp, 6 predicted proteins | sample MGYA00511067_ERZ779896 | MGnify/ENA primary metagenome ERZ779896 (study PRJEB29588, sample SAMEA2161597) | human gut metagenome | biome: human gut; feature: human-associated habitat; material: faeces | place: Denmark | collected 2008/2010 ...
GAATCTGTCGTTTGTGCGGGTGAATCTGTCGTTTGTGCGGGTGAATCTGTCGTTTGTGCGGGTGAATCTGTCGTTTATGCGAAGGATTTGTCGTTTGTGTGAAAGGATTTGTCGTTCGGCGGAAAGATTCGTTGTCGTGCGGGAGGAGTGCGGCGGATGGTTTGTCCGTTACTCCTGCCGGCGGGCGGAAACTTTGCCGGTTCGGAGACATTCCCTTGTCCCTTGTCCCTTGTCCGTCCGTCCGTCCGTCGTCCGTCGTCCGGCTGCCGGGGACCTATTGGCGGTTCAGCCTATGGGTGAAGGCCGGATAGACGAGGCCCGTGTAATTCGCTTTGGCGGATTCGATCGTGGCCGTCGTACCGTCGTAGGTGTCCGTGAAGGAGACTTCGTAGAGGAAACAGCCGCGGTAACGGTTGTTTTTCAGCAGTTCGTAATAGAACTCTCCCCAGTCGATCAGTCCTCCGTCGTAAGGCTGCAGGTGCTTGTCCAGCGTGCCGGATTGCCCTTCGGCGCCGCGATTCTGCTGGATGTGCAGCGTGCCGAGGCGTGTGCCGAGCTTTCGGAGTATGGCGACGGCGTCGCCGTTTCTGGTCGGATTGATATACGACCCGTTCAGCGGAATCAGGGCGTGGCCCGTATCGAGGCAGACGCGCACCTGCTCCAGCTCCTCGCCGCTGAGCAGGGCGAGCATCGTTTCGGCATCGTAGGCGACGCTTCGGGGACAGTTTTCCACGCAGAGAATCGTGTGCAGGCCGTACGTCGAATTGCAGGACGCGATGTGGGTCTGTAATTCCCGGAGCGATTTCCGGCTCTGGGCCTTGCGTGCCGCGAAGTCGCTTCCGGTGGTGAGTATCGTGCCGGTGGAGGGGTGAATTACGAAATGCTTGGGCGACATGTGTTTCATGGCGCTGTTTATCACGGTTCTGAGTTTTGCTACGGCCGTCGTGCGGGCCGCTTCGTCGGTCGCCGAAATGTCGTATGTCCGGTAGGGCAGATGGATGCCCCAAAGGCTTGCTGCGGCGGAGCCGATTGCCGCTCCCGCCTCGGAAAACAGTGCGTCGAGTTTCGCGTCGGTCATTCCTTCGGCGAAGATGGTGGCGTCCTGCGCCATGATGTCGATGCACATGCCGGTCGCCGCGGCGCGTTTGCAGTTGGTCGTGTTGACCTGTTTGAGCGTAATCAGTTTGCCCGGTTTGAGCTGCAGCCGGAAGATGTCGTCGTTCGGGGCGCCCAACGCCGTCGTCGGTTCGACGACCGTGATGCTGCCGTTGCCCTCGCCCGCTCCCGGCTCCTTGTCGTCGGAGCCTCCGCAGTTGCAGAGGAGCGCGGCGGCCAGAAGCGGAAATATCAGTGTTTTTTTCATTTTGCAGGAAGTTGATTTTAAACGATCGGCGGGCGGGGGATTGTCCCTCCGCCCGCCGGATCGTGTGAAAGTGTTCGTTTAGTTTTTCCTGACAACGATGTTGTCCAGACAGATACGGCCGTTGGCGCTGGTAGATCCTGCACCTGTCGTATCCCAGCATATCTGGGTTTCCGCCGTCGCGCCTTCGATGGTTATCGAGAAATTGGACCATTTCTTCAAGGCCTCGTTTCCGTGTTTGGGGCAGTGCGCCGATGTGATATTGATCGACTTGCCGCCGCTTTCCGGAGCGATCGATGCGGCCGAACCGCTGCCTTCGACGACCACTTGCGCCGAAGCGATTGTTCCGGCATTCAGTACTTTGACGGGAATGTCGTGTTCCGATGCAAACCGGACGGCGTCGAATGTGACGGTGACGATCGATGCCGCGGTCAGTTTTGACAGTTTGGGCGGTCAGCACTCCGTAATACATATTCGAACCCGAAGCCGAATTGGAGAGACGGACATATCCCGGAAACTCATAACAGTATTTGATGCCCCAATCCGTTAGTCCCCGGTTTGCGAGATAGGCCGGTGCCGCATCCTTGTCGGAACTGATGTTTATGCCGAACGTCGTGTAACTTGCAGTAGCCGTGGCAGGTTCGGTGCCGTCGATGGCCGCAGGACTCGTGGATGCCAGTTTTCTGCCGCTGCTTGCCACTTTCCCCGTCTGGATCCAGTCGCCTCCGTATACCATCAGATCGAAATACTGTTCCAGAATGATCGACGGATCTTCGTTCTCGACGAGTTTCAGGCGATAGCGCGGAGTCTTGTCGGCGTTGGTGCAGTCGATCTCGACGTCTATTTTGCAGGTCGATCCCGAAACATTGACCCAGAATTTATTTATATCAGCATCTTCGGTCTTGGCCGTCATTTGTCCGAGACTTTCCCGCACGTAGTATACGGCCGCCGGGTAGGTGTAGAACGGGACGGTCGCATAAACGCTGTTTACGGTTCCGATGCCGCCGTTGCCGCTGTAAGCGGTGAACCCGTAAGGCGTGTTCTCAATCAGGATGGTGATGTCGTCCGAGGCCTTGCAGGTGATCGCAGCGGTATAGATGCCGGATTCCGACTCTTTGAGTTCGTACAGGCTTCCGTCGGAAGTCCTTGCCCATACGCCCTCCGAAGTGTCGATCAGCTGGAACGGAAGCGTAAGCTCCTCCGAATCCTCCGAATCGGGCAGTTGGCCCTTGGCGTATATGGTAAAGGTGTTTTTCGCTTCCGGATCGAATCCGCTCTTGGTGATTTTCAATACGTCGGCTCCGACTTCGGTCCATTGCGTCTCGTCGTTGAATTTGTAGGCATAGCCGATGGCGCCTTTGACGGCTTGCCATGTGACGACGACCTCGTCTGCGGATTCGCCTCTGGTGCATGACGGGGCCGGGGTCGGAAGCGTCGGGTCGATGTCGAAATCGACGGTGCGTTCGGCCGAGTCGGTCGTGTGTTCCTGATTGCCGACGGCATAGATGCGGAACGTATGCGAACCGCGCGAGAGTCGGGTCAGCTTCAGGGTTGTGGTCGCTGCGTCGATGGTCGTGTATTCGGTGGAGTTGTCCAAAGCATAGGCATAGCCTTCCGCTTTTGCGACGGCATCCCATTTGAAAGAGGCTGTCGCCAACTCGGTCGTAACCGCAAGTTTTTTGGGGCTGACCAGTTCGATGCTCATGATTTCGTCGTCCGACGATTCGCACGAACTCAGGCCGAGCGCCAGAAGCAGGCAGGGGAATAATAATAACTTTTTCATATAGGTTCGGTTCTTAGTCTGTTTTTAATAATCCAGATGATATATGCCGGGATGCGAATCGGGGTCGGTGAAGACCGTCTGTTCGTATTTGTTGCCGAAGCGGTCGATCGCCTCGACCTTTACGTCCGCAGCGGGATTCGTCAGCGTGTAATAGAACATGTGATCCGTGGACTTGTTGTAGCTGCTGCTGTTGTTCAGGATGCCGATGTGATAGGCCACCGTCCATGCGTCCTTGTCCGAATATTGGGTCATGGTGCCGGTTTTCGCGCCGTTTTCATAGACATTGACGGTCCAAGCGGGGTCCCAGTTCCAGATGTTCGCGACGATCTGGCCGGCGTTTTTCTTCGAGAAGTAGTACGAAGCGTCGCCGCCGCCGGTGAATTTGTCGGAACCGCGGTAGAGCCGGATCTGGAACTCTTCGTCGTGCTGCACCGATTTGTAGGTCCACTCCTTCATCGCGGCCCCGTCGATGCGGTAGATGCCGAAGCCGATGGGCGTGCCTTCGGTGCAGACGGTCGAGCGCCACCATGCGCCGCAGGAGGTGCCCGTGATGTGCTCGAAGATCTCCTTGCCGTTCTTGGTGTGGATGTGGTTGATGTTCGAGTGGGTGTGGGCCGACATGATCGTTGCGTATTTGTACTGCGAGAGCAGCTCCAGCACTTCGTCGTAGTAGGCGTAATTGCTGTTGCGGAAGGGAATGTGAACGCACAGGATCACCATTTTATCCTTCGGAACATAGCTCAGGTCCTGCTTCAGCCATTCGTATTGCTCGGCGCTGAAACCGCCGGTGTAACCCGCGCTCTCCTGACATTCGTGGATGATGTTGTCCATCGATACGATATGCACGTCGCCGCGGTTGAACGAATAGTCCACCGGACCGAAGAAGCTTTCGTATTTCGCGCGGGCCTCCTTCTCGTTGGCCGTCGGGAATTCGTGGTCGTGGTTGCCGATGGTCGAGAATACGGGGATTCCCGTCTGTTCGGGCTGCAGGGCCACCACCATGTTGCTGTAGAGCGCCCATTTGTTGTTCACCAAGTCGCCGAGGTGGATGGCGTAGCACGGGATGTCGGCCGAGGAGGAATACTCCCGGATGTCCTTGGCCGCTTCGCGCTTGAACCGGACGGCGTGCGCCGCCTCGTTGATCTGGGGGTCGCCGATGCAGATCAGATCGAACCGGGTTTCGGGAGCGTCCAGCGCCGTCAGCGTGAAGTCGTAGCGGGCGGTTTCCGGTTTGAGTTTGGTGAAGAACTTGGGCAGTTTGTAGGTCTTGTGCATGTTGACCTTGTAGCCCGAAGGCAGGGAGTAGAAGACGAAGCCCGATTCCGCGTTGCGGGTCAGCACATACTGGCCCTCGGCGTCGGTCTGCGTGCAGGTGAAGCCGTCGCTGACGACAACCCCCGGAACGGGGTTGCCGTTTGCGCCCGTGACATATCCGTAGGTGTCGCCGCCGTCGGGAACGATCTCTCCGCCGTTTCCGCCGTTATTGTCATTGCCGTCGCTGTCCGAGCAGGCCGCGAAAACCGCGATCGAGCAGAAGAGAAGCAGCAGTCTGTATAGCCGTTGTATCATAGTGTGTTTGTTTTTATTGTTATTCCTCGATTGAATGGCCGGCATAACCGGGGTTCTGGGTTATCAGCGGATTGGCGATGCGCTCGTCCTCCGGAATGGGCCACAGGGCGTCTTTCATCGGGTCGTAGGACATCGTGATGAATCTGCGCAGGTTCATATCCTTGCCGTCGAACGTCTGGCCATTGTAAGTTACGTGCCAGTCGGAGTCGATCGTCGGTACGGCGTTCGATACCGAACCGTCGAGAGCCGGTGCGTAGAGCGTTCCGGAGATGACCGATTCGGCCATATCCCAGCGGCGGATGTCGAACCAGCGGAAACCCTCATTGCAGAGTTCGACCATACGCTCGTAGCGCAGTGCCGAACGCAGGCCGTCGCGGCTGAGGTTTTCACTGAGACCGGGCATGTGTGCGCGGCTGCGGATCGTTTCGATGTCGGCTTTGGCGACGCTGAGGTCGCCGCCGTTCCACTCGATGTTGGCTTCGGCGCGGATCAGATAGAGCTCGGCCAGACGCATCAGCGGATAGCTCAGCACGCATACCGAGCTGGTGCCGAATGCATTGTTGTATTTGTACTCCTGAATGTCGAGGTATTTGCGCCACAAGTAACCGCACGGGCCTTTCGAACCGTTGGCGCCGTATTCCGATTTGCTGCCGTAGGCTTCCGAGTTTGCGACGTCTACGCCTTCTTCTTTGTCATTGTAGTTCTTGATGGTCTGGGCGGAAGGATTGGTCTCGAACTGCATGCCCAGTACGCGGGAACCCGGACGTACGCAGAAGAGATCGAGACGCGGGTCGCGGTTCTTCCACGGATTCTGGTAATCGAACAGGGGCGATTCCACGATCGACTTGCCGTCCGTGCACTGGATGGCGTCGAGGAAAGCCTGCGTCGGGCTGAAGTAGGAGCAGCCGCCTGCGATACGCGGCGCCGCATAATAGCCGGCATTGTGCTGGTTGCTGGAGATCGCCGTATTGTACTGCAAGGCCCAAATCCATTCGTCGCTGTTCTTGTGACCGTTGATGCCGAACAGATTGGAAGGAGTGGGTTCGCCCTTCGTGTGGTCTTCGCCGCAGTAGCGGATGTCGTATGCCTGAAGGGAATATCCGCCCTCTTCGGCCAGTTTCAGCGCTTTGTCGGCATAATAGGCCGCCTCTTCGTAATATTTCCAGTTCAGACAGATGCGGGCTTTGAGTCCATAGGCGCCTGCGCGTCCCAGACGTGCCGATCCGTAGCTGTTCTTGTTGTGGCGGATCGGCAGAAAGTCGAGCATTTCGTCCGCAAGATCTTCGTTGAGAATCCGTGAAATCACCTCTTCTTTCGGCGTGCGCGTGTAGGTGTCGCCCAATTTCAGGGTGTGGTCGATGTAGGGGATGTCGCCGTAAAGCTGGCAGCCCCAGTCGTAGAGGAAGGAGCGGACGAGCAGCAGCTCGGCTTTATACATATTGTACTCCTGCTCGCTCATCAGCTCGCGGACGTTGTCGATGCCGTCCAGTACGAGATTGGCGCGGGCTGCGGTTTTGTAGATTTGGGTGTAGACTTTGGTCACCCATGCGTTCGAAGGCGGGAGTTTCGACTGCTGCTGGTAGTTGTAGTTGGCGGCGTTCAGACGCGATGCGCCGATGTCGGAAGCATTGTCCTGAATGCCGGGGAACGGCGTCGAGGATGCGTCGATCAGGGTAAGGCCCTTGTAGGTCGCGAAGACGCCCGCTTCCACCTCCGATTTCGTAGCCGGGAACGTGGACGCATTCGGACCGTTGAGATATGCTTTGTCGAGCGAGCAGCCCGTGATGAAGAGACTGCAGAGCGCTATGCCGGTGATTATTTTGTTTTTCATGGTTGTAATGCGTTAAAATTTGAGTTCGAGTCCGACCGTAACGATCTTTACCTGCGGATAGTTGTTCGCCGAGCCGAGTTTCACGACGTCGAAGTCGCCGCTCGAATCGCCTCCGTAACCCACCTCAGGGTCGTAGCCGTCCCAGAAGTTGGTGACCGTGAAGAGGTTCTGCGCATTGACGTAAAGATAGGCCGAATTGAGACCGATCCGGTGCATCCACGACTTGGGTAGTTCGTAGCCCAGCTGGATGTTCTTCAGGCGGAGGTAAGCGGCGCTTTTCATCCAGAACGACGAGTCGTACCAGTTGTTTTTGTTCGCACTCGTCAGACGCGGAGTCTTGCCGTTGGGATTCTCTGCGCTCGCCCAGTCGAGGTGCTCCTTGCGGAACGTACCGCCTTGGTTGCTGGGCATTACGTAATAGGTGTTCAGATAACCGTCCGTTTTGCCGACGCCTTGGAACAGCAGACCCAGACGCAGCCCTTTCCAGCCGAAGTTCAGGTTCAGGCTGTAGGTGTAGCGGGGGATCGTGCTGCCGACGATGTCTTTGTCGTTCTCGTCGATCGAGTTGTTGCCGTCGATGTCGGCATAGCGGATGTCGCCGATCTGGACGGTTTCCTTGAACTGCGGACAGTTGGCGTTGACCCAGTCGGCCTCCTCCTGCGTGCGGATGATGCCGAGGCTTTTCAGCGCATAGATGCTGCCGATGGAATAACCCTCCTGATTGCGCAGCACGCCGCTGGTCGAGGTCTTGCCGCGCATGTCGAGGATTTCGTTCTTGACGTCGGACAGGTTGGCCTGCACGCCGAACGAGAAGTCGCGCCACTGGTTGTTGTAACCTACGCTTACCTCCCAGCCTGTGTTGCGGACCTTACCCGCATTCTGGTAGGGAGCGTTGAGACCGATGCCGAGGGGCATGTCGAGTTTCATCAGAATGTCCTTGGTCTCCTTGCGGTACCAGTCGGCCGTGATGTTGAGCTTGTTGAAAAGCGAGAAATCCACGCCGACGTCGAGCATCGTGGTGGTTTCCCATTTAATGTCGGGGTTGGCCAGCGTGTTGAGGGTGACGAGCGAGTAGATATTGTCGTTCATCGAGATTTGTCCCATCGCGAGGTTCTGCGTGGTGGGATAGTAGCTGGCTGCGTCGCCGCCGGCAAGGTTCTGGTTGCCGAGCGTACCGTACGATGCGCGGAGTTTCAATCCGTCGATTATGTGTTTGACATCCTGCATGAACGGCTCCTCGGAGATACGCCATGCACCCGATACCGAGGGGAAGTAACCCCAGCGGTTCGATTTGTTGAAGCGCGACGATCCGTCGATACGCAGGTTGGCCTCCAGCAGGTAGCGCTCCTTGTAGTTGTAGTTCAGACGGCCGAAGTAGGACTGTATGGCCCACTCGTAACGGCGGCCGGAGTTGTCCATGTTGTCGATTTCGCCTACGTCGATCTGGTCGTAGTTGTAATTGAAGACTTGACGGTAGGCCATCAGGTATTTATAGTCGTACGTGTTGCGCTCGGCGCCGAGAATCAGTTTCAGGTCGTGGCCGCTGAAGTTGTACTTGAGCGTTGCCAGAAAGTTGTAGTTGCCGTAGAAAGCGCGCGAACCCGATTCGGTGAGGGTGGCATAGGACGCGGAGGTCAGCGTGGAGGTGCCTTTGTAGTCCTGATAGGTTGTAACGGGCTTCTTCCAGTTGTGGCGGTTGGTGGTCGTATAGCGCGGCGCCAGCATACCCTGCAGGGAGAGCCATTTTGCAGGCTCGTAGGTCAGCGTGATGGCTCCCGAAAGCCGTATGGTGTTGGTGTTGTTGCTGCCGCCGTAAAGCATCAGGGCTACGGGGTTCATGCCCTGCATTCCCAGACCGTTGTAAAGACCGGTCGAAAATTGGTTGGGAATGTCGGCCGGACGGGTGTTCATGTAGTTGAAGATCGTGCTCTGATAGGGCGAGGCCTTGCGGTCGTCGTTCGAGAACGAAAGGTCGAGTTTCATCGACAGTTTGTCGTTGAACTTGACGTCGGCGTTGTTGCGGAACGTGTAACGCTGGAAGTCCGCATTTTTGATGATGCCTTCCTGATCCACGTATCCCAGCGTGGTGAGCATGCGTACGCGCTCGCTGCCCACGCTGAGCGAAACATTGTGGCTGTGGGTGAAGCCCGAACCGGTCAGCACGGCGTCCTGCCAGTCCGTATTGGGATAAAGATCCGGGTCCTTGCCCCAGTTTTTGCGGTATAGCGCCATATCCTCGTCGTTGTAATCGGGAATGGGGGTGCTGCCCGGCTTTTCGCCGTTGAGGTCCACGCCGTCGTTGAGGTACATGGCGCGTGTCAGCTCGCGGAATTCGAGCGCATTGACCATGTCGGGCAGGTCGGTCGGCGACTGCCAGCCCACATAGCCCTTGTAGGTGATGGAGAACCGCTCCTTCGAACCGCGCTTGGTGGTTACGAGGATCACGCCGTTGGCGGCGCGCGAACCGTAGATGGAGGAGGACGCGGCGTCCTTGAGGATGGAGATGGATTCGATCAGGTTGGGATCGACGCTGTCCAGACTGCCTTCGATGCCGTCGATGAGCACCAGCGGCGAGGTCGAGCTGCCGCCGAAGGAGTTGATGCCGCGGATGCGGATCGCGCCGCCGTCATCGCCCGGTGCGCCCGACTGCGTGGTGACGGTGACGCCCGGAGCCATGCCCTGCAGGGCGGCCGAGGTCGAGACGATCGGGCGTTTGTCGAACGCCTTCGAGTCGATGGTGGCCACCGAACCCGTCACGTTCACCTTTTTCTGGGTGCCGTAGCCCACGACGATGACTTCGTCGATCTGCGCATTGTCGCTTTCGAGCCGGATGTCGTAATCGGTCTTGGTGGTTACTTCGACCGAAGTCTCCTTGTAGCCGATGTAGGAAACGGAGAGCCGCTGGCCGGGAGCCGCCGCAATGGCGAACTTACCGTTTGCATCGGTCGTGGTACCCCCCCCCGGCTGAGTGCCTGTAATGACGATCACGGTAGCTCCTACGAGAGGCATGCCGTCCGCGTCGGTGACTGTTCCGCGGACTGTCGTCTGGGCGTGCACGGCCACACTCAGGCAGCATGCGATGACCGCTGCCAACAGTTTTGTTAAGGTGCGTAGCTGTTTTTTCATAGTTGGTAAAATTAGTAAAATTTTAAGGTCTTTGGTCTTGGGATAAAACACCGCGGGGCAGACGCGGGTCGGTGCGCCTGTCCGTCGGAAGGAATCCGGGTTTATTGGCCCGAAAAGGCCGGAAATTCAGGTTTCATAATGTGAGGTCGTTTGTCTTGGTTGTGTATGCGGGTGTTTTCTCTTTGTTGTCTGAATTATGGATGAAGTTTCTTTTCGTTGTTGTAAGATGCTCTTTCGAAAAAAGAAAAGTCCGAAAGAAAATCCGGCGCCGGATCATGCGGAAATTCCGGGGCCGATACTTATTCGGACCGATTTCCGTTCTTTATATAAAATATAGGTATATGAAGAGTACGTCGGGAAAGGGATAACGGAGGATTCTGCCGTGCCGGAGTCGGAGAAACTGCCCGGATTACAGCGAAATACCCGGTCCGCCGGATATGCCGCCCGGAAAACGGAACGCCCGTTTTTCCGGTGAGCCGGCGAGAAGGTCTGCGCTGTAAAGTTAGTCATTATTTGCTTTTGTTTGTTTTTCTTATCTTTTTCAGGGGTGAATTTATATTTATTTTTTGTATTTGCAAAATTTCTTGTTGAAAATTTTCTTTTTGTAGCAATATTTTAATATATTCGCAAAGTCAAGTAAGGGGTTTTGCTCTCTTTTACCTTTCGTTTAGCGACGATTTGCACTGAAAATAAGCTATAATGGAACACCTGTACGTTATTGGAATAGACTACGGCACCGACTCGGTGCGGGCGCTGCTGGCCGATGCAGAGTCCGGCGAAGGGATCGCCGTCGCCGTTTGTAATTACTCCCGCTGGGGCCGGGGATTGTACTGCGACACCGCGAAATCGCAGTTCCGTCAGCACCCGCTGGATTATCTGGAGGGGCTGGAGCAGGTGCTGCGGCAGGTCATTGCGCAGTGTCCTGCGCCGGAGGCGATACGCGCCATCGCCGTGGATACGACCGCCAGCACGCCGTGTCTGGTCGATCGCACCTGCACGCCGCTATCGCTGACGGTGGGTTATGAGGAGAATCCCGATGCGATGTTCGTTTTGTGGAAGGACCACACGGCGCAGCGGGAGTCGGAGGAGATCACCGCCCTCTGCGCCCGCGGTGAAATCAATTACGCCCGCCGTTCGGGCAACCACTATTCGTCGGAGTGTTTCTGGTCGAAGGTCCTGCACCTGCTGCGGGGTTCCGAACGGCTGCGCCGCGATGCGTGGGCCGTCGTCGAGCTGTGCGACTGGATTCCGGCCGTGCTGACCGGCTGCCGCGCTATGGAGGATTTGCGGTCGGGGCTTTGCGTCGCCGGGTCGAAGGTGATGTGGGCCGAAGAGTGGGGCGGCTATCCGCCCGAAGAGTTCTTCGCCGGACTCGACCCCGTCCTGCTGCCCATCCTGCGGCGTCTGCCCGTCAGGACGTACGGCTGTGACACTCCTGCAGGTACGCTCAGCCCCGAATGGGCGGCGAAACTGGGGCTGTCGGAGCAGGTGGTCATCGGAGTGGGGAATGTCGATTGCCATTCGGGCGCCGTCGGCGCGGGCATCTGTCACGGGACCGTGGTGCTGAATCTGGGCACGTCGGCCTGCTACATGGCCGTCATGCCGCCCGAAAAGATGGGCGACCGGATGGTCGAAGGCATTTTCGGTCAGGTGGACGGCTCGATACTTCCCGGCATGGTCGGATTCGAAGCGGGCATGTCGGCCTTCGGCGACGTGTACGCGTGGTTCAAGCGCCTGCTCTGCTGGCCGCTGCGCGAAGTGCTGCTGCCGGCCGATCCTGAGAACGAGACGCTCCGCGCACTGGCCGCGCAGACCGAAGAGCGGTTGCTGGCCAAACTGGCCGAAGCCGCCGCGCAGCTGCCCCTGCGGGCCGATGCGCCGCTGGCGACCGATTATCTGAACGGCCGCCGTTCGCCCTATCCCTGCAACCGGCTGACCGGTTCGGTCGTGGGGCTGAACC
>ERZ779896.2759-NODE-2759-length-11625-cov-2.864304_pt1 | contig 11625 bp, 10 predicted proteins | sample MGYA00511067_ERZ779896 | MGnify/ENA primary metagenome ERZ779896 (study PRJEB29588, sample SAMEA2161597) | human gut metagenome | biome: human gut; feature: human-associated habitat; material: faeces | place: Denmark | collected 2008/2010 ...
TCCCGCCTTGATCCGGTTTTTGGCATAGAGCGACTCGACCGTCATCCCCAGTTTCTGTGCGATCGAATACATCGTATCGCCCTGGGCCACCGTATAGAAAGGCTCCGCCCCGGACGTTTTTTTCTTTACCAGGAAAAGATACTGCCCCGGAATGAGCTGCGAATCGTAGCGCAATTCGTTGTAGTCCAAAATCTTCTTCAACGGCACATCGAACCGCTGCGCAATATCCCAGGGCGTATCGCCCGGGAAGGCCACCACATACAGCATCCCCTTGTTCGCATGGCGGTACATCGCATCGCGCTCGGCCGAGAAGGAGGACTCCGCCCCCGCACGCGCCGTATCGGACGAAGCCAACCTCCCCTGTTCAGCCCCCTGAAGGTCGAGCTCGTGCAGGGAATAGTTCTCGATAATCCGGATCAGTTTTTCGGCATACAGCGGATCGGTCGCATAACCGGCTGCCTTCAGCCCCTTGGCCCAAGCGCGATAATCGGTCGGATCCAGGCTGTAGAGCGAAGCATACCGGTCGCGTTTGAGAAACGCCGAATGGTCGCGGTAGGAATCCTCCACCTGCTCGTATTTGCGGAAACACTCGTTGCGCCTATCGTCGTCCTTGCGCACGCTTTTCCCGGTCCAGTCCTCCGCACACTTGATCCCGAAATGATTGTTGGCCTCCACCGCCAGGAAACTCGTCCCGGCCGCCGACTCCAACAGTCCCTGCGCCATGATGATGCTGGCCGGGATACGTTCCGAACGCATCTGGCGGATCGCTATGTCCTTGTACTTTTCGATATAGTCCCGATAGACCTGCGAGGTGCCCTGCCCCCGCAGCCCCCAAAGGGAAACCGCGACCAGAAAAAAAGAGAGAAATCCTTTCATACCCAAAATCTTCATCAAGTTCCTAACAACCGCTCATATACCGGTCGGATTTCTGGTAGGAATCCTTCCGGTCGAAAGCCTTGCCCTGGAAAAGGAGCAGCCACACGAAGCCCACCGAAACAGCCGCATCGGCCACGTTGAACACCGCCGGGAAAAACACGAAAGGCTCTCCCCCCCAGATGGGCAACCACTGCGGCAGAACCCCCTGCCAGAAATGGAAATAAAACATATCGACCACCTTCCCGTGGAACAGCGGCGCATACCCGCCCCCCTCGGGCAGGAAAGTAGCCACACCGACCGCCGGATCGTTGAAGACAAGCCCGTAAAACATCGAATCGATGATGTTTCCCACCGCCCCGGCAAAGATGAGGGTAAGCGGGATCACCAAAGTCGCCGAAGCATGACGACGGGTCAGGTTCCGGATCAGCCACAACAGCAGCACCGACACCACGATACGGAACACGGTGAGCAACAGCTTGCCCGCTTCTCCTCCGAATTCCATCCCGAAAGCCATCCCGGGATTTTCGACAAAATGCAGGTCAAACCACGAAGTAACCGGGATCTTCTCTCCCAGATACATATGGGTCTTCACCCAAAACTTGAGCGCCTGGTCGGCCGCCAGGACGAGAAAACTGATCAGAAATACTTTTTTCAACGGTTACGGCGTTATTATCTTCCTTCGTATTGTCCCAAAAAGGACACACGAACCCATTATCCGACAAAGCTATAAAAGATTTCCCAAACAGGGGCATTCCTCCCGTTTTTTTTGCCCGGTACCCCCTTCCCGTACAAAACCCTCCCGATTTTCCCACCTCGTCATAAAAACAGGAGGAAACTCACCGTCATATCGTCAGTGCCATTGAAAACTTTATTCTTCTCCCTTGCCGAAGCCTTTTCCTTTCCCTAACTTTGTTCGGTCCCCCCTTTCAAAAGAAAACCAAAACGCCGAACCTCGCTATGAAACGACCTGTCTTAAAAGTAAATGCCTCCCGGCTGAAATTCAAATACTACCACGAATCCAACCTGTATCAGTCCACCCTGCTGGTCTTCTCGATCGTCGTGCTGATCTGCCTTTTGGCCAATGCCATCCTCATACTGCCTCCCGAGGTATCCAAGATCATCCGCATCTACGACAACACCCTCTGTTTTTTCCTCCTGGCCGAATTTTTCATCCGTTTCTTCCGGGCGGAAAACAAGTGGAGCTTCATGCGTTACGGATGGATCGACCTCTTGTCCAGCCTGCCGGCCTTCGGCACGGGCTACATCGGGGATATCACCCGCCTGGGACGTATCCTGCGCATGGTACGGATCTACTACACCGCCCGCTATGCCATCCGCCAACTCAAGCAAAACCCCGGCGAAGGCGTCTTTCTGCTCATCTACGGCACCATCCTTTCGCTCTTGATGGCTTCCAGCATGGCCATCCTGCTGGTGGAGACCTCCCCGCAGAGCAACATTCTCACCGCATCCGATTCGCTGTGGTGGTCCATCACCACCATCACTACCGTAGGCTACGGGGACCTATACCCGGTTACCGAAGCCGGCCGCATCGTCGGAGCGGTGCTGATGGTCTGCGGTATCGTCGTGATCGGCGCCATCTCGGCCTCCATCTCCACCTGGGTTTTGAAAAAACGCACCTGACCCCGCAAAAAAAAACGGGACCGTTCCCCCGGAGCGAAAATATCCCGCATTTTTGCGCAGCAAACCCCGCAGATTGACTAATTTTGCACCGTAAAATCCAATCTTAACACATCGATGTTCAGAACGCATACCTGCGGCGAATTGTCGGCCGCCAACCAAGGACAAAAAGTTACCCTGGCAGGTTGGGTGCAGCACCTGCGCGACCTGGGGCAGATGGTATTCATCGACCTGCGCGACCGCTACGGCATCACCCAGTTGGCTTTCAACGAAAAGTCGGCTCCCGGACTGCTGGAAGCCGCCAAAAAACTGGGCCGGGAATACGTCATACAAGCCGAAGGTACGGTCATCGAACGCGCCTCCAAAAATCCGAACAACCCCACCGGCGAGGTAGAACTGATGGTCGAACGCCTCGAGGTGCTCAACCCCAGCGACCTGCCTCCCTTCACCATCGAGGACGAATCGGACGGCGGCGAAGACCTGCGAATGCGTTACCGCTACCTCGACATCCGGCGCAATCCGGTCAAGAACAACCTGCTGCTGCGCGCCCGGGTAACGATGGCCGTGCGCAAATACCTCACCCAGCAGGGCTTCGTGGACATCGAAACCCCCTATCTGATCAAATCCACGCCCGAAGGGGCCCGCGATTTCGTGGTTCCTTCCCGGATGAATCCCGGCGAATTTTACGCCCTGCCCCAGTCGCCCCAGACCTTCAAACAACTGCTGATGGTGGCCGGGATGGACAAGTACTACCAGATCGTACGCTGCTTCCGCGATGAAGACCTCCGGGCCGACCGCCAGCCGGAATTCACCCAAGTGGACTGCGAAATGTCCTTCGTGGAACAGGAAGACATCCTCAACACCTTCGAAGGGCTGTTCAAATACCTGCTCAAGGAGATCCGCGGCATCGAGATCGACCGCGTTCCCCGCATCACCTACGCCGAAGCCATGCGCACCTACGGATCGGACAAACCGGACATCCGTTTCGACATGCGCTTCCACGAGTTGAACCAGGCGATGAAAGGCAAAGGCTTCTCCGTATTCGACAACGCCCCCCTGGTTGTAGGCCTGGTGGTAGAGGGCTGCGCCGGATACTCCCGCAAACAGACCGACGAACTCACCGACTGGGTAAAACGCCCGCAGATCGGAGGCAGCGGCCTAGTGTACATCAAGTACAACCCGGACGGCACCTTCAAATCGTCGGTAGACAAGTTCTACTCGCCGCAGGACCTCCAAGCCGTTGCCCAGCAGATGGGCGCCCATCCCGGCGACCTGATCCTCATTATGGCCGGCGCTGCCGACCGCACCCGCAAAGCGCTCGGCGCCCTGCGCATGGAACTGGCCACGCGCCTGGGACTGCGCAACCCGGACGTTTTCGCTCCGCTCTGGGTAGTGGACTTCCCCCTGTTCGAATGGGACGAAGAGACGCAGCGCTACTACGCCATGCACCATCCCTTCACTTCGCCCAAACGGGAGGACATCCCCCTGCTGGAGACCGACCCCGGCGCCGTACGGGCCAACGCGTACGACATCGTGCTCAACGGCAAGAAAACCGGCGGCGGCTCCATCCGTATCCACGACCGGGAAACGCAGATGATGATGTTCCGCCACCTGGGCTTCACCCCCGAAAAAGCCGAGGAACAGTTCGGCTTCCTGATGAACGCCTTCCGCTACGGAGCACCGCCTCACGGCGGACTGGCCTTCGGGCTCGACCGGCTGGTAGCCCTGCTGGGCGGCAACGAGATCATCCGCGACTTCATCGCCTTCCCGAAAAACAACTCGGGACGCGACGTAATGATCGACGCCCCCGCTCCTTTGGCCGCCGAGCAGCTCGACGAACTGAACCTGACGGTCAAAGCCCGTTAGTCACCCCCGCAGCAGCTACGGACAGCGGACGGTTTTCCATAACCCTTTTACCCACCGCAAGATGGCACGCAAACGTTCGTTTTGGCAGCGCGCCAGGCTGCGCGCCGCATACCTCCGACGGATCCTCGCTTCTCCCCGGGAAGCCTTCCGCCGCTTCGGCATGTGGCGTTACCGGAACATGTCGCTTCGGCGGCTGATCCTGCTCTCCGCCGTGCTGGTCGGGCTGTTGGGCGGGATCAGTTCGGTCATCCTGAAAAACCTCACCCACCTCATCCAGCACTTCGTCGAGAACACCCTGGTGGGACAAATGGGCTTCAACGGGTTTTACTTCGCCTTCCCCATCGTCGGCATCACCCTCACCCTGCTGGTGATCCGCTACGTCATCCGCCGGGAAGTCGGGCACGGCATCCCTAACGTACTGTATTCCATCTCACGGGGAAAATCCCTGTTGCCCTTCCGCTCCACCTATGCAGCACTGATCACCGCCCCGCTCACCATCGGCTTCGGCGGATCGGTCGGCCTGGAAGGCCCGGCAGTGGGCACGGGCGCAGCCGTAGGGTCCAATTTCGCCCGCCTGCTCAACCTGGATGCCAAAACCCGCTCGCTGCTGCTGGGTTGCGGGACGGCCGCCGCCCTCTCGGCCATCTTCAAAGTCCCGATCACCGGCATCATCTTCGTGATCGAAGTCTTTGCCCTGGACCTGACCATGGCCTCGCTCATCCCGCTCATTCTGGCTTCGGCTACCGGCATTCTGGTCTCGTACGTCTTCATGGGGCAATCTCTCACCCTGGATTTCCGCCAGGACGCCTCGTTCCATCCGGGCAACATCCTCTACTACGTGCTCCTGGCCCTGTTCACCTCGTTGGCTTCGATCCACTTTACCCGCATCTACTCCCGGGTGGGGAAATTCTTTGAAAACCGCCTGCACTCCCGTCTGGCCCGCCTGCTGCTGGGCGGACTCGGACTGGGCTGCCTGATCTACCTGATGCCGCCCCTCTACGGCGACGGCTATGCGACGATGAACAGCCTGCTGGCCGGCGACTTCACCTCGGTCATCGACTTCCCGTGGGCGCACAGCTGGACGGACAACCCCTGGATGGCCGTGGTACTGCTGGTGGTGCTTCTGTACTTGAAGATGATCGCCACCACCGTTACCTTCGGCGCAGGAGGCGTGGGGGGCACTTTCGCGCCGACGCTGTTCATGGGGGCCGTCGCAGGCCTGGCCTTTGCCCAGGCGGTCAATCTGGTCCACCCCGAAGCCGACCTCTCGCTGTCCAACTTTTCGCTGGTGGGCATGGCCGGGATGATGGCCGGGGTGATGCAGTCGCCCCTGTCGGCCGTATTCCTGATCGCGGAAACCACCGGAGGATAAGTACTGATCGCCCCGCTGATGATCGTCTCGGCCCTCTCGTTCGTGATCACCAAATTTTACACCCCGTACAGCGTCTACACCGAAGAGCTGGCCAAGAAAGGCGACCTGCCGGGACGCGACAAGGACAAAGCCATCCTGCGCGAAATGGAACTCGACGAACTGATCGAGACCGATTTTGTCAAGATCCCGGTGGATGCCACCCTGGGCGAAGTGGTACAAAACGCCGTAGCGCGTTCCTCCCGCAACATTTTCCCCGTCGTCTCCCCGCACAACCACCTGGTGGGCGTCGTACTGCTCGACGACCTTCGGCAGGTGATGTTCGACCCTTCGCTCTACACCAAACTCGGCGTGAGCGACCTGATGATCCAACCCCCGGCCGTGATCGACACCCAGACCGACACGATGGAAACCATCGCACAGAAATTCCAAAAGACCGGCGCCTGGAACCTGCCGGTGGTCGGCTACCACAACCGCTATGCAGGCTTTATCTCACGCGGGCGGATGCTTTCCACCTATCGGCAGAAAGTAGTGGAAATGAGCCGCGACGCCGAACTCTTTTAACCCCCCCTCTCCCGCCTCCGACCTTCAGCACAAAAACCTCCATCCCCCGAAAGCCCAAAAGCCTCCGGCAGAGAAACAAATCCCTCAAAAAATACTGGAAAAAAACGTCAGCGGGATACGAAATCGAAGTACCGCCCAATGATGATCTTGAACCACGCGGAATACTTCTGCGGAAAGGCCTCCATATCGGCCTTGAGTACCTCGGGAGAAATCCACCGCCAGTCGTCCACCTCTTGCGGGTTGCAGAGCGGCTCTCCGGAAAATTCCCCCACCAGCACATGGTCGTATTCGTATTCCGTCAGACCGGTATCGAGCCCGGCACGGTACACGAACGAAAAGACCTCCTGCAAAGGAACATCGAAGCCCATCTCCTCACGCAGACGGCGATGCGCCGCCTCCAAAGTCGTCTCGCCGGGAGCCGGGTGGGAGCAGCACGTATTGGTCCACAGGCTCTGCGAATGGTACTTGGTTGCCGCCCGCCGTTGAAGCAGGATCTCGCCCCGGGGAGAAAACACGATGACCGAAAACGCCCGGTGCAGATGTCCCCCATCGCGGTGCGCCTCCATCTTTTCCATCGTGCCCAGCGGAGCGTCGTTTTCGTCTACCAGCACGACCAGGGATTTTTCTTCTTCCGTTTGTTTCACAGCAGGATCAATCGAGATAAGCCGTCAGTTTCTTGAATTCGTCGCGCCGATCCTTGCCTTGGTAAAGGATCGCGTACACCGCCTCGACGATCGGCATGCGGATGTCGTGCTGGCGGATGAGCTGCATCACCCCGTAAGTAGCGTAATATCCCTCGGCCACCATGTTCATTTCGAGCATGGCCGACTTGACGGTGTATCCCTTGCCGATCATCGTGCCGAACATTCGGTTGCGGCTGAAATAACTGTAACCGGTGACCAGCAAGTCGCCCAGATAGGCCGAATCCATGATGTTGCGCCCCTCCATCGGATAGACCACCGACATGAAATTGTCCATCTCCCGGATGGCATTGGACATGAGCACCGCCTGAAAATTGTCCCCGTAATTCAGCCCATGGGCTATCCCGGCTGCCACCGCGTAGATATTCTTGAGCACAGCGGCGTATTCCACCCCGATCACATCGCGGGAGAGCTTGCAACGGATGTACGGCCCATTGAGGTACGAGGCCATGTTCTCGGCAATGGGTTGGTTTTGACAGGCGACCGTCAGGTACGAGAGGTGTTCCATCGCCACTTCCTCGGCATGGCAAGGACCGGTGATGGCTCCGATACGACCGGGTGCCACCTTGAACCGTTTGGAGAGATACTGCCCCATCACGATGTTCTTCTCGGGGAGAAGCCCCTTGATGGCCGAAAAAAGGATCTTGCCTTTCATCGGGACCTTCATCCCGCGGATCTCCTTGGAGAAAAACGCGGAAGGGATCGCAAAGATGACCGTATAGGCATTTTCGACCACCTCGTTGATGTTGCTGCTGATGCACAACTTCGAAGTGTCGAACTCCACGGCCGAAAGGTAATTGGGATTGTGATGCTCGCGCCGCAGGTAGTCCGCCGACGATTCCGAGCGGATGTACCACCCCACGCGATCCATGTTTTCACACAGCATCTTGACGATGGCCGTTGCCCAACTGCCACCGCCCACGACTGCTACTTTGTAGTTATTTTCGTCCATAATTGTTGCCGGGCGATCCCTGCTTTGCAAAGGTAGCCTTTTTACCTCGCCCGGGCAAGCCCTGCGAAAATTCCTCTTTTTTGCCCTTCCGACCTCCTACCGAGGACAAAACAGTCACCACCGAGCCTTATCCCAGCCCAGCCGCTTTATCCAAAAGTACGAAAAAAACGCCGCAGCGCTACCCGCGCTGCGGCGTTTTTGTACCCCCGGAAGGAATCGAACCTTCATCAATGGTACCGGAAACCATCATTCTATCCGTTGAACTACGGAGGCAATACCGGGACAAAGATACATTTTTTTCCCCTTACAACGCAAGGGGTATTTTCCCCCGGGGGAAAAGCAAACTTTTTGCCTGCCGGAGGCGAGCGGACCGAGCCCTAATTTGCGTACATTTACTCCAAAAGCCACAAACGCCATGAAACCCCGTGAAAAATTCGTCAGCTGCGGCCCGGAAAGCCTCTCGGACCAGGAACTCCTCGCCATCCTGATCGGCTCGGGCACCGCCGGCCTGTCCGCCCATCAGATCGCCGCCGGACTCCTGGCCTACACCTCGGGCAGCCTCGCACGCATTGCCGCCATGAGCCCCGGCGAACTGTGCTCGGTCAAAGGCATCGGCCAAGCCACCGCCATCGAGATCGGAGCCTGTTTCGAAATCGCCCGCCGCGCCGCCCGGGAAACGAACGAAGCCCCCATGATCCGCACCGCGCAGGACGTATTCACCGCCCTCGAACCCGAAATGCGCCACCTAGACCACGAAGAGTTCTGGGTCCTCCACCTCGCCCCTTCCGGGAAAATCCTGATGCGCCAACGGGTAAGCCAAGGCGGTTTCAGCGCCGCCGCCATCGACCAGCGCATGATCTTCCGCCGGGCATACGCCTTGGGCAGCGAAGCCATCATCCTGTGCCACAACCACCCCTCCGGCTCGCTCTCCGTATCGCCCCAGGACATCCGCGCCACGCAAGAGATCCACAGCGCCTGCCGCCTGCTGGGCTTCCGCCTGGCGGATCACGTCATTTTCGTCCCCGGAGGATACATCAGCCTGGCCGAAAGAGGACTTTTGTAAACACCCCACCAAAGAATCCCCGAACAAAGCCATGATAGATTTTACTTCTTTGTATCAAAACGTTAAAGACAAATTTGCCGAAGAAGATTTTGCATCAGGTCTAAACCTCTTGCGGGATACTGCTCACCGAATCCTGGAAGGGGGGAAATTGCCTATCTCCCAAGAGGAAGTCGAACTTTTTTTGCAGAAGGCGCATTGGGCCATAGAGCGTGCGGCGAATTACCACCGAGAAGCCTTCTGGGATCGCGATTTGCAGGTGATAGCAGCGGATATAAAAATGACCGGGTTAAAAATCATCCGCAAGTACGATGTGCAGGATGTCAGCGTAAAAATATCGTATGTGCGTTCAGCATCTTCGCTTGAGAAAGATCCGGTGAAAGTAGCGGCCTTGGACAAAGAGTTCGACGAGTTGTCGGCTTTGTATGCCGCGCAGTCCCGCCGCAAGAAGTTGTGAGGGGCTTTTGCCCGGTAGAAAAAACCTCAACGTTTTAACCGGAAACGAATGTAGGTAATGGGCGTTTGGGTTTCGAGGTATTTCTTTTCGTAAAAAGTCTGGATGGTCTTGAGCTCCTCGGGCGCATTATCGTCGCGGTACAGGTCGTGCTGGGCGTAGAGCACCTCATGTCCCAAGCCGTGGAGCAAACCCAAGGTATAGCCATGCAGGAAAGCCGAATCGGTCTTCAGATGGATCAAACCGTCTTTCTTGAGGATCCGGGCATATTTCTCCAGGAAACCTTCGCCGGTAAGACGGTGCTTGGTCCGGCGGTATTTGATCTGCGGGTCGGGAAACGTGATCCAGATCTCGTCCACCTCGTCCGGAGCGAAACACCGGTCGATCAGCTCGATCTGCGTGCGCAGAAAGCCGGCGTTGGGCATCCCTTCCTCGGTAACCGTCTTGGCACCCCGCCACAGACGGGCCCCCTTGATGTCCACCCCGATGAAGTTCTTTTCCGGATGGCGCCGCGCCAGTCCGACGGTATATTCCCCCTTGCCACAGCCCAGCTCTAGGACAATGGGATGGTCATTGCCGAAAAATTCCTCCCGCCAATGCCCCCTCAACGGAAAATTTCCTTCGAGCAAGTCCTCCCGCGAAGGCTGCAGCAACCGCGAAAAAGTCTCGTTCTCCTGAAAACGCTTTAGTTTGTGTTTGCTTCCCATCGACAAAAAAATATTGCACTGCTTTTTACTGCCCGGAACGGATCGCCTCCACCGGATCCATCCGCGCTCCCATATACGCCGGCATGATCCCGGCCAAAAGACCGATCACCGCCGAAATCACCACCCCGATGTTGATGTTGGTCAGCGACAGGTAAAACGCCATTCCCGAAAGGGCCTCGGCCGCCGCCATCGCACCCCATACCATCAGGATACCGATCAACCCGCCGATCAGCGAGAGGAACACCGCCTCGAAAACGAACTGAAGGAGGATAAAACTGTTCTTGGCTCCCAAGGCTTTCTGGATACCGATCTGATTGGTCCGCTCGCGCACGCTCACGAACATGATGTTGGCAATGCCGAACCCGCCCACCAGCATCGAAAAACCGCCGATGATAAATCCCGCTAGGTTGAGCATCGAGTACAACGGCGCAAAGGTATTGGCGATCACCGAAGGAACGTTCAACTCAAAATTGTCCTTGGCATCGGGCGCCAGACGGCGGATCGAACGCATGTGCCCGCGCAATTCGCTCAAGAACTCATCCATGTCGGCCTTCTGGGCGTCCGTCGGATTGACGATCAGGTTGCCCCCCGAACGATCGGTAATGGGGGTGTACTTGCGGTAGAAATTGACCGGAATAAAGACCCGGTTGTCCTTCGAAACCCCGAACATCTGCTCGCCCTCCTTCTCCAGCGTGCCGATGATGCGCAGTTTCTGTCCCCGGTAGAGGATCGTTTTGCCCAAAGCCTGCTCGTCCGAGCCAAAACTATTGGTATAAATATCGTACCCTACCACCGCCACCGGCGTCCCCGCCGCGCTTTCCACCGGCGAAAAGAAACGCCCCTGGGTTATCTTCATCTGCTCGATGTTTTCATATTCCTGGGAGACTGCCAGGATCTGAAAATCGGTAATATTCTCGTTGTTTATCTTTATCTGGCCGTACCCCTGCAGGTAAAACGCGATCCGATCCGCGATCTCGGGCAACTGACGGCGCAGCGCAGCGGCCTCTTCCAAGGTAGGATAAGGCCGTTTCTGAATGTCCCACCATTCGGCGTTCATCGCCATCCCCCAGGGCCACTTGTCGATATAGACCACCTCGGCCCCCATCGAAGCCAGGTCATCGTCCACATTTTTCTTGAGCGAATCCACCGCAGCCAGCACCGTAATGATGCAGAAAATACCGATGCTGATCCCCAACAAGGACAACAACGTACGCAACTTGTTCTTCACCAGGGCATCCCAGGCGAACTTTACGCTCTCGGTAAACAGGATGATCGATTTTCGCATGGCCTTTTCTCGATTTTGCAATAGCCGCTGACAAAGATAGTGAAAGCCGAGGGCAAAGCCGCGAGGGGAAACGAAGTTTTTCCTCAGAGAGTTTGCCGAGGTGCCGCCTGCCCAAAAATTCCCCCCGATACAACTTTTCGAATGCTCACTGAA
>ERZ779896.2761-NODE-2761-length-11621-cov-4.133581_pt1 | contig 11621 bp, 9 predicted proteins | sample MGYA00511067_ERZ779896 | MGnify/ENA primary metagenome ERZ779896 (study PRJEB29588, sample SAMEA2161597) | human gut metagenome | biome: human gut; feature: human-associated habitat; material: faeces | place: Denmark | collected 2008/2010 ...
AGCTCTCGCCGAGGTCGCTGTTGAGATCTACCTTGTACATACTGAAATACCCTCCTTTTTATAGTTGGTCTACAGGGCTTTTCAAGCAAACGGCGTTCCAATTTGATCAATGGAAGCGCTCTTTCAAAAATGTCTGCTCTCCTCTCCCTTGATGATGTTATTTTACAGGATACCGCCGGAAAAAGCAAGAATAATAATACATGGTCTTAGTTGTCACAACAGCAGTATGATTCTGTCTTGCAAAATGCGATTTCGCAGGTTGGATTTGGGTATCAAGGAACGATAAGTCCTTTGCCGGAGCAGCTTTGGCGAGACTTTGTCTTTGACCACATAAAATGCCGTAGGCATGTGTAGAACACAGTGGAAACTCGGGCCGCAAGATGTTAGGAAAAGAATTAAAATCGAGAAAAACCGCTAAAGACGACTGAAAATACAGAAGAAAGGCTGCGACAGCTTCTTTGATTGGTACAGCGGTGCGTTTTTGGAACAAAAATGAGGATGCTGTAACAGGTCCGTTATTGTACATTATCCACTTTCCAGTGTACAAGGTTTGAAAGGGCTGTGGTAGTGGCTTTTTATCCCCGCCCTTGACACGCCCATAAGCTGCTGTTATTTTGCAGGCAAGGCGGGAGCAGCTCACACCGCTCCCGCCTTGACGGTTACGACCGATCCGCTGTATACGAAAAAGCGGAGGCTGTCAGCGAGACAGCCTCCGCTTGTTTTCTTTTTGCGTTTATCGGTTTAGTACGCGGTGGTCATGGCGCCGTCGACGCAGATGACCTGACCGGAGATCGCGCTGTTCGCGGGCGAGCAGATGAACACCACGGAGCGGGCGTACTCGTCCGCCGTCTGGTAGCGCTTCTGCGGGAAGCTCGCGGCGTCGCGGGTGTTGTACTCCTCGAGCGTGATACCCGCCTTCTCGGCGCGGATGGTGTTGAGGTACTTGATGCGGTCGGTGTAGATTCGGCCGGGGCCCATCGTGTTGACCATGATGTTGTACGGACCGAACTCGCGCGCCATCGTCTTGCTCATGCCGACCACGCCCATGCGGAACGTGTTGGAGAGAATGAGGTTATCCAGCTCCTGCTTGATGGAAGAAGACGTGGAGTTGACGATGCGTCCGCCGCCGCCCTGCTTCATGTAGGGCAGCGCCGCGCGGATGGCGGTGGTGTAGCTGTACAGGCATTTCTGATAGCCGTCCGCCCAGTCGGCCTCGGTCAGCGCCTCGAAGGTGCCGGCCTTCGGGCCGGGGCAATGATTGACAAGGCCGTAGATGCCGCCGAGGTCCTCTGCGACCTTGTTGATCATCGCGGCGATGCTCTCATTGTTGAGCACGTCGTACATATAGGGGTAGGGACGGTTGCCGGTCTCCTTCTCGATGTCGACGACCGCCTGATTGAGCTCCGCCTTGAACGCCTCGCTGGTGCAGACGACTACCTTCGCGCCCTCGTGGGCGAACTCTGTCGCGATGCCCTTGCCGAAGCCGGACGCGCTGGACATACAAACGACGACCTTATCCTTCAAACCCAGATCCATGATAATTTCCTCCTGATATCTTAAAATTTTTGATCTTTCTCAGTGCAGCTTGAGATCCACAACGGGGTTCTTCAGCGGCTCCATCTCAAAGCCGTCGGGGCCGACGATGCGGCACTCGGCGATGTCGCCGTCCTGAATGTGGAACGCGCGCGGGGTGCCGGTGGAGAGCACGTCGCCGGCGTACCAGCCCTGGATGCTCGAGTGCAGGGAAACGAGGCGGGACGGAACGTGCGTCATGTGATCGACGGTGTTCTTCGCGTGGATCTCGCCGTTATGGACGCTCTGGACCTCTAACTTGAGCACGTCGGGCACCTCGTCGGGCGTGACGAGCTGGGGGCCGAAGGAGAAGAACGTCGGGAAGTTCTTGACGATGGTCAGATAGCGGGGATTGCCGGGCACGAAGTCGTTGCCCTTGAGGATGGATTCCTCGGTCATGTCGAGGATCGTGGTGTAGCCGACGATGGCGCTCTCCCACTCCTCCTCGGGAACGTCACGGCAGTCGCGGCCCATGATGATGCCGAGTTCCGCCTCCGCGGTGGTCTTCTGTGCCTCCTTGAGCTTGGGCAGCAGGATGTCGTCATTCGGGCCAATGAGCGTATCCGCCATCTTGAAGAAGCTGCCGGGGAAGCCCGTGGGCGCGGCGTTGCCGATGTCCTTGGCGTGGTCGGCGTAATTGAGGCCGATGCCGAAGATGCGCTTGGGATTGCGGTAGAGCGGGGCGTAGACGACCTCCTCCGCCGGCACGACGCCGGGGATGGTCTCAAGCTCCTCCTTGCCGCCCTCGTTGTACCACTTCGTCAGGCCGGGGATATGACCCGCCTGAATGAGGCTCATCATGTCCTCCTTCCAGCCCGTACCCTTGTAGGCGTTGAGCGCGGCGACGGGCAGGATGCCCTTCCCGGTGACGATGCCGGCGACCTCCGCGCCGTGCAGCTTGATCGTTGCGAGTCTCATGGTTGCTTTCCTCCTCTTAATCTTGTTCAGACGATGCGGCCCACCGGCTCTTGACCGGCAAGCACCGCGTTAATGTTTTCGGCTGCGATCTTGGAAACGCGCGTGGCGGATTCGACCGTTGTGGGCGCGTAGTGCGGCGTGACAATGACGTTCGGCAGCTTAAAGAGCGGGCTGTCCGGCGCGACCGGCTCGGGGTCGGTGACGTCGAGACCGGCGCCGGCGAGTCTGCCGTTCTCCAGCGCCTCGATGAGCGCGGCTTCGTCCACGATGGGGCCGCGGGCGCAGTTGATGAGCAGGGCGGTGGGCTTCATCAGCGCGAGGCGCTCGCGGTCGATGAGCTTGCGCGTTTCGTCGGTGAGCAGACAATGGAGCGTCACGACGTCGGCGCGGCGCAGCAGCTCGGAAAGGTCGTCCACCTTCTCGACGCCCTCGGGGACCTCGCTGATGTAGGGGTCGTAGACGATGACATGCATATCCAGACCGTCCCTGCACATATGCAGGATATGCTTTCCGATGCGGCCCATGCCGATCAGTCCCAGCGTCTTGCCGGTCATTTCAATGCCGGGGGCGTGGTTCTTCGCAGCAAAGCCGACCGTGCGGTACTCGTTGGAAACGGGAATGATATTCTTCGCCAGCGTGAGCATCAGCGTGAAGGCGTGCTCGGCGACGGAAAGGCTGTTCGCGTTCGGGGTGATGGTCACGGCGATGCCGTGGCTCTTGCAGTAGTCGAGGTCGATATTATCGTAGCCCACGCCGTGCTTGGAGACGATCTTGAGGTTCTTCGCCGTCGCGAGCAGCGAGCCGGGCAGCTCGATGATGCGCACGAGCACGGCGTCCGCGTCCACGATCTCGCGGCGGATGATGTCCATGTCGCGGTCGGCGTAGACGACGGTGTGCCCCGCCGCGGTCAGCAGCTCGGGTCCGATGGGGTGGACCGATTCGGTGATGAGAATTTTTGCCATGATGCTTCCTCCTTTACAGGCTCAGACCGTAGGGCTTGCCGAGCTCCAGCAGCTCTTCGTAGACCGGCTGCGGCACCTCAATACCGTTTGCAGCATTTTCTTCCGCCTTGCGGCCGGAGCGTTCGCCGGGCAGGAAAATTTCCTCCACACCATCGGCCTTTTTCAGCGCCTTGATCTCCCGTGACATGGCGGAAAGAGCCGACTTGAACGCTGCCGGTTCGATGAAATGCGCAATGTCGATGGCGCCGAGAAAATGGCTGACGCCCTGCGGCTCGTCCATCACATAGAGGTCATGCAGATGCGGACCGTAGGGGCCGCCGCTGAGAATGCCGCAAAGCACATCGACCATGATGGCGAGGCCGCTGCCTTTCGCGCCGCCGATCGGCACGAGCGAGCCGGCACGACCGGCCGCGGGGTCCGTGGTGGGTCTGCCGTCCTTATCCAGCGCCCAGCCCTCGGGAATAGACTTTTCCAGCTTCTGCGCCAGAATGAGCTTGCCCAGCGCCACAACGCTCGGCGCCATATCCAGCACGACCGGAAGGTCGTCGGACGGAGCCGCCACGGAGATGGGATTTGTGCCCATGTAGGGCTCAGCGCTGCCGAAGGGCGCGATCTTGCCCTTGAGATTGGTGCAGGCAAATCCGATCATATCCTGCGCGGCAGCAAGCCTTGTATAATAGGCGGCGGTGCCGAAGTGGTTGGAGCTGTGCACGCTTGCAAAGCAGCAGCCCGTCTCTTTTGCCTTGGCGATGCATCGCTCCATCGCAAATTTTGCCGCCGCCGCGCCCAGCGAGTTGCCGGCGTCCACGACCAGCGTGGAGGTCGATTCCCGCACGATGCGGATGTTGTTTTCACGCGACATCACGCCCGCGTCCATGCGCTGCATATAAACGGCCAGACGGCTCACACCGTGGGTGGACACGCCTGTCAGCTCCGCGTCGATCAGCGCGTCAGCCACCGCTTCCGCGCAGCTCCTCTCCACACCGGAGGCCGTCAGGACCGACACGCAGTAGCCCCGCAGCGCAGATGCTTCAAACCTTGGCATAATCTCCCTCTTTTCCGATGGTTTTTTGATTTCCCTGTTTGACTCTATCATAGTGCATCGCCGCGAAAAGGTCAAAGACTTAAATGTGACTACCCATATAGTATTTTTACTATACCGTGCTTGACGGCGCCGTATTTTTTGCTATAATCAAAGAGGAAAACGAGGTGATCTGGATGGTACAGGACCGGAATCCGGAATATTTTCTTGCCATTGCGTCCGAGAAAAGCATTTCCAAGGCCGCAGAGCGGCTGCACATCTCGCAGCCCTACTTGAGCCAATACGTCATCCATCTGGAAAAGGAATTCGGCGTCCGCCTGCTCGACCGCACCAAGTCGCCGCTGGCACTGACCGCCGCCGGCAAGGTCTACGCCAACTATCTCGAGGACAGCTCGCAGCTCTACGAGCAGCTTTTGCAGGATTTCACGCGCCTGAATGCCAGCCGCCGCCAGACGCTCCGCGTCGCCATGAGCAACTGGCGCGCCAGCACGCTCCTGCCGAGCATCCTGCCCGCCTTTTCGCAGGAGCACCCCGAGGCCCATCTTGAGCTGCTTGAGCGCCCGACGAGCGAGATGTTCCGTCTGGTGGCGGACAACACGGTGGATTTTGCCATCATGAACACCAATCTCAATACGCCCGACTACCTGACCACCGAGACCATTCTCTACGAAAAGATCCTCCTGGTCGGCAACCGCGGCAACCGCGCCGCGCAGGCGCTTGCGGAGGCCTGCCGCGCGGGACGGGAGCCGGAGCTCTCCGTTCTCGAGCACGAGCGTTTTGTCCTGCTCTACCCCGAGATCCTGCTCGCCATGCGCGTCAACAACTTTCTCGAACGGAAGCATATCACCGTCGAAAACGCGCTCTACACCACCAACGCCACCACAGCGCTGAATCTGACGGCGGAAAACTACGGCTTCTGCTTCGTCAAGGAGCCCGCCGTCCACAACGCGCCGAACCGCGGCGAGCTGCTCTTCTTCGACCTCGACTCCCCCGACCTTGTCCACCCGCTGAGCGTGGTCTACAAGAAAAAGCGCCACCTTCTGCCCGCCGCCCGCGCCTTCGTCGATGCCGCGCGCCGTTTCCTGCAATCGCAGTCGTGGCGCAGCGAGTGCGACTGCCGCGTGGAGCACGGCCGTCCGGTATAGCACGGCAAAGCCCGCCTCCGAAGCGATGTCGGAGGCGGGCCTTGTTCATTTCTTTTTCTCGCGCGCCAGAATACTGGAATAAAAGCGCTCGCCGAGGCGGCTGCTCAGAAGGCCGCGCAGCGCCGTGCGCTGCTCGTCCGTCATGGCTGCGGTCGGCACAAGGTAGAGCTGATCGGCCGTAAGGCAGAGCATGAACACGCTCGAAATTTCGATGGCTGAGGCGAGCTTCGCGAGCGCGACCGTGTTGCGGAGCTTCTTCTCGGGGACCTCGACCGAAAGCTTGCCCGCGTCAAAGCGCAGAACGTACTCCGTCCCCAGCAGCGACTCGTCGCTTTTGAGGTAGCGCAGCACGCGCTGCTCCTCGCGTCCGAGCAGCAAAAGCATCCAGACAAGATAGGCCGCCGCGATGTAGATCGGCAGGTAGCTCAGGGGAAAGGTGCCCTGCACGGCAAGCACGGTGTAAAACGCCACCGCCAGCACGACAGCGATGCCCACGCGGAAGGTATTGCGGTTTCGCAGGAACATGGCGTAGAGCGACGCCTGCCGAAACACCTTTTTATTGACGCGGTAACGGATCTCCTGAGCTTCCATGATTCTTCTCTCCTCGCTTGGATTCTTACGCTACAGTATACCGCGCGCCGGGGGCGCGGTCAATGAAAAAATATGAGGGTCCCTTTTCAGGACCCTCATATTCCGTATCCGGTTCAGCGGAGCTTACTTCTGCTCCTGCTTGGCCTTGTGCTTGTCCATGATGAACTTGGGGCCCTTCTCCCACTTCTTCACGTTGACGAGAAGCAGAGCGACCGCGATCACAAGACCGGCGATATCCGTCAGCGTGCCGGGGATGAACATCAGCAGGCCGCCGGCGATGAACACGATGCGTTCAAGCCAGTTGAGCTTCCACAGCAGCCAGCCCTGGAAGCCGGCGGACATGATGGCAACACCGATGATCGCGCTGATGGCGACGGAGATGATCTCGCCGACGCTGCCCTGCATCATCATTGCCGGGTTGTAGCAGAACGCGAAGGGCACCATGAAGCCGGCGAAGCCGAGCTTGCAGGCCTCGACCGCCGTGGTCATCGGGTTGGTCTTGGCGATGCCAGCGCCGGCATAGGCCGCGAGGGCGACCGGCGGGGTGATGGCGGACAGGCACGCGAAGTAGAACACGAACAGGTGCGCCGTCAGCGGGGCAAGGCCGAGCTTGATGAGGGAGGGAGCGAGGATGGACGCCGCGATAACATAGGCCGCGGTGGTGGGCAGGCCCATACCGAGGACGATGCAGGTGATGGCGGTGAAGAGCAGGGACGGGAACAGCAGGCTGTGCGCCGCCTGGATCATCATATCGCCGAAGATAACGCCGATGCCGGTGATGGAGACCATGCCGACGACGATACCGGCGCAGGCGCAGCCGATGACGATGGACATGGCGCTGAAGCCGGACTTGACCATGGCGCTGGGGATGGTCTTGATGGTGAAGCGCTTCTTCTTATCGAAGAGCATGACCACGGGCACCGCGCAGGTCGCCCACAGGGCGGAGTAGAGCGGAGAATACTGCGCGACGAGCAGGCAGTAGAGCAGGACCGCGATGATGAGCAGATAGATCCAGCCGTCCTTCATGACCTCGCGGCTCTTGGGAATATCCTTGGGGTCCATGAGCGTGACGTGCGCGATCTCCGTCTGGGACATAACGGCGACGGCGCAGCCCCAGTAATAGAGCAGCGCGGGAATGACCGCCGCGATGACGATGGCGATGTACTTCTGCTCGGTGAACGCGACCATCAGGAACGCGCCGGAGCCCATGACAGGGGGCAGGATCTGACCGCCGGTGGAGGCAACGGCCTCAACGCCGCCGGCGAACTGGGGCTTGTAGCCGCGGGACTTCATCAGAGGAATGGTGAACGTGCCGGTGCCGACGACGTTGGCGACGGCGGAGCCATTGATGGAGCCCATCAGGCCGGAGGCGACGACCGCGCTGAGCGCGGGGCCGGACTTGATCTTACCGGTGAGGGAAATGGCGATGTCGTTGATGAAGTCGGAGCAGCCCGAGGCCTCAAGGAACGCGCCGAACATAACGAACATGAAGATGACCGTGGCGGAAACACTCATGGTCGTGCCGAACAGACCGTCCAGGTCGGTAGCGAGGAACTTGCAGATACGCTCGAGGGAATAGCCGCGGTGCGCGATGGCCATGGGCAGATTCGGACCGGCGAGCGCATAGGCGATGAAGATGAGCGCGAGGACCGGCATGATGTAGCCGAGGGTGCGGCGGGCGCACTCGAGGACGATGATGACGAGGCAGGCGCCCGCGAAGGTCGCCATCCAGGTCGTCTTGCTCAGGCGCTCGGTGAGGTGATGTACCTCGTCCTGCGCCATCCAGACGGAAACCCATGTGAGGACGACGAGGATCATATCAAACGTGCGGCAGGCGGCGCGGAAGGCCTTGCTGCCGGCGAATTTATCCTTGAAAACGTGCTTGTAAAGGGGCTGGGTAAGCAGGATCAGCGTGAGGGCGAAGCCCAGATGCACGCCGCGCTGCACGGAGTAGTCGAACAGGCCGAAAAAGCCGGTGTAAATATGGAAGGAGGTCATCAGGAAGGCGACGACGGAGGCCATCATAATGAACTTGTCGCCCTTACCCTCTTCGAGAGTTCTCGCTGCTGCCAGTTCGCTGTCGAGCGAGGCGACGTCAATCTCTTTGATTTCTTTCTTATCGGACATAAACGCATCCTTTCTGTTAAGTGGGGGGTCTTAACGAAACCTTAATGAAAAGGGGGAGCCGGAGTTGGGATGTCCCAACTCCGGCCAAAAAATGCTTTTCGCAGGGACGGTCAGATCGTCCTTTTGATCAAGTTTTCAGAATTCCTCGATTAGATGAGGCCCTGCTCGCTGTAGTACTTCTGGGCGCCGTCGTGCAGAGGAATGGGCATCTGGGTGCAGAGGAAGCTGGGATCGGTCATGTCCTTGAGCAGGGCGTTACCGGCAGCCATCTCCTCAGTGTGCTCGTTCATGGCCTTGCACAGATCGTAGACGAGATCCGCGTCCATATCGGCGGTGACGATGATGAGGCACTTGACGCCGAAGGTGTTGGCATCATTGTCCTGACCGGTGTAGGTGCCGGCGGGGATCTTGGTCTGGATGTAGGCAGCGTTGCCCGCGAGGACCTTGTCGATCTCCTCCTGGGTCATGTCGAGGACCTGGATCTCCTTGGTGGCAGCGAGGTTCAGCTGACCGCCGATGGGCAGGCCGGCGAAGCCGAAGGCCGCGTCGAGGATGCCGTCGCCGACGGAGTCGGCGCCGTCGCCGAGACCGAGGTTCTCAAGGCTGGTGTTGTCCTTGGTGATGTCCATCGCTGCGAAGGCGGCGAGGGTGGCGTTCTCGGTCGCGGAGGCCGCGGGACCGACGGCAACGCGCTTGCCGAGCAGGTCATGGATGTAGGTCAAGCCGGAGCTCTTGAGCGCCACGCCGCTGAGCACGGAGGTGTAGACCGCGCCGATGACGCGCAGGTTGTCCAGCTTGCCGATGTCGGCGAACTTGCCGGTGCCGTTGTAGGCGTTGAGAACGACGTCGGAGGTGGCGACCGCGACGTCGACCTCACCGGTGGAGACGTCCTGGCAGTTCTGGAAGGAGCCGGTGGAGGTCTGGGTGTTGCACTTCACACCCTGGACGTTGTTCGTCCAAACCTGGGAGACGGCCGCGCCGGCGGGGTACATGGAGCCGCCGGTGTCGGCGGTGCCGAAGGTCATAATGACGTTGCCGCGGGCGGGCTTATCGCCGTCGCCGGAGGCGTCACCGTCGGAGGCAGGCTGCTTCTCGCCGCAGGCGACCAGAGCGAAAACCATTGCCAGTGCGAGGATCAGAGACAATACTTTTTTCATGCTGATATCTTCCTTTCAAAAATTATATACCCGGCTTGCGCCGAATACGACAAAAAAGTTAAATTCTCTGTTCCGGCTCGGAACAGAGAAAAGACCACATGGTCTTTTTCGCGTACGCCGCACCCTCGTGCGGTATGTTTGGTACGTTCACAGCTTATTCATTTTTTATGGACGGATTATAATTCATTCATCCTCGTCTTGTCAAGTCTTTCACAAGCATATTTTCCTGTTTTTTCGATGAAATTTTCTGGTCATTGTCATTCCGCACAGAAATGCTTCTTTCTTTTTGTGCTATTAGACACTTTCTTCTTTTGTTTTTTCAGCAAAATTCAAATTTCGCCGTAAAAACTTCATATTCTGCCGCATTTTCGCGCCCGTGCTCCCCCTGTATCTGGGGCGTTCAGGAGATGTTTTCCGCCGTAAGGAGTCCGTTAAGCGCGCGCAGCCGTTTTCGTGAGAGCAGCGGATCACACGCAAAATGCTTTTGTATGAATATTCATTCTTCTATACATCAATATTTTGCCGTTTTCTTCTTGTTATCTGCTATATCCCACCAAATCAGCAGGTTTTATTATACGCTATTACGATAGCATAGTCAATCGTAAACATCACTTTTTTGGAATTTTAGGATATCTGCACAGCATTTTTCGCCGTTTTTTGACACATCCTTGACATGATCCGTCCGCAGACAGGTCCCATCCCCCAAAGAGTTGCATTATTTCATGCGATGGGTTATAATTCAGGTGATATTTTCCGTGCAAGGAGGAAACGCGATGAAAGCTAAGGTATATTTCTCCCGTGAGATCACGCCCGAGAAGGTCGTGGCGCTTTACCGTGCCGTGGGCCGCGAACTGCCGGGCAAGGTCGCCGTGAAGCTGCACTCCGGCGAGCAGGGCAACCAAAACTTTTTGGGCCCCGACTTCTGGCGGCCGATGATCGAGACCGTGCATGGCACGGTGGTCGAGTGCAACACCGCCTACGAGGGCGAGCGCAACACCACCGAGAAGCACCGCCGCACGATGATCAAGCACGGCTGGAGCACGAACTTCGACGTGGATATTCTTGACGCCGAGGGTCCCGATCTGGAGCTTGCCGTTCCGAACGGCAGGAGCATTCAGAAGAACTTCGTCGGCAAGGACATTGCCAACTACGATTCCATGCTCGTCCTCTCCCACTTCAAGGGGCATCCGATGGGCGGCTACGGCGGAGCGCTCAAGCAGCTCTCCATCGGCTGTGCCTCCACTGCGGGCAAGGTGTGGATCCACTCCGGCGGCACGACGACCGACCAGAGCCAATTCTGGAACAGCCTTCCGGCGCAGGACGTGTTCCTTGCGGGCATGGCGGACGCGGCAAGCGCCGTTGTGGATTATTTCCACGGCAACATGGCGTTTGTGAACGTGATGAAAAACCTCTCCGTGGACTGCGACTGCTGCGCCGTGGCGGAGGACCCCTGCATGAAGGACATCGGCATTCTCGCCTCGCTCGACCCGGTCGCGGTCGATCAGGCGTGCATCGATCTCATTTATGCCGCGACGGACGACCCCGGCCGGGAGCATTTCATCGAGCGCGTGGAGTCGCTCCACGGCATCCACACGCTCGAGTGCGCCGCCGCTCTCGGCGTCGGCAGCCGCGAGGATGAGCTCGTCGAATTGTAAAAATAACTCGCCGTGCTTTTGGCGGAATTGACAAGCAAATCCTTTGCATGATAAAATGCAAAAGAGCGGATGCGAATCGGTCTCATAATTCGCGTCCGCTCTTTTTTTGATAAAAGAAAAGAAAGGGAGATGGTCGTCGTGGGAAAGCTGTTCGGGAAAACATGGTTATTCGATACGCTCGTGGAGATCGCGGGAAGCATACTGACCGGCGTCGCCATTTATAACTTCGCGCTGCCCGCAAAGTTCCCGATGACCGGCTTTTCCGGTCTCGCGCTGATCTTATACCGCCTGTTCGATCTGCCCATCGGCGTGATGACCATTGTGCTCAACATCCCTGTGGCGATCCTCTGCTATCGGGTGCTCGGGCGGCGGTTTTTCCTTTGCAGCGTGCGGTGCATGATCCTCTCCTCGCTTTTCGTGGATTACATAGCCCCGATGCTGCCGCAGTACAC
>ERZ779896.2764-NODE-2764-length-11614-cov-4.235055_pt1 | contig 11614 bp, 6 predicted proteins | sample MGYA00511067_ERZ779896 | MGnify/ENA primary metagenome ERZ779896 (study PRJEB29588, sample SAMEA2161597) | human gut metagenome | biome: human gut; feature: human-associated habitat; material: faeces | place: Denmark | collected 2008/2010 ...
AGATCGCCGTACGCCACAGTGCTGCCAAACATCCCGTATCGTTCCTTATCGAAGGAGTCGTCGTACCGGAATCCTCAGAACATGAGGTCGAAAAACGATGAAAAACCTTTGATTATCCGGAACAAAATGCTAATTTAGCAATAAATATAATTTATCCTGCCTCTATGAAATCCGATCTTGCAAAACGCGGAATTTGTCTGATAGCCGGTTTATACGCATTGCTGCCGGCAGCGGCCCAAACGACGCCGACGACCGAACTTCCCGTCCGGCGGGATTCGGCAGCATGGATATCACCCACCCGTCCACAGCAGGCTTCGCATCTGACACTCGACGAAGCGATCTACGCGGCACAGACGCAATCGATCGCCGCCATGGTGGCAAAGTATACCTTCCTTTCATCCTACTGGTCCTACCGCTCCTACCGCGCCAGCCGGCTGCCGTCGCTGAACCTGACGGGCGAAGTGCTGAGTTTCGATCGCTCGCTGCGGCTGTTGCAGGATTACGACACGGGGGAGATGCGCTACATGGAGAACTACAATCTCCAGAACACGCTCGGACTGTCGATCAAGCAAAATATCGCGTTGACGGGCGGTACGCTGCGGCTCTACTCGTCGCTCAACCGGCTCGACCAGTTCGCGCCGAAGGATTCGAAATCCTACTATTCTCAGCCGATCACGCTCTCCTACACCCAACCGCTCTTCGCCTACAATCAATTCAAATGGGACAAGAAGATCGCCCCCAAGGAGTACGAACTGGCCAAACGCACGTACATCGAAGCGATGGAGGACATCACGATACAGGCAGTGACCTACTATTTCAACCTGCTGCTCAGCAAGACCAAGCACACGATCGCCGTCAAGAATTACAGCAACACCAAATCCCTCTACGCCATCGCCGAACAACGGCTCGAACTGGGCAGCGTCACCAAGGACGAGCTGCTGCAACTCCAACTGCGGATGCTCAACGACAGCCTGTCGATCAATGATACGGCGTTGGCGGCCCGCGAATCCCAAATGAAATTGAACTCGTATCTGCGGTTCAGCGAAACGACCGAAATCGAACCACTGCTCGACGACCGGATTCCTCCGATCGAGATCGACTACGCCACCGTGCTGGACAAGGCGCTGGCCAACTCCTCGTTCGAGATCGACAACCAGATCCGGCAGCTCAATGCCGAAGCCGCGATCGCGCAGGCGAAGTCCGAACGGGGCGCATCGGCCACGATCAACGCCCGCTTCGGTCTTTCGCAAACCGGCGACGACTTCCGCACGGCCTACTCCAACCTGCTGGATCAGGAGGTCGTCGGGTTGCAGTTCTCTATCCCGATCTTCGACTGGGGAATGGGCAAAGGGCGCGTGCGCATGGCCAAGGCCAAGGCCGAAATGCTCCACAACCAGATCGAGCAGGACCAGATCGACTACCGGCACGCCGTCTACACGCTCATCGAACAATTCTACAATCAACGCAACCAATGCGCCGTAGCCCGCAAAGCGCGCGAAGTCGCCGACCGTCGCTATGCGATCGCCATGGAGAATTTCCGGCGTGGCACGATTTCGGTCACCGAGATGAATACGGCACAGACCGAAAAGGACGAAGCCAACCAGACCTACGTCTCGGCTATGGCCGCCTTCTGGAACTACTACTACTCGCTGCGCCGCAAAACGCTCTACGACTTCATTTCGCACACCGATATCAACGTCGAATTCGATAAACTCATCGCCGAATAACCCTTTTGCCATGAAACAATCTCTGCTTCCGCTGATTTGCATCGCCCTTATCGCCGGCTGCGGCACCAATCCGAAGGAGAAAACCTCCGCATCGGCCGACCACATGCAACACCGCATCGAACGCAACGAAGTGACCGTCGATACGCTGCGCCGCCGCGATTTCGTCCGCGAACTCATCAGCAACGGCCGTTTGATCGCCGCCAAACGCAGTACGCTGTCGTTTCCTGTCACGGGGACGATCGTCGCCATTCATGCAGGGAACGGCGAGGGAGTGAATCGGGGAGCGGTAATCGCCAGAATCGATACGACCGAATACGCCGTCCAGCTGCACAAATCGCAATTGGCGCTCGACAAGAGCCGGCTGGAATTCTACGACGTGCTCGTCGGTCTGGGCTATCCCGTCGGCGATACGATCAACGTTCCGGTCGAGGTATTGCGACTGGCACGCATCCGTTCGGGCTATGCCGATGCCTTGGCGTCGCTGCAAAGCGCTCGCAGAAATCTCGAACAATGTTCGTTATGCGCGCCATTTTCCGGTAAGGTCGCGAATGTGCAGCAACATCTCTATGAAAATGCCAAGGGCGAATTCTGTACGTTGCTCGACGACCGGCGCCTCAACGTCCGCTTCACCGTCCTCGAATCCGAGTACGGACAGCTCCGCCGGGGGCAGGAGGTTACAATCACGCCGTTCGCCGATCTGCGCAAAGAGGTGAAGGGACGCATCATTGCGATCAACCCGTCGATCGACGAACACGGACAAGTGCAGGTCGACGCCGAGGTTACCAACGACGGGACGCTGACCGACGGCATGAATGTCCGCGTGGCCGTACGCCAGAAAATCGCAGGACAACTCGTCGTCCCCAAAAGCGCTGTCGTCATCCGGGACAATCTGGAAGTGCTGTTCCGCTACAAAGAGGGACGGGCACAATGGACATACGTCCATACTTCGCTGGCCAACAGCCGCGAGTACGTCGTCGAAGCCAATCGCGATCGCTCCGCCGAGCTCGATCCGGGAGACCTGATCATCGTATCGGGGAATCTGAACCTCGCCGACGGTTCGGAGGTAACGCTCACTGACAACCGCTAAACGAAGACCGTCATGCTACGCAGACTCCTCGACCGTCCCATCGCCGTGACAATGACCACGATCGTATTGGTCATACTCGGTATCGTAAGCAGCCGGTTATTGCCGATCTCGCTCGTGCCCGACGTCGATGCACCCTATATCACGATCCAGATTCCCGCGCAAGGTATCTCGGCACGCCAGCTCAACGAAACGGTCATCACACCGTTGCGTCAACAACTCATTCAGTTGTCGCAACTGGTGGATCTGCGCAGCGAAGCGCGCGAAGGAAACGGCATCATCCGTCTGACGTTCGAACAGGGAAGCAATATCGACTACCTCTTCATCGAAGTCAATGAGAAAATCGACCGCTCCGTCTCCTCGCTGCCGCGCGACCTGGAACGCCCGAAGGTCATCAAGGCGAGTGCAACCGACATTCCCGCTTTCTACATCAATCTCACCCTGCGCGACGAACACCCTGCCACCGACCGGGACGAACTGTTCCCCGTATCCGAGGAGTTTTCCGCGCTGAGCCGCTTCGCCGCCCAAGTCATCACCAAACGCATCGAGCAGCTCCCCGAAGTGGCCATGGTCGACCTGAGCGGGTGCGTCCGAACTGCTCGTGCTGCCCGACGAGACCAAACTCCGACAAGCCGGTATCACGATGAACGATATCGAGCAGGCTCTCAAACGAGCGGATGTCTCGCTCGGTAGCCTCACCATACGCGACGGCGAATACCAGTACAACGTCAAGTTCCGGTCGGCAGTAAGCGGAAAGAACGATGTCGAGAACATCTTCCTCAAAATCAACGGCCGGCTGTTTCGGCTCAAAGAACTGGCGCGTGTGATCGAACATCCCCGCAAACGACAGGGCATGATCTCCTCGGACGGGCGCAGCGCCGTCTCGCTGGCCGTGATCAAACAGTCCGATGCCCGCATGTCGAAACTCAAAGAGGAGATTCAGAAACAACTCGACCAGTTCCGACACGACTACCCCGACGTGGAATTCACCGTCACTCGGGATCAGACCGAGTTGCTCGACTACTCGATCAATAATTTGGTCAGCAACATTATTTCGGGCGCACTGCTCGCCTGCCTCATCATTCTCTTTTTCATGCGCGACATCAAGTCGCCGCTGCTGGTTATCCTGACGATCCCCGTCACACTCATCGTCTCGATACTGGTCTTCTATCTGCTTCGCATCTCGATCAACATCATCTCGTTGTCGGGACTGGTTCTGGGCATCGGCATGATGGTCGACAACTCGATCATCGTCGTGGACAATATCACGGCACGCTGGCTGCGCGGGGAGACGCTCAAAAAGGCTGTGCTGCGGGGAACGCAGGAAGTAGTCGCACCGATGCTTTCGTCGATTCTCACCACCTGCGCCGTCTTCGTGCCGCTGATCTTCATCAACGGCATGGCGGGAGCGCTCTTCTACGACCAAGCCATGGCAGTGGCGATCACCCTCTTCGTCGCCTATGGAACCACGATCACCCTACTGCCGGTCTACTACCGCTGGTGGTACCGCAATCAACCGACCTTCCGTCCCACGCCATGGCTCGACAGATTTTCGTTCGATCGGATCACGAAGCGCTACGAACGCATTCTCGTCTGGTTTTTCCGGCATCGGGCATTGATGTGGGGCATCTACGCCGTCTCCTTCGCAGGATTGATCTTCCTCTTCACGGAGATCGACAAAGAGCGGCTGCCGAAAATGACCTACAGCGACATGCTGGTCCGCATAGACTGGAACGACCGCATCTCAGCCGAGGAGAACAGCCGCCGCACGAAGGCCCTCGTCGCCGCAGTCGAAGAGCACATCGATCAATCGACTGTCATGGCAGGTGTCCAACAGTTCGTACTCTCGCACACGGACGAAACCAGCGTAACCGAAGCGGTCGTCTATCTGAAATGCCATGATGCGGCAGATGTCGCCCCCGTTCAACGCACCATCAGGAATTACATAGCTGAACACGCCCCCGAAGCACTCTGTTCATTCGGAGTTTCGGGCAACATCTTCGACATGATCTTTGCCGAGCGCGAAGCTCGTCTCACGGCACGTCTGCGCTCGACCTCCGGACGGGCTGCAGACCCCGAACAACTGCAATCGCTCATCGATCGCATCCGCGCCGCATTACCCGACCAACCGATTTCCCCTGTCGCTTTGCAGGAGGATATTCTTTATGTGGCGCGCCCCGAGCAAATGGCGCTTTACGGTATTTCCTACGCCGACCTCATCACCACGTTGCGCAATGCACTGAACGAAAACACGCTCTTCACAATCACGACCGGAGACGAGTCTCTTCCCGTGGTGATCGGCAACAACCTGCGTGACCTCGACGATCTGCTCGGCAAGACCTTCATCCGTTCTGCCGAGACCGAAATTCCTGTCGGCATTCTGATGCGTCAAACCATGGACACGGATCTCAAACAGATCGTCGCAGGCGCAGAAGGAGATTACTACCCGCTCGACCTGACACCCTCGACCAAAGATATCCCCGCTGTCATGGCGACGATCAGGCGTTGCGTAGCCGACGACGATCGTTTCGAAGTAAGTTTCAGCGGCAGTTATTTCTCCAACCGCAACATGGTCGGACAACTCGTCGGCGTACTGATCGTCGCGCTGCTGCTGCTCTTCTTCATCCTCGCCGCACAATTCGAATCGCTCGTCCAGCCGTGGATCATCCTCTCGGAGATTGTCATCGACCTTTTCGGTGCGCTGATCGTCCTGTGGTTCTTCGGGGTATCGCTCAACCTGATGTCGATGATCGGCCTTATCGTCGTCTGCGGTATCGTCATCAACGATTCGATTCTCAAAATCGACACGATCAACACCTTGCGCCGTCAGGGGGTCTCGCTCAAACATGCCATTCTGGAAGCCGGACAACGCCGTCTGAAAGCCATCGTAATGACCTCTCTCACCACGATTCTGGCCGTGCTCCCCTTCCTCGCCCGCGGCGATATGGGATCGGACCTGCAATTCCCGATGTCGCTGGTCATTATCAGCGGCATGACGGTAGGTACGCTCGTCAGCGTGTTCTTCATCCCCCTGGCCTATTATGAGATTTACAAACCCCGCCGATGACGAACCGTTTCGACATAAACCGTTCGCAACGCGGCATCCCTGCCTTCTCGGTGCTGCTCATCATGGCGGCGCTGGCCGTGATCGGCGTGGCGATGCTGCCGATGCTCAACGTGCAGTATACCCCCTCTCCCGTCGAACGGAAAATCGACGTCTCCTTCACGTGGCCCGACGCCTCGGCGCGCTTGATCGAACAGAGCGTCACTTCCCGCATCGAGGGAGCCCTTTCGGCGATCACGGGCAGCGAAAGCGTCTCGTCACGCTCGTCCAAAGGAAGCGGTCGCGTCACCATTCGTTTCCGCAAGGGGACGGAAATGGCAGCAGCCCGGTTCGAAGTGGCGTCGGCGATCCGGAACCTCTACCCTAAGCTGCCGGAAGAGGTCAGCTACCCGGCCATCTCCATCGCCACGGGAGGCACCAGGGAGTCGGACATGCTGGTTTATACGATCAAGGCCGATCTTCCCTCCCGACGCATCGAAGAGTATGTCGAAGCCCACATGTCGACCCCGTTGTCCCAGACCGAAGGCGTCGGGAAAGTCTCGCTGTCGGGCGTGACACCGTTCGAATGGGTCATTACCTTCGATCCCAAGGCCATGGAAGTCAACGGCATCTCGGCTGCGGATCTCGCTGCGGCATTCCGCGACTATTTCCGCAGCGACGTCATCGGTCTCACGACACTGCCTCACGCCGACGGGACGGATCGCAGCATCGTACTGAAACTGCGCAACCGTGCGTCGCTGAATTTCGGCGACATCCCGATCGCCCGACGCAACGGGCGCATCTATCACCTGCGCGATTTTGCGACGGCCCGTTGGTGCGAGGCACCGCCCTCAACCTATTTCCGCATCAACGGACTCAACACGATCTCCCTCTCCATCGGCTGCGAAGCCTCCACCAATATGTTGCGGGTGGCAGAAAACGTCAAAGAGGAGATGCAACGCCTGCAAGCCGCCTTCCCGCCGGGCATCTCCGCGACGCTCACCTACGACGCATCGGAATACGTTTCGGGCGAATTGCACAAAATCTATCTCCGCACGCTTCTCTGCGTAGCGATCCTGATGCTGTTCGTCTACCTCGTCAGCCGGGATTTCAACTACCTGCTCATCATCGCCGTCACGCTCGCAGTCAATATCCTCGTGGCAGTCGTCTTCTACAACCTCCTGAATCTGGACATCCACATCTACACGCTGGCCGGTATCACCGTGTCGCTGGGCATTATCATCGACTCTTCGATCATCATGGTCGACCATTACAGCTATTATCGCAACCGGCGCGTCTTCGTCTCGATCCTCGGGGCGCTGCTCACCACGATCGGAGCATTGGGGATCGTCTGGTTGCTCCCCGAAAAACAACAGGCCAACCTGACCGATTTCTCGCTGGTAATCGTCATCAACCTCGTCGTTTCGCTGATCGTGGCGCTGCTCTTCATACCGGCGCTGCTCGACAAGTTCCCGCTCAAACGCAGCATGACGGTCTCCTCGGTCAAACGGCGCAGACTGACCGTCCGCGTCTCGCGGGCCTACGCCCGGTTTATCGGCTGGGGCCGGCGCCACCGCTGGTTGTTCATCGTGGCCTTGATCTGGGGATTCGGCATCCCCACGTTCCTGTTGCCGGAAAAGATCGAACCCGAAAAGGGAGAGACGCCCGGCAGAGGTACGGAACTCTACAACAAGATCATGGAAGGACGTTTCATGACCGAGCATCGCAGTTTCCTCGACAAGTTCCTCGGCTCGTCGCTCCACCTCTTCCATACTGCCACGAGTCGCTACAACAATTTCAGGGAACCGGAACAGAAGGTGCTCTACGTCAACGCCGGCATGGCCGAAGGATGTACCGTCCAGCAACTCAACGACGTCGTACGCCACATGGAGAACTACATCTGCCAATTCGACGAGGTGGATATGTTCCGCACCCGCATCACCTCCTACGACAATGCCCGCATCGAGATCACGTTCAAGCCCGAATACGAAAACAGCGGATTCCCGTCGATGCTCAAACAGGAGCTGACGAGCGCAGCGATCAATTTCGGCGGAGCGACATGGCGCGTCTGGGGCATCGACGACAATTCGTTCAACAACAACATCGTCAGCTCCTACCGCAGCAATCAGATACGCCTGCGAGGCTACAACTACGATCAGCTGGCCGCTTACGCCGACCGACTCATCGACTCCCTGTCTACGAACCGCCGCGTCTCCGAACCGGAGATCATGGACGGCGACGCATGGACACTCCCCCACAACGAATTCACGATCCGCTACGACGACGAACGAATCGCAGCCACAGGACTCGACGTCTCCGACTACTACACGATCCTCAACACGATGCTTTATCAGTCACGTCTTCCGTCGGTTTACAACGGAGAGGAATTGCAACAGGTAATTCTCGAATCCGGCGACCGCGACCGGTTCGACCGCTGGCATATCGCCAACGCACAAGTCGGCATCGATTCGCTCAGGACCAAACTCTCGACCGTCGGCACCATCGAAAAGCACCGGACAGGAATCTCGATCCGCCGCTCCAAACAATCCTACGAAATACTGGTAGGATTCGATTTCATCGGCTCCTACGAACTCGGGAAACGGCTGATCGAACGCACCGTGCGGCAACTCAACGACGAGATTCTGCCGATCGGATTCCGGGCCGACTCCCCTTCCCACAACTTCGGCCGGAAGGAAAAACAACAACAGGCATGGCTCATTCTCCTGGTGGTAGCCATTATCTACACGATGTGCACCATCCTCTTCGAGTCGCTACGCAAACCGCTGGTCATCATTCTGATGATCCCCATATCGTTCATCGGAGTTTTCCTCTCCTTCGGCTGGTCGGACTTCATCTTCGACCAAGGCGGCTTCGCGGCATTCGTCCTGCTGTGCGGCATCGTCGTCAATGCCGGCATCTATCTTATCAACGAGGAGGATACATGCGCCGCGATTTCCGGCAAGCGGGGTATTGCACTCTACCTGAAAGCTTTCAACCACAAAATCGTCCCGATCTCGCTGACGATCCTCTCGACGATCCTGGGACTCGCTCCATTCCTGTACGACGGCCCCGAAGAGGTATTCTGGTTCGCATTCGCCATCGCTGCGATCAGCGGGACGTTTTTCTCCGTCGTCGCGCTGCTGATCTACCTTCCCATCTTCCTGCCCATGCGCCGTAACTCCCGATGAACGAATGAAACGATCCCTGCCGATATTGCTCCGTCTTCTGCTATCCGCACTTTTCGCCGTCGCCTGCGGATACCTGCTGGGAAGCGCGCTCGACATGCCCATGCAGACGCTCGACGAAAATACGCTCGTCACATTATACGCGACCGAAGCCCTGCTTCTTCTGGCGGCAATCGCCCTTCTCCTCCGACGCAGGGGATCAGGTATCCATGCGGCCGACCTGTTGGCCGCCGCACTCTTCGCATGGATCTGGTTCCGGCATGCAATCGTCTCCGAGCCGACCGTCGATACCCGCTATGACGAACTGGCGCAATCCGCCATGCTCTACATCGCCTTGCGGATTCTCCTATCGTCCGATCGCTACTACACGGCACTCCTGCTGACACTGCTGTTTCTGTTCGGAATCCATGAAGCATGGATCGGCTTCCGCCAGGTCTACGGACTCACCTATTCGAACCACGGAATGTTCCGGATCACGGGAACCCTCTTCAACCCGGGGCCCTACGCAGGATTTCTCGCTCCGTTGTCTCTTTGCGCCGCTGCATGGATCATGTGTATGCGCAAAACGGTTGCACGCATTCTGCGATCGCGTCGTCTATGGCTGCGCCCCAATATCCTGCTACGCTGCACCATTCCTTATGCACTCGGCTGGGGGTGCGCCGTCTCGACGGCCGTCATACTTCCCGCCACGATGAGTCGCGCCGCATGGCTGGCCGTACTCGCCGGAGGACTTCTTCTCGCGCTGATCGAATTCCGTATCGGCGGACGTCTTTGGCTGAAATACAAACGACGACCGTTCCATACGGGAATCTCCGCTGTTGCCGCGCTGGCGCTGACGAGCCTCCTCGCAGTCGGAATCTACCATGCCAAACGCCCCTCGGCCGACGGACGGTTGCTGATGTGGAAGATCGACTCGCGCGTCTTGCTGCGCCATCCCCTCTGGGGCGTCGGACCCGGAAATTTCGCGGGGGCGTTCGGACAGGAACAGGCCGCCTATTTCGCCGAAGAGGAGCGGCCCCGGCAGGAGCAACTCGTGGCCGGATGTCCCGAATCAGGTTTTAACGAGTTCCTGCAATTCGGTGCGGAGACCGGTATCATCGGCTTCGTATTGCTACTGTCGCTGACAGGTACGGCCGTCGTCGGTGCGATCCGCCGCAGGAACCCCTTCGGCTACGGGCTGTTCGGTGCCGCGGTCTTCGCCTGCTTCTCCTATCCGTGGAGCGTCCTGCCCCTGCGGCTGCTCTTCGTCGTGCTGCTGGCCGCGGCGTGTACACCGCGCAATGCGCCGCACCGCGGACTTCTCCGCAACCTGCCCCTGCTCCTGTTACCGGTCGCCGGCGCCGCCTGCTGGCCTGGACTCTACGACCGCTATGCTGTCCGTGTAGAGGCTCAACGACAATGGAGAGAAGTACGATTGTGGATGCATTCCGAACGGTACGACTACCTCGTCGAAGACGGCGAACGGCTGTACGGCACCCTGTCCGAAGATTTCCGCTTCCTCTACGACTACGGTTATGCGCTTCACAAAACAGGCGATTACCGCCGCAGTAATATCGTCTTGCAGCAGGGAATGCAACTGAGCAGCGACCCGATGTTCCATAACATCGCCGCCAAAAACTACGAAGCGCTCGGCGCATACGACGAGGCCGAGCGAGCGCTCCGGCAGGCGCATGCCATGATCCCGCATCGCCTCTACCCGCTCTACCTGCTGGCCCGCCTCTATGCCGCAACCGGCCGGTCGGAAGAGGCGCGCACCACAGCCCGCAGGGCTCTGAATCTGAAATTGAAAGTCGAATCCGTGCAGACCAGGGAGATGCAGGAGGAATTGCAGAAGCTGCTGCACGAACCGACCGTCCAAACCCAACCCGAATCATGCAACGAGTGATCGAATACCTTTTTCGCAGCATTCTCTGCGTCGTACTTCTCCTGACCGGTTGGGCCCTGCTGCGCATCTTCGTCTGCGATCAGTTCGTCGTTCCTTCGGAATCGATGTCGCCGACCCTGATCGCAGGAGACCGTATTTTGGCGAACAAGCTGGTCGCCGGAGCCCGTATTTACAAGAAAATCGAGTTCGGAAAGGACATCCCCCTCCGTTCGTTTCGTATGCCCGGACTACGAGAGGTGCATCCGAACGATGTCGTAATCTTCAACGCCCCGCGCGGTTACGACCGCGGTCGCATCGAATTCCGAATCAATTACGTATATACCAAACGCTGTATCGGCGCTCCCGGCGACAGCATCTCGATCCGAGAGGGCTATTTTCATAACAATCGCCACACAGCACCGATCGGAAACCTCGATCAGCAGCGACGCCTCAACCGTACCCCCGACTCGCTGATTCCACGCAAGGTACTCCGCACCATACCCTTCGACGACCGCAATTTCGGTTGGACGATCCGCAACATGGGGCCGCTCTATGTCCCGCAGGCCGGCGTTCGAGTCCGGCTCGACTCGCTCAATTGGAAACTCTACCGGCAAGTGATAGAGTACGAGACCGGCGCAAAACTGAAATACGCCGACGGAATCCTCCGTCTCGACGGCAATCCCCTCGCCGAATATACGTTCCGCCAAAATT
>ERZ779896.2766-NODE-2766-length-11601-cov-14.323229_pt1 | contig 11601 bp, 6 predicted proteins | sample MGYA00511067_ERZ779896 | MGnify/ENA primary metagenome ERZ779896 (study PRJEB29588, sample SAMEA2161597) | human gut metagenome | biome: human gut; feature: human-associated habitat; material: faeces | place: Denmark | collected 2008/2010 ...
TGCTGCCCGAGGAGCTCTCGGCGGAGCTCGCCGCGATGGGCGAACCGGGCTACCGGGCAAAGCAGATCTTCACCTGGCTGGGCCGCGGCGCGGAGAGCTTTGACGAGATGACGAACCTCTCCAAGCCCCTGCGCGCCAAGCTCGCGGAGCGCTTTTTCCTCACGCCGCCCAAGGTGCTGAGAAAGCAGGTCTCGGCCGAGGACGGGACTATAAAATACCTCTGGGGCCTCGCGGACGGCAACGCGGTGGAGACCGTCGTCATGCGGTATCACCACGGCAACACGGTCTGCATCTCCACGCAGGTGGGCTGCCGCCAGGGCTGCGCCTTCTGCGCCTCCACCATCGGCGGCCTCATAAGGGGCCTCGAGCCCTCGGAGATGCTCGACGAGGTAATGTTCTCGCAGAAGGAGTCCGGCCTGCCCATCTCGAACATCGTGCTCATGGGCATCGGCGAACCGCTGGACAACTTCGACAACGTCATCAAGTTCCTCAACCTGGTAAATCACCCCGACGGGATGAACATCGGGATGCGCCACATCTCACTTTCCACCTGCGGGCTGACAGAAAAGTTTGACAAACTGGCCGAACTTAATTTACAATTAACTCTGTCCGTTTCCCTGCACGCGCCGGACGACGAGACGCGCTCGCGCATCATGCCGGCGAACCGCGGCAGGGGAGTGGAACAGCTCATGGACGCCTGTGAGCGGTATTTTAAAAAGACCGGCAGGCGGATATCCTTTGAGTACGCCATGATAAAGGGCGTGACGGACACGCCGCGTCAGGCGCAGCTGCTTGCCGAGCACGCGCGCCGCGTCTGCGCGCATGTGAATCTCATCCCGCTCAACCACGTTGACGAGCGCTCCTTTGAGCCGAGCACGCCGGAGCGGCTTGCGGAGTTCAAGGCGGAGCTCGAGCGCGCGGGCGTGAACGTGACCGTGCGCAGGAAACTCGGGGGCGACATAGACGCCTCCTGCGGCCAGCTGAGGAAGAAGGCGGCCGGCATCAAAGATCCGGGGGAAGGACAACATCCGGGGGACGGAGCTTAAATGAAGAGCTTTGGCATCACTGACAGGGGAAAAGTGAGGCGCGACAATCAGGACAGCTTCCTCATCGAGCGCATCGATGAGAAGGACTGCCTCATTGCCGTGCTTTGCGACGGCATGGGCGGGGAGAAGGCCGGCAACATCGCCAGCGACCTCGCGGCCAAGACCTATGTCGGCGAGTTGAGTCAAAAAATGAAGATAACGCGGCAGAAGAAGCCGGATATGAAGGCCATGATGATACAGGCCTGCCACCTCGCGAACCACATGATCTACGGCTACTCCTGCTTTGACACGGACTACACCGGCATGGGCACGACGATGGTTTCAGCCGTCGTGGTGGGCGACGACGTCTACGTCCTGAACGTGGGCGACAGCCGGGCCTACCGCATTACCCGCCGGAAGATGGTGCAGATAACGCGGGACCACTCGCTGGTGCAGGACATGGTCGACAGGGGCGAGATAACGCCCGAGCAGGCCCGCACGCACCCGCGGCGGAATGTCATCACCCGCGCCCTCGGCGTGGACGAGGACACCGGCGCCCGTGTCTGTCACGGCCGCTGGCCCGTGCAGGCCGACCTCGTGGAGGGCCTGATCCCCGAGGGCGCCACCCTCTGCACCCGCGACCACCTTTACCTGACGGACGGCGAGACCCGCGTCCTGGCCGAACAGGACGGCTGCCCGGCCATTGCCACCCACACCTTCGGCCGCGGCCGTGGCATATATCTGGCCGGCTTTGCCTACAGCCCCGAAAACGCCCGGATGCTGCTCAACCTGATGCTCTGGGCCACCGGGACCGACAGCAGCCGTGTCCCGTACCTGACCGACAATGCGGCCTGCGAATGTGCCTGGTTCCCGGCTGCCCGCCGCCTTGTGGTCATCAACAACACCGAACAAGCACAGACCACCGTCATCCACACACCGGAGGGCGATGTGCGGGCTGAACTGGCCCCGTTCGCCACCCGGATGATCCAACGCTGAAGGGGGCACCGTCATGTCCTATCTGATTGTCAACGCCGCACGCTCGGCGGGCACGATCCGCAAAACGATCTACGGACAGTTTTCCGAACATCTGGGCCGCTGCATCTACGGCGGTATCGCTGACCAGGACGGCGCGCTGCGCCCCGCCGTCCTGCAGGCGCTGAAAACGCTGCACATCCCGGTGCTGCGCTGGCCGGGCGGCTGCTTTGCCGATACCTACCACTGGCGGGACGGCATCGGCCCCCGCAGCGAGCGCAAGACCATCATCAACACCAACTGGGGCGGCGTGACCGAGAACAACGCCTTCGGCACCCACGAGTTCCTCAGCCTCTGCGAACAGCTCGGCTGCGAAGCCTACCTGTCCGGCAATGTGGGCAGCGGCACCGTGCAGGAGTTCTCCGACTGGGTGGAATACTGCAATATGCCCGGCGTCTCGCCGATGGCGGACCTGCGTCGCCGCAACGGCCGCGAAGCGCCCTTCGGTGTGCGGTACTGGGGCATCGGCAACGAGGCCTGGGGCTGCGGCGGCACGATGCGCGCCGAATACTACGCCGACCTCTGCCGCCAGTATGCGACCTATCTGCGCTCCTACGATGCCGGCCTTGTGCCCTACAAGATCGCCTCGGGCGCCAATGTGGACGACTACCACTGGACCCGCACCGTGGTGGAGCGCGCCGGCCAGTGTATCGACGCCGTCAGCCTGCACTACTACACCGTCCCCGGCCCGGACTGGCAGCACAAGGGCAGCGCCACCGACTTTGACCGCGACGCCTACTACACCACGCTGCACAAGACGCTGCGGATGGAGGAACTGGTGGAAAACCACAGCCGCATTATCCGCCGCTTTGCCAAGGGCCGGCCCATCGGTCTGTGCGTCGACGAGTGGGGCACCTGGTACGATGTCGAGCCGGGAACCAACCCCGGGTTCCTCTACCAGCAGAACACGATGCGGGACGCCCTGGTGGCGGCGGTCAACCTGAACATCTTCAACAACCATTGCGATACCGTCGTCATGGCAAACATCGCGCAGCTCGTCAATGTGCTGCAGGCAATGCTGCTGACCGAGGGCGACAAGGTGGTCCTGACGCCCACCAGCCATGTCTTTGCGATGTACAGCGGGCATCAGGGTGCCCGCCAGCTGGAAAGCTATGCCGAAACCCGGATGCTGCGCCGCGACGAGGAGCAGGTCCCCGAACTGCATGTCTCGGCCAGCGAACAGTCGGACGGCACCGTGCTGGTCACCGCCGCCAACCTCAACGACACCGAGCCCGTGCCGGTCAACTGCCTGCTGGGCGGCATCCATGCCGCCGGCGTCACGGCCCGGGTCCTGGCCGGTGCGCCGTTCGACCACAACACCTTTGACCGCCCCGAGGCTGTCCGTCCGGCGCCGCTTGCCGTCACGCCGACCGAAACCGGCTTCACGGCCGTGCTGCCGCCCTGCAGTGTGGCGGCGTTCACGGTCTGCCAGAAATAACCTCTTTGCTTTTTTGGATGGAACCGCTATAATACAGTCAAACAGACCGGCCGCGGCGAGCTGTCCCGGCCGGGAAGGGAGGTACCATCCATGCGTATTGTGACTTTGATCGAAAATACCCCCGGTGATCCCCGCTGCGCCTGCGAACATGGCCTGAGTCTCTATCTCGAGACCCATGACCACAGGCTGCTGATGGACACCGGCTCCACCGGCGCCTTCGCGGACAACGCGGAGGCGCTCGGCATTGATCTGACCCGCGTCGATACCGTCGTGCTCAGCCACGGCCACTACGACCACGCGGGCGGTCTGCTCCGCTTTGCCGCCCTCAATCCCGGGGCGCCGATCTATCTCCAGGCGGGGGCCGACGGCGATTTCTACCACGGCGACCGCTACATCGGCATCGACAAGGCCATCACGGCGCTGCCCCAGGTCCGCCCGGTCCGGGGCGATCTGCGCATCGACGGGGAGCTCTTTCTGTTCGCGGGCATCACCGGCCGGCGGTTCTGGCCCCAGAGCAATCTCTCACTCCGGGTCCGGCGGGACGGTCAGACCCTGCAGGACGATTTCTCCCACGAGCAGTGCCTGGTGGTCAGCCAGGACGGACACCGGGTGCTGGTGTCGGGCTGCGCCCACAACGGCATCCTGAACATCCTGGACCGCTACCGCGACCTCTTCGGCGGCGACCCCGACGTCGTGATCAGCGGATTCCATATGATGAAGAAACAGCCCTACGACTGCGAGGAACTGGATGTCATCGACGAGACAGCCCGGGAACTCGCGCGGCACAACACGGTCTTTTACACCGGTCACTGCACCGGCCTGCCCGCCTTCGAGCGGATGCAGACCATCCTGGGGGAGCAGCTCCGCCCGCTGCACAGCGGGGTGGAACTGGACCTCGCAACCCGGTAAAACCCCTGGTGCCCGGCTGCCCGGACAGCCGGAAAACGCCCCTTCCGCTCCGCTGTCTGCGGGGCGGTTTCCTTTTGCACATTTTTGAAGATTGTGTGAAATTCCGGGCCGAGAAGAGAATTTGACACTTTAGCGCATTGCATAAATACCGTTGGCGGTTTATATAAAAACTATCCAACTACGCGCAGAAACACTTGACAATATGCACGGGAGTGTTTGGGATTATTTCGCCGGAAATATGAGGATAATTTTGCGTAAATACGCGAAAAATGTAGTCAAAAAGATGAGAGGATTTGATTGTTGAAATACCGAAAAGGGTGCCGTAAAATTTGACTAAAGGCAGCAGGGAGCCGTCCGGACGGGCGGCCCTGCGCAGAGTCCCTCTTCCGCGGCGTCCAAGCCGGCTGCGGCGGTGCGGAAACAGCAGGGAACAACAAAAAGGAGGAACCCTCAATGGCGAAAACACTGACGGCAGGTAAAGCGGCCGGTGCTCGGACCAAGCAGGACAAACGCGCTTATGCGCAGCTCGGGCACAACACCTGGCGCAAAGCGTTCATGCAGCATTACTGGCTGTACATTCTGATGATCCCGGGCATCCTGTACATGCTCATTTTCAACTACACGCCGATGGCAGGCCTGGTCATGGCGTTCGAGGACTTCAGCCCCTACAATGGCGACACCGCCATCCAGGCGCTGTTCGGCAGCCCCTTCGCCGGACTGAAGTACTTTGAAAAACTCTTCACCGGCCCGGATTTCTGGCGTCTGCTGCGCAACACGCTGGCAATCTCGCTGGCCAACCTGATCTTCGCCTTCCCGGCGCCGATCATCCTCGCACTGCTGCTCAACGAGCTGCGCTGCAAATGGTTCAAGCGCTTTTCCCAGACGCTGGTGTATATCCCGCACTTCGTCTCCATCGTGATTGTGGCGGCGCTGACCTATCAGCTCTTCTCCACCACCGACGGTGTCGCCTATCATATGCTGGTCCAGGTGTTCGGCAAACAGAACGCCCCCGACATCATGTCCGATCCCAAGCTCTTCTCGACGATGATCGTCGGTCAGAACCTCTGGAAAGAGACCGGTTACGGCACGATCATCTACCTCGCGGCCCTCTCCAGCGTCGATACCCAGCTGTATGAAGCCGCCAAGATCGACGGCGCCGGCCGCTGGCAGCTGATGTGGCACGTCACGCTGCCCGCCATCCGCGGCACCATCATCCTGATGCTCATCATGAAGGTCGGCTCGCTGCTGAACACCGGCTACGAACAGATCTTCCTGATGCAGAACGCCATGAACCGCTCGGTCTCCGACGTGTTCGACACCTACATCTACACCAAAGGCATCGTCAACGGACAGTATTCCCTTGCCACGGCTGCCGGCCTGTTCAAGTCCATCGTCAGTATGGTCATGGTCGTCGGCGCGAACAAGATCGCCAAGCTGTTCGGTGAATCCGGCCTGTACTAAGCGCAAGGAGGTACTGTCATGTCTGGCATCATCCATCAGAAACAGGACCCCAACGCCATCCGTGCGACGGGTACCCTGGAAAAGCGCTCGCCGGGCGATCAGGCGGTGCAGGTGCTGCTCTATGTTCTGATTGCACTCATTGCTCTGCTCTGTGTGCTGCCCTTTATCTACGTCATCGCCGGTTCCTTCGCCACCGAGCAGGAACTGACCGAGCGCCCCTTCTTCCTGATTCCTCACGAATTCTCCCTCAATGCGTACTCCTACATCCTCAAGGACGGCTCGGTTTTCCGCGGCCTCAAGAACTCCTTCCTGGTCACCATCGTGGGTACGCTGATCAACATGTTCGTATCCTGCACGCTGGCCTACCCGCTTTCGCGCAGCTATCTCAAGGGCCGCAACGGCTTCATCAACATGGTCATCGTGACCATGCTGTTCTCCGGCGGCATGGTGCCCAGCTACATCCTGGTCATGAACATCCTGGACCTCGGCAACACCTTCTGGGCCCTGTGGCTGCCCGGTGCCATGAGCGCATTCAATATGATCATCATCAAGAACTACTTCCAGGGACTGCCCAACGAACTGGAGGAGGCCGCCATCATCGACGGTTCCAATGACCTGATCACCTTTGTGCGCATCATCCTGCCGCTGTCCACCCCCGTGCTGGCATCCGTCGCGCTGTTCTACGCGGTCGGTCACTGGAACTCCTACTTCAACGCCATGATGTACATCAACGACCCCGACATGGAACTGATGACCATCGTGCTGCGCCGCATGGTGTTCCTGACCAACAAGATCACTCAGGACAGCACCTTCGACTGGGGCGCTGCCGGTATGCCGCCCGCCAAATCCATCAAGATGGCCACCACCGTCGTGGCCACGGTCCCGATGCTCTGCATTTACCCCTTCGTTCAGAAGTACTTCACCCAGGGCATCATGGTCGGCTCCGTGAAGGGCTGATCCCCGTTATCCGGTTTCATCACGCAGTCTGCGTGTTATAAAAAAAGGAGGAAAACAACTCATGAAAAAGCAAATCGCCCTGACCCTGAGCGTCGCGATGGCCGTCACTGCCCTGGCCGGTTGCGGCGGTTCCGGCAGCTCGTCCTCTTCCAGCGCCGCTTCGGCTACCGCCGAGGGCGCCTCGGAATCCAGCGGCCGCCCGACCATCACCTTTATGATCCCCACCTTCTACGGCACCGAGTTCGCCAACGACAACTCCGACAAGGTCATCCAGGCCTACGAGGATTACACCAACACCACCGTCGAATGGCGTCTTGAGGCCAACGATACCTACAAGGACAAGTTCGGCCTGACCCTGATGGACAAGGACAACATGCCGATGATCCTGACCGCTTCCGGCGCGCTGGATGCCAACATCGTCGACGCCGCCAAGAAGGGCGCGTTCTGGGATCTGAGCAGCTACCTGCAGGACAGCGAGAGCTACCCCAACCTGAGCCAGGCCAACGAGAACGTTCTGAAGGGCCTGACCGTTGACGGACAGATCATCGGCATCCCCCGTACCCGTGCCATCGGCCGCTACGGCCTGGCCTACCGCACCGACTGGGCGGAAGCCGTGGGCATCACCGAGCCTCCCAAGACCATCGAGGATGTCTACAACATGCTCTACGCCTTCACCTACGATGACCCGGACGGCAACGGCGTGGACGACACCTACGGCCTCGAGCTGTGCAAGTACACCGGACCTCTGGACGTGATCCAGACCTGGTTCGGCTGCGGCAACGAGTGGGTCGAGCAGGACGGCAAACTGGTCCCGGTCCATCAGACGGCCGAGTACAAGGAAGCCCTGCAGTGGATGCGCAAGATCTATGAGGACGGTCTGGTCCGTCCCGACTGGGCAACCGTCGACACCTCCACCTGGGAGGACGGCTGCAAGAAGGGCGAAGCCGGCTGCTTCCTGGACACCATGGACGGTGCCAAGCGTATCTGGAACTACTTCACCAGCAACAACGTAGCGAGCGTTGTGGATCCCTCCACCACCGCCACGATGACGATGGTCGGACCCATCGCCAAGGATGCCAACAGTGAGCCCCGCACCCTGGCCACCAGCGGCTACAACGGCTTCTACCTGATCACCAAGTCTGGCGCCAAGACCGAGGAAGATCTGAAGAACTGCCTGACCTTCCTGGACAAGATGAACGACGATCCGATGCTCGAACTGGCCGACTACGGCATCGAGGGCATCAGCTATGACCTGAACGAGAACGGCAATGTCGTCCTGAACCCCGATTACGACGCTTCTCAGACCCCCAACTGCGGCCTGAACCAGGCTGTCGCCTACATCCCCAACATGTCCAGCGTGTCTCATCCGCTCGAGAAGGCCGAGAGCCAGATCGAGTCCGAGGCCTGCCAGGAAGTCAACGAGAAGTACGCCGTCTTTAACCCCGCGCTCGGCTACCTCGCCAACTCTGCCACCAACGCCGAAGTCGGCACCGATATCGAGCAGATCATCGACGACGCCCGCACCCAGTACATCTGCGGCCAGATCGACGACGCCGGCCTGGATGACGCTGCCCAGCAGTGGCTGGATCGCGGCGGTGCCCAGCTGGTTGAGGAAGTCAACGAGCTCTACGCTGCTGATACCAACAAGTAATTTCATTCCTATCTGAATCAGGCCGCGCCCCTGCGGCATCGGCCGGAAAGGCACCGCGGATGCACTCTCGCGGTGCCTTTTTTGTCGGCCGCAGCGCGGCATTCTTTTACAAAAACGCACAGAAAGGCGGATCTTTCGATGAACCTCACACTTTTGGCCCAGGATGCCCGCTCGACCACCGTGGGCTGGCAGCCGGTCCCCGGGGCTGCCTGCTATGCTCTGGAATGGTCCGACCGGATGTCCGACACCGTCCGCTTCCGCACGGCCGGCCAGACCCGGGACTGCCGGTTCCGGTTTGTCCGCTCGACGCATATCCCGTATTATCTGCGGCTGCGGGCCCTGGACGAGGCCGGCTCCACGCTGGAACTCAGCCCGGTGCTGACCACCCCGCTGGCCCGGGTGCTGTATCCCCAGCTCGAAGCGCTGGACCGCGGCCTGGTCGCGGTGGCAACCTCCGCCGGTGTGTTCCTGAGCTGGCGGCTGCTGCGCTCCGAGGTGGACGGCTACTCCGCCACCGGCCTGACCGGCGCGGATTTTGTCGTGTACAAGAACGGCGTGCGCCTTGCCGATGTGACGGACAGCACCAACTACCTGGACCCCGACGGCACGGCCGGGGACCTCTATGCCGTGGCGCCGGTGTATGCCGGGCACAAGGGCACCGCCTGCAATCCCGTCAGTGTCTGGGCGGACGGCTACTATGACCTGCCGCTCCACAGACCGGAAGGCGGCGTCACCCCCGACGGCAAACCCTTTGTCTACCATGCCAACGATATGAGCGTCGGCGATGTGGACGGCGACGGCCAGATGGAATTCTTTGTCAAATGGGACCCCGACAACTCGCAGGATGTCTCCATCAAGGGCTATACCGGCCGCTGCCTGATTGACTGCTGCAAGCTGGACGGCACGCTGCTCTGGCGGCTGGATATGGGCCCCAACATCCGCGCCGGCGCCCACTACACCCAGTTCATGGTCTATGACTTTGACGGGGACGGCCGCGCCGAGATGGCGGTCAAGACCGCGCCCGGCACCCGGATGACCCGCTATGCGCCGGACGGCACGGTGCTGTGGCAGCGCTACATCACGATGCCCCGCAGCGACCTGGAAGCCGGGTATTCCCACAGCGACAACTATGTCTGCTCGGCCGAGGACTACCGGCTGCACCTGGCCGACGTCTTTGCCGGCTGGCGGGATCATCCCGAGGTCCGGTCCGGCCGCTGGCCCGACACGCTGGAAGCCTGTTTCGGCATCCCGCAGCGGTACGACTACCCGCTGAGCCGCCAGGACGCCGAGGCGATGGCGGACTATTTCATCCGGGAATACGCCCCCTCCCGCAGCGAGCGCAACCATCTGGAAAAGTTCGAGGGCTTCATCTATTCCGGCCCCGAGTACCTGACGATGTTCGGCGGCGACGGCCGCGAACTCGAGACCATTCCCTTCAAGTTCGGCCGCGTGGACGACGGCCTGCTGTGGGGCGACTACGCGCTGCCCCGCATCGAGCCCTGCAACCGGGTGGACCGGTTCAACTCCGGCGTGGCCTACCTGGACGGCGAGCATCCCAGCCTGATTGTCTGCCGCGGCTACTATACCCGCGCCACCCTCGTGGCCTACGATTTCCGTGACGGCCATTTCTCGGAGCGGTGGAGCGTCGATTCCGGCTTTGTGCCGATGGATAACCCCTTCCGGGATGCGGGCTGTCACCTGGCGCGGGGCAGCGATCCGGTGTTCGGGGCGCTGGCCGGCCAGGGCAACCACAGCATTTCCACCGGCGATGTGGACGGCGACGGCTGCATGGAGATTGTCTGCGGCGCCGCGGTCATCGACCATGACGGCAGCCTGCTGTATTCCAGCGAAGGAACGCTGCCCGACGGCACCCCGGCCAAGTTCGGCCACGGCGATGCCATGCACCTGGCCGACATCGACCCCGACAGCCCGGGCCTTGACCTCTTCAATGTCTTTGAGGGGGCCGAAAATGCGCCCTACGGCTGGGCACTGCGGGATGCCGAGACCGGTGCAGTCCGGTTCGGCGAGTACGCCGAGGAAGATCTGGGCCGCTGCATGATCGGCAAGATCGACCCCGCCACCCGCGGCCTGCAGGTCTGGGTCAAGGAGGTCTACGACTGCCGCGGCAACCGCCTGCCCCTCGAAACGCCCGGCACCAACATGAAGATCTACTGGGCGGGGGACCTCTCCACCCAGGTCACCGACGGCCGGGATTATCTGCACGGCCCCAAGTGCGGCGCGGTCAACGACCTGACCCACGGCACGATGCTGATGCCCAGCGGCACCGCCACCAACAACGGCACCAAGGGCAACCCCTGCCTGGTGGCCGACATCTTCGGCGATTTCCGCGAGGAACTGCTGCTCCGCCTGGAGGATGATTCGGCAATCCGCATCTACACCTCCACCGACCTGACCCACCACAAGCTCTTCACCCTGCTGCATGACCCGCAGTACCGCTGCGGCGTGGCCTGGCAGAACAACTGCTACAACCAGCCGGGGTACCCCTCCTTCTACTATGCAAGCGATATGGACTTTGCCAACGTCCTGCCCCAGCTCCGGGCCAGGCCGACGGTCTATCTGGCCGCGGACTCGACGGTTCAGAGCTACACCGAGGCCGAAGCCCCCCAGACCGGCTGGGGCCAGCAGCTCTGGCGCTGCCTGCGCGGCGCCAACCTCTGCCGGGTGGATACCCGTCCCGGCTGCCCCTTCCCCCAGGAGCGCCGCTACCATCTGCCCGACCTGACGATCGACAACTGTGCGATGGCCGGCCGCAGCAGCCGTTCCTTCCGGGAGGAGGGACGCCTGGCGGATATTGAGGCCTCGCTGCGGCCCGGGGACTACCTGGTGGTCCAGTTCGGCCACAACGATGCCTACCGCGAAAAGGCCGAGCGCTATGTGGCGCCCGAGGCGTTTGGCGCCTCGCTGCAGCCCTACCTCGACGCGGCCCGGCGCCACGGCGCAACCTGCATTTTTGTCTCTCCGGTGGCGATGCGCATCTTCGATGAGAACGGTGTCTGCCACCCGAGCTTCCCCGAATACCGCGAGGCGATGGCCCGGTTTGCCCGGCAGGCCGGCGCGGTCTGGCTGGACCTGGGCGCCGCCACGGCGGCCGCGGTCACGGCCACCGG
>ERZ779896.2772-NODE-2772-length-11581-cov-3.139077_pt1 | contig 11581 bp, 15 predicted proteins | sample MGYA00511067_ERZ779896 | MGnify/ENA primary metagenome ERZ779896 (study PRJEB29588, sample SAMEA2161597) | human gut metagenome | biome: human gut; feature: human-associated habitat; material: faeces | place: Denmark | collected 2008/2010 ...
CGCCCTGAAGGATCTGAACGCCCTGTCCAGCTACCTGGAAATCACGCCTCCCGAAAACCGCAAGGCCGTGTTTGAAAGCCTGGATTACCTGGTTATGCCTCCGGTCATTGAGGATTACGCCCTTATGAGCGACATCATCACCCAGAAGCTCGCCGCGGCAGCGGAGGGTACCATCACCGTACAGGAAGCCCTGGATCAGGCCCAGGCGGAATGTGAAGCGCAGATCACTCTCGGATAATTCCCGGATGGGGCCGCCGCAGCAAGCGCGGCGGCCCTGATTTTTTCCACAAGGCATATGGAGGGATTCTATGAAACGCAGAATAAGCCCACGAAAACAGGCCGGCGGATTGCTGACAGCCTCCCCGTTTTTGCTGCCCAGCCTGATCGGTATGCTGATTTTCAGTGTATTGCCCCTGATTATCTCCGGCATGATCAGCCTGACGGACTGGAACGGCCTGGCAAAGCTGACAGACCCCGGCTTTCTCCAGGAGCACTTTATCGGGCTGGAAAACTACAAGAAAATCTTGACCAGTACAGAATTCTGGAGAACCCTGGGAAATACTGCCGAATATATCGTCCTCTATATTCCCTTGATGCTGGCAGCGTCTCTTCTGGTCGCAACCCTGCTTAGCCAGGCGCGGCGGGGAATCGGCTTTTTCCGGGTCGTGTACTATATCCCCGTGCTTACCAGCTGGGTTGCAGCCTCTTTGATCTGGAAATCGGTACTGTCCCCGCAGTACGGCGCACTGAATGGTATTCTGTCCATATTCGGCATCCAAGGCCCCGGCTGGCTGACCGATGAAAAGTGGGCTATGCCTGCCATTGTGCTGGTGTCTGTCTGGAAGGATATGGGCTTCTTCGGCTTGATATTGCTGTCCGGCGTTGTCGGCATCAACAAGACCTACTATGAAGCGGCGGGTCTGGACGGTGCAAACGGATGGGTCAAATTTACGAGAATCACACTGCCGCTTCTGACTCCGTCGATTTTCTATGTGTTGATTGTTGGAATGATCAACGCGTTCCAGCTGTTTCCACAGATCATGATTATGACCGGCGGCGGCCCCAACGGCGCGACGCAGGTCATGGTGGAGCGGATTTACAATTACGGCTTCCGGTATTATCGCATGGGCTATGCTTCGGCATTCTCCTGGATTTTGTTCGCAATTATTATGGTGTTTACGGCCATTCAAATGAAGGGTCAGGAAAGGTGGGTACACTATGACAACTAAGAAAAAGCTGGGGACGGTGTGCTTTTATGTTATCGCAATTCTCCTGGCGGTCATTGCGATGATTCCCTTTCTGTGGATGATCTCCACATCTTTCAAAAGCCGCGGCGCATTGATGTCTATCCCAATCCAGTGGATACCGGAAGAACCGACCCTTGCCGCCTATATCAAAGTATTCTCCAAGTTTCCCTTTGCCAAAACCATTGGGAACTCCCTGTTTATCTCTGTAAGCTATACGATTATTACGCTGCTTTCCTCCTCCATGGCGGCTTTCGCGTTTGCAAAGCTCCAGTTTCCAGGGAACAGCCTGCTCCTGCGGTGCTATCTTGCAACCATGATGATTCCAACCCAAGTAACGATGATTCCGTTGTTCGTCGTGATGAATCGCATGGGGCTTATTGACAGCTACGCCAGCGTGATTCTACCTTCCGTCTTCCGCCCCTTTGCGGTGTTCATGCTGGTACAGCAGATGCGCACGATCCCCAACGATTTTCTGGACGCCGCAAGGATTGACGGAGCCAATGTATTTCAGATTTTCCGTAAGGTTGCGCTGCCGCTGTGCATTCCAAGCCTGGCTACACTGTCGATTACGACATTCATGGAATCCTGGAACGATTATCTGTGGCCGCTGCTCATGCTGACAAACAAGAATAAGATGACGCTGCCTATTGCCCTGTCCACATTGAACGGCCAGTATGCCACGGAATACAATGTGCTCATGGCCGGCAGCCTGATCTCCATGATTCCCATTATTCTGATTTACATTGTTGCTCAGCGTCAATTCAAGGACGGAATGATGGCTGGCGGCATTAAGGGGTAAGTATGCGAAAAGTTTCTTACAAGGAAAAAGAAATCTCTTATGGTGCGGCAAAACTGTCCCGCCAGGGGAAAACGCTGACGGTTCATTTGCAATATAATGGTGCCTATGGAATGGGGGAGAAATTCGATTCTCTGAACCAGAAGGGGCACCATGTTGTCAACCGCGTAGAGGAAAAATTCTGCTTTCAGGGCGATAAAACCTACAATCCAACGCCCTTCTACTGGACGGATACCGGCTTTGGGCTGTATGTCGATACCTGTGAGACAACGGAATTTGACTTTGCGGAGGATGAAATCCGCGTAAATCTTCCGGAATGTGCCGATGTTGTTCTGTTTTCTGGAACCCCGGAGGTCATGCTGCGGGAGTATATGTGCCTCTTTGGCCCAGCCACACTCCCCCCGAAATGGGTGCTGGGTATATGGGTGTCCGCCAATCGCTGGAATAAGCAGGCAGATGTGGAGCAGCTGTTAAAGAAGCTGGATGCCTACGATTTTCCTGCTTCCGTGGTTGTACTGGAAGCCTGGAGCGATGAAGCAACCTTCTACATCTGGAATGGGGCAAGATATGTTTCCAAGACGGATGGTACGCCCCTTTCCCTGGAGGATTTCGATTTTTCGGAATCGCCCTGGCCTGATCCCGTCAAAATGATTCAGCAGCTCCACAACGCGGGAAAAAAGTTGCTTCTCTGGCAGGCTCCGGTTTACAAGCAGCTGGAACCCGGGGAAAAGCCGAACCTGCAAAACAAACTGGACTGGGAGGGAGCAATCGAGCAGAAGCTATGCGTCTGCTTTTCTGACGGAACGCCCTACCATATTCCACAAGGGAAATGGTTTCCCGGCTCTATGGTGCCGGACTTTACCAACCCTGCCGCAAGGGCAAGCTGGTTTGGCAAGCGTCAATATCTGCTGGACATGGGTGTGGATGGATTTAAGACCGATGGCGGCGAGTTCATTCACAGCACGGACGTAAGGTTCTGCGATGGCAGCACAGGACAACAGGGAGTCAACCGCTATCCGCGGGACTATACGGAAAGCTACCGGGACTTTATCGGCAGCGAGCGCGTGCTTTTCAGCCGCGCAGGTTTCTCCGGGCAACATACTGTCCCCTGCCACTGGGGCGGCGACCAGCAGTCCCAAAACCGGGAGCTTGCAAGCGTGCTGAAAGCCGGACTTTCCGCAGCCGCATCCGGCATCCTGTTCTGGGGCTTTGACATTGCCGGATTTGCCGGCCCGCTTCCGACGCTGGACCTTTACCGCAGAGCCACCCAGATGGCTTGCTTCTGCCCTATCATGCAATGGCATTCCGAACCGGACGGAGGACAGTTCCGGAACCTGATGCCCGGTGCGGAGGGGAATAACGAGCGCAGCCCATGGAATATGGCGCAGATTTATAACGCGCCGGAATTTCTGGATGAAATGCGCTACTGGCATAAGCTCCACGAGCAGCTGCGCCCATACCTCTGGGAAACAGCAAAGAGGTGCGTAACGGAAAGCAAGCCCATCCTGCGCCCGCTGGTATACGAATGGCCAGAGGATTCCAACGTTCTGTACTGTCAGGATGAGTACCTGCTGGGAAACGATCTGCTGGTAGCACCACTACTGGAAGAAAACGCGCATTCCCGAGAGGTTTATCTGCCGCAAGGCACCTGGACGGACTTTTTCTCAGGGAAAATCTACGCAGGCAACCAAACAATTGTCATCGACGCCGGAGATAAACTGCCGGTGTTCACAAGAAATGGATTTCAAATGAAAAATGACTGATATACGTGCAATTATCTTTGATTTAGACGGTGTGATCTGCTCTACAGACCGATACCACTATCTGGCATGGAAAGCTCTGGCAGATCGGCTGGGCATTCCCTTTGACGAACAGAAAAACAAGCTGCTCCGCGGCGTCAGCCGAATGGAAAGTCTGGAAATCATTTTGGGAGACCGAAGTTCCCATTTTTCCGAGCAAGAAAAGTGGGAGCTTGCAGAGGAGAAAAACCGGATTTACCGGGAGTATCTGCAAACAATGCGCCCATCTGATTTGTCTAAGGATACCCGGTACGCCCTGCAAACATTGCGGAAGCGGGGCTATCTTCTGGCAATCGGCTCTTCCAGCAAGAATACATGGCAGATTTTGACCCAGCTTGGTCTGGAACATTTCTTCGATGCCGTTGCAGACGGAACACAAATCACCCGGTCCAAACCGGACCCGGAAGTATTCTTCCTGGCTGCTTCCTTACTGGGCATATCCCCGGAGCAGGCCATCGTAATAGAGGATGCCGAATCCGGCGTCCAGGCCGCGGAGGCAGGACATTTTCGGGTCATTGGAATTCGATCAAAGAATAATCCGAATTCCGATATAACAATCAAGAAGCTGTCTGACCTGACGGAAATTTTATAAGGGAAGCCCCATGGTAGTCCTGAGCGGAATACTATGGGGCTTTGTTTATATTTTGTCAAAGAGCGCAATATTCTTCTTTCCCGTCAGTGTCTTAAAATCCACCACCGCAACCGTATCCAAATGCCGCAAATCCTCCACATAGTTGCAGGCTCTCCCCGCAGAGAACAAGTAGTAGATATTATCATAAAACGGACTAGCCAGCGTTGTTGCCACCTCTATCTTTTGGAATGCCTCTTTGGGAAATCCTTCTCGAACATTATCCCAGATCTTCACATAAATCGCGTGATCTTTTGTCTCCTGCACATAATCAAAACGTACACTGTTCACCACTACATCCCGCTGTTTCGGATCATCGAATTTGAGAAGTCCGTCCCAATAGCAGCTGTGATAATTTTTCTCAAGCCAATTCCAGCAGACCTTTTTGAAGTATTCCGCAACAATTATTTTATCAATTTCATCCGCAAGCTGCTGTAGGGCTTCCCCCTCCTGCGCTCTAAGATAGCGACCTTGAGACGGAAACACATACCGGAACCACGTTTTCCAATAGCCGCCTTTGGGGTAATAGTGTGTGCGGATATGTCCGGCAGTATCTTTCCTTTGCTCCGTTTCCAAAAGCCCAGCTTTATCCAGCGCTTTCAAATATTTATCACATTTGTTCTGCGGGAAGCCAGAAAACTCCGACAGCTGGCTGATCCGATTATGCCCTGTTGCCATGCCATAAAGCAGCGTATTATATGTTTCGGGTGTTCGGAAGCTTCTGCGTAACTCTGATTCCGCATAACGGAGATACGCAGAGTCATGTGTAAAGAGCGACGGAAGATTCTCCACAAAACTCTTTTGGAAGTCAAACCGCCGCACCAGCTCTGGGATGCCGTCTGTGATCGCAATTGTCCGAAGCGCATCCAGTGGTTCTAGTGCCTTGTTTTCAGCCAGCAGCATAGGAACCGTGATTCCCGTCATTTGTATCACATCAGATGGAAACGGCAGTTCCATCTTCGCCCGAACAATCAGCACAACATACGCTTTCCCATCAAGTGTCGGAAGCGCATTCAAAAATTCTTCCTTATCATTTTTATCGTCCATGTCATCGAAAAAGATGACTGGGTGATTTTTTGTTCCTCCGATCTCGGCAAAGAAGTCTCTCCACTGTTTGCACCCATGAAGAAATATCTGCGGGGCAAACGCTGTATCCAGATTCCGAAAAGAAAAATATTGTCCACCGAATGCTTCCAGATAGCTTTTAGCGAGGGTCGTCTTTCCCATTCCGCTTTCGCCGCAGAGCTGTGTAATCCACGGCGTGGATTTGCTTTCCCAATAGCTGCGTACACGGGCGTAGAGCTGGGCTCTGTATGATCTGATTCGTTCCATCATTTATCACTCATATCATAAGTTGATTATTCCATTTGATTATAGCAAATCAACCTGTATTTCTCAATATGCGAGAAAAATATTTTTTCCATTTCTATCAGCGCTTAATTCATAATTTCAGGTTTTCTCGAACTTTTTATATCATTTCGACATTGATATTTTCACATTACAGCACCGTGTTTATAAATAGATTCGACTCGAGGCCTAGTAAGTGAGGGGACAAATTGAGGCCTCATGTACAAATCGTGTTGATTTGTGCGTCCCCTCATGGATCTTGACAGCTGAATACCCACCGGAAAATGAGATACGATTTTGCGATGACAGGAGCGAAACAACGCCGCGGAGACACCGGGGCAGGAACGGCATTGGAATAGGGCGGCAACTTAACGGTACATTTGCAAGGGATGAGGTGCGGGCTTATAATATGCGTACCATCTGAAAAATAAATTGGAGGGACACATATGGAAATCACTTATACCCTTGCTGGAGACTATTATCGCCCCAATCTGGTTGCACCGAAAAGTCCAAAGATTGGCCGTTGGGGAATGCAACGTTTCAATTATTTAAGGAAGCATCGGGAGGCACTTTACACCATAATGCTTATGGAGGACACACTGAATCCCCATCTGGAAGATGTTGACCGTCAGGCACAGGAAATGGAACAGCAGATCATTTCTCAGCTGGTGCAGCGGGAGGGCGTTACCGAGCAGCTGAAAGCGGAAAATCAAATGGAATGGGTTGCCCAAATGAACAACATTCGGAATCGGGCAGATGAAATCGTCTTGAACGATCTCATCTATGCCTAGAAAAAGTGAATCGTAAAAACCGCCATGGTGCGTACTGATTTTGTCAGTCGCGCCGTGGCGGTTTTGCCATTTCTCACAAAAATAAAAAATTTTCAGCATTCATATTAAAAAACAGCCTGTCTCAATGGCTACTTAATTGAGGGGGAAAAATATTTTAGGAAAACGCACTAACAAAACCGCATTTTTGCCGCGATAGGTGAGGGGGATAATATTCCACAGTGCTTCGTCGAATTTCACAAAAATAAATTATTTTCCGAAACATGTAAAAAATCGGTCTGTTTCGTGGGCTCAATATATGAGGGGATTTGTGCAGGCTTTATGAAATTGAAAAAATCTTGAGAAACACCTTTACTTTTGCCCATTCTGGATGCCTACCACTTGAGGGGAATTTTGGGCAACTTGCACGAAAACGAAAATATTTGTTCAAAACGCCCTAACAAAACCCCGTTTTCGCCGCGATAAGTGAAGGGGGTATTGTCCCTCTCCATGTACCTTGACAAGTTCATAACCATTCATCTGATACATTCTCCCCCACCCGAGCCGGGAGGCCCTGCGCCATGACCATTTTATGCGAGCGACAACCACGGGCCTTCAATGCCGGTTTGCTACCGGCAAGGCGACGACGGCGGGACAGGACAATGATACTTCTCGAAAGAGCTGGGCGGAAGCGCAGGGGTGAAACTCCCATGGACCCGATTCGCTGTCGGGCATCAGATGAATCCAAAGCGCACGGGGGCGAGGGCGAATAGGTGCGCAACTATTTTTTGAAAGGATGAAACAAATGAAAAACAAAAACGGAATTTACATCATCGGCGTTGACCATGGGTATGGCAACATCAAAACGGCAAACTGCTGTTTCACGACAGGTGTAGAGAGCAGCGACACGGAACCGACTTTCAAGAACGATTTGCTGATTTATCAGGGCCGCTACTACCAGATCGGCGTGGGGCATAAGGAATATGTCGCTGAAAAAGTGATGGACGAGGACTACTACATCTTGACCCTAGCAGCCATCGCCCGGGAGCTGAGCAGAGAGCAAATTGCCCAGGCCAATGTGTTCCTGGCGGCGGGGCTGCCCCTGTCCTGGGTGGCGAAGCAGCGGAAGGCGTTCCAGGAGTATCTGCTTCAGAACAGTGCGGTGGAATTTACTTTTCGGAGAATAGAGTACCGCATACGCATTGTGGGAGCGGCAGTTTATCCTCAGGGATTTGCAGCAATTGCGCCCATTGTCAACCACTTTACCGGCAGCAATATGCTCTGTGACATTGGTAACGGCACCATGAATATCCTGCGTACTTCGGACAGCAAGGTGGATTTGCGTCAGATGTTTACGGAAAAGTATGGTGTTCAACAGTGTGTGCTTGCCATCCAGGAAGCTCTTATGCGGGAACATCACGCCGAACTGGAGGAACAGATGATCCACAATTTCCTGCGGTATGGCACAGTCGGTATTGATGAGGGGTTGGAAAAGGCCATGAAGCTTGCAGCCTGTGACTACACGAAAAAGGTATTCCGCAAGCTCCGGGAGCATGGATACGATCCCCGGATTATGAAGCTCTATGTGGTCGGCGGCGGTGGCTGCCTGCTGAAGAATTTCTTCCCCATCGATCCCGGTAGAATCGTCATCAACAATGACATTTGCGCTACGGCCAAGGGGTATGAATATATGGCTGAGGTACAGAATTTGGCGGGAGGCGTGAAATGAAGGCCGCCAAAACTACAATACGCTTCAAGCTGTCCCGTGCCGAGGATGCCCGTGCGTTGGAGTATCTGAGGGATCGAAAAGCGGCGGGGAGTTCTTTCAGCAAATCCGTGGTACAGGCCATTAACGACTGCCTGGATGCCCAGGAGGCGGAAAGCAGAGAGGACTCCTTTATGGGTAGATTTCGGCTAATGCTTCGGGAGGAACTGAAAGGGCTGGGAAATACGGTTCCTTTTCAGCCTGCTTCGGAGCCGTCCCAGCCATCACAGGAAAACGCTGAACAAACGCTGGCGTTTTTGGATGCTTTCGATGGCATGGAATAACAAAATGACGGCGTTTTTTCGGGGAAACGACATCGATGTGCTAATGTCTCACAACGATGTGCCGTCGCATTTGGCGGTTTGCGGAGTCAAAATCGGACAATGTGATGGCGTATTTGCAGAAAAGCACCGTCCCAAAGCACTGGTTTTACCCGACCATAATTACACAGGGACAGATGCCTACAACAGACCTAGTGTATACTTTTTCATGCACAGTATCGTTCAGGGCAGGGCTGTTTATCACTGAATTGTGGGCAATGTGGGGGCGATTCAACATGATAGAAAAGGTTATGTCTTTAGTCTGGCAAGCATCGCCTTTTGTCCCCAAAGACAGCTTGTCAGGGCATATCCCTGAAACCCTATGTACTTAAAGGAGGAACATGAACAAAAGAATTTATGAAATAAAAGTCCGGCTGGCAGCCGATGAAATGGCATACCTGAATCAGCTTGTTGCTGCAGCTGGATTGTCCAGAGAAACTTATTTGCGGATGGTGATTTCGGGAGTTGTCCCAAAGGAGGCACCGCCTCCTGACTTTTGGGCAATGATGCGGGAGCTTCATGCCATCGGGAACAACCTGAATCAGATTGCCATGAATGCCCATGTGATGAACGCCATTGATGCCAAGCACTACGACGAGGGTGTTCGGCTATTTCAGGATGCGGTGCAGAATATTCTATCCGCAGTCCTTGACCCGATACCGATTGACAAATTAACACAAGGACGGGCAGAAGCGCCCGTCCCAAACGATGAAAGGAATGACGTTTATAGAAAAGAAGTTATGTAACTCTATTGTGATTCCCATAGCGAAACTGCACCCCTTTGAGGGCCACCCTTACAAGGTTCTCGACAATGAAGAAATGGAAGCTTTGACCGAGAGTGTTCATACAGAAGGTATTCTCTCTCCGCTGATTGTTCATCCATTGGAAGGTACAGACGAATACGAGATAATCAGCGGCCATCGCAGATTACACGCAGCACAAAGGGCAGGGCTTTCCGAAGTCCCTGCCCTGGTCTACGAAATCAGCCGAGAGGAAGCGGCTATTATGCTGGTGGACAGCAACCTACACCGGGAGCATATTCTGCCCAGCGAAAAGGCGTTTGCCTATAAACTGAAAATGGAGGCGATGGGTTGCCAAGGACAACGCACAGATATAACTTCCACCCAAGTTGGGCGGAAGTTGGAAACAGCGAAAATAATTGGGGATGCAAGCGGAGAAAGCAAGAATCAGGTGCGGCGATATATTCGCTTGACCTACTTGATTCCGGAACTGCTACAGCTTGTCGATGACGGCAAAATTGCCCTCACCCCCGCCGTGGAGTTGAGCTACCTCCCGGAAAAAGCCCAGACCTATCTTCTGGAAGAAATGCGCCGCAATGACTGTACCCCCTCTCTTTCTCAGGCGGCTCGTCTGAAAAAGGAATACCAAGTAAAGACCCTGAGTGTGCCCAAACTGCGTTCCATTATGGGCGAGGAAAAGGCAAACCAGAAAGAGCGCATTTGTGTCCCGGCTCTTTGGAATTCCACCGGGGGAAGCGGCATAAAAGCTGTCCGCAGATTTTGGGATTTCTGTGGACGATTACCCTCGAGGCCCACCGGCTGCCCGGACAGAAATGGAAACATGGATTTCCTATGCGAAGGAAATTCTTCACGGTTACTACGATTTACTGATTGACTGGAAGCGAAGGTATTCCCCAAAGGCGTCGGATGCAGAATGGCACCCACTGTTTATCGAAGCCCTTCAAAGGCAGGCCAATATTCGACAGTTGATTTTTGAATTGGAGTTCGAAACTACGGGAGAAGTGAAAACCGTTTACGAGCATTACAGAAAGATGGTGATAGAGATCGATGAACGAATCCACAGCAATGACACAGCAGGAGATATTTTTGAGTCTCAAGAAAAACGGCAAGGACAAAGCAATGGGAAATCCGGGAGATCAATGACATTATGAACCACACCATCGAGGGTTGGGAGCATGGCACAACAAAACAGATTTCCGGATACGGTATCCAGCGCACATGGCGCAGAAAGGCTGGGGTAGGAGTGGAGCAGTTGGAACTGCCGGAAGGTTGGTAAGCAGTCATCTTCTATCCTAGTAAACAACCGGTAGACAAACCGGTCAACATATTTTCAAAACCTTCAAATGCCGAAAAGAGAAATACGTCTTAAATTTACTTTGGATTTCTTACTCTTTTCCTTTTGAAGGGAAGATGTAAACAGAGAATTGCAAAACAAAAAACGAGGGTGGAAAAGGCCAATGCCAAACGTACAGAGGTTTTCTTACGCCTGTTTACACCAGCTTGTTAACAGGCAGAGCCGCAATATCAGCCAAAGGGAAAACAAAGGGTTTGGAAAACAGCGAAAAAGTTTCCCTTTTCCTACGAAAAATGCGCCAGCGAGCGATGAAGCAAAGAGTGAATCCAATTCGCAGTACGGGAAAGGACTGCACCGGCTGACGAATTGGTTCGTAAATCACTGCACTCGCCGGGTCAACCTGTGACCCGGACATGGCGAATAAGAAAATGGAGGGATTTTCAGGGCCAGAGGAAATTTACTGGACAGCAGAGTCACCGCATAGAAAACAGAATTTGATTCAGGAGGGAACGAACATGAAAAAGGGAAGAAAAATCAATAGGGTCCGCTGCGACATTCAGTCCCACATCATTGCTGCGGGTTATACTCAGAAGGAAGCTGTGGAAGCCTGTTCCGCCGAGTATGGATGGAGTGACAGCGATTCCAATTTTTCCGCCAAGTTGAGTGACCAGACCCTGCGCTATCGGGAAGTGCTGGAACTTGCTGATGTACTGGGCTATGAGATTGTCTGGCAGAAAAGAAAGTAAGAAAATCAACCATTTTGACAACCGCACAGCGGCAGAAAGGAACGAGCATGAATTATCTGAACAACAACCCCATCATCATCGGCATTGACCACGGGTACGGCAACATCAAGA
>ERZ779896.2775-NODE-2775-length-11574-cov-4.517059_pt1 | contig 11574 bp, 10 predicted proteins | sample MGYA00511067_ERZ779896 | MGnify/ENA primary metagenome ERZ779896 (study PRJEB29588, sample SAMEA2161597) | human gut metagenome | biome: human gut; feature: human-associated habitat; material: faeces | place: Denmark | collected 2008/2010 ...
GGGGCTGCTGGTTACTGTGATCCTTCCCGTCGGTTGTATGATCGCCGGATTCGTGATCTGGTTTGGCAGACGGAAGAAATAATTGGGAAAGGCGTGAGTTATAGATATGAAAAAGAAACAAAGACAGATGATCGGAATGCTGCTGGCACTGGTGGTTCTGGCGGCAGCATTCCTGGGCATCCGACAGTATAATAAAAATGCATCGTCTGCGACTTCCACCACCGAGGATACACAGGAGACGGTGCTGGATGTGAACTCCGATGATATTACCAGCTTCAGCTATGTATATGAGGGAGAGACCTATGCCTTTGAAAAAGAGGATGAAACATGGTACTATGCGGACGATCATTCCCTGAATCTGAACCAGGATCGGATCAAGGCTATGATCCTGAAGGTGGCACCGTTAAAGGCAGATCAGGTGATTGAAAATGTGACGGATATGTCACAGTACGGACTGGCGGATCCGGAGCGTACCATTCAGTACGAGACTGCAGATCGCAGCGTGATCATTAATGTCGGTAATCTGAATTCCATGACCAGTCAGTATTACATTGCATTCCCCTCGGAAATGAAAGTGTATGTCGTGACTACCAACGTAGTGACCGGTTTCAATTATACACTGGATGATCTGGTGGAGGAGACTACCGAAGAAACAGAAAGTACCGAAGCGACGGAGACTGCTGAAACAGAAACCACGGAAGCTGTGGAAACGGAAACTGCAGCGACGGAGACAAATTAGGAATTCTCCCCGCGAATGACAATGATGTCATTTAACCTTAATATCGTATCTTTTTGAGGCAGAATGGACAGATCCTCCCGCAGAATGAGGAAGATCGTGACCTGTTCTGCCTCTTCCATTTCTTCCACGGATTTGCCCGCAAAGCGTTTATCTACAAAGATCTCGGCGATCTCATGAATATCTGCTTCTTTAATATTAGAGAGACTGCTTTTGCGCTGGTACTGTTCCACGAAACCGGCACTGATGATACCGGTGGGGATAGCCACAGCACCGACACCGAGATAGGCGATACAGATCGCCATGATCCGGCCAAGCGTGGTGATGGGATAGATGTCACCGTAGCCTACGGTGAGTAGCGTTGACATGCTCCACCAGATGCCGCTGAAAGCATTGCGGAATACTTCCGGCTGGGAATCATGCTCCACGCTGTACATGCACAGACTGCTGGCGAGCATCAGGATCAGTACGATGAACACAGAGGAAATGATCTGATTGCGTTTTTCATACAATACCGTAGTGATGACATTGAAGGAATCATACCGGGCATTCAGGCGGAACAGATGGAAGATTCTCGCCACCCGCAGCATCCGGAAGATGACCATACCGGACAGGAAGAAAAAGGGTAAAATTGTCAGCAGGTCGATAATGCCGTCGAAGGAGATCAGAAACCGCAACCGGGAGCGGAACTCGCTTTTATCAGGATATAGATAGTCCGCAGTCCAGATCCGCAGAATATATTCCACACAGAAGATCAGAATAGTGATAACCTCGATCACGTGAAATGCTGGAAATAAAAAAGCAAGCTCATCAAAGGTTTGCAGAAAAGTCACCAGAATATTTGCACAGATAACGATAGCAATAAAAATATCAAAGAGCCGGCTCAGACGGTTACTTTTGTCGCCGATCTGGATGATGTTAAATACTTTTTTCTTCATGTTGAATCCTCATTGTTTTCTGGGGCAGCGCAAGCGAATGCTTGTGATTCCATCATACGGAGGTGGAAGAGGAAAGTCAAGAAATGCAGTGACAGAATCCGTCAACTTTCTTAAAAACAGTCATATATTATAGTAAATCCAAATACAATGAAAGGATACAAAAATATATGGCTAGATTTACAAATCAGGCACAGCTTCGCTATGGAAATGAGATTACAAACTCCAATATAGCAGTGGGTGAGATCACGGAGGTATTGTCTGCAACCAAGACAGCAGTGCGGGATACCTACGGGCAGAATGAAAATGTGACGTATGTGATCAGCATTGTGAACTCAGGCACTACTGCATTTAACGGAATTACAGTAACGGATAATCTGGGAGAGTATTTGTTTAATACTAGAGAACTGACACCTCTGACGTATATTCCGGGGACCGTAAAATACTATGCAAACGGAATTTTACAGGCAACACCGGCTGTAACGGCAGGCCCTCCTCTGACAATCACGGGAATTACCGTGCCTGCGGGAGGTAATGTGACACTTACCTATGAGGCTGAGGTGAACTCTTATGCACCGCTGGCAGCAGAGGCTTCCATTACGAATACGGCGACGATTGCCGGGGCAGGGGTCACTCCTGTTACTGTGAACGAGACAGTAAATGCGGTAAGCGGACCGCTTCTTACGATCACAAAGTCCGTCAGTCCCGTACCCGTGACAGAGAATGGAACATTGACGTATACGTTCCTGATACAGAATCTGGGGAATACGGCAGCAGATGCAGCTACCGGTGTCGTGATCACAGATACCTTTAATCCCGTATTGGAGAATCTGACTGTGAATTTTAATGGAACTGCATGGGCAGAGGGAACAAACTATACGTATGATACGACTACCGGATTATTTACCGGAACTGCAGGAGGTATTACCGTACCCGCAGCGACTTACACCCAGGATCCCGTTACAGGAGCGTGGGGGATCAACCCCGGCGTCAGCACGCTGGTGATCTCCGGAACCGTATAAGGGCTGTCGCCGTATAAATCTAAAATAAAAAGTCACTGGAAGTACATAAATGTCCTTCCGGTGACTTTTTATTTTATCCTTGCATGGCTTGTAGCTTAGCCAAAGTATCTCTTTAACAGACCCTCAAATGCCTTGCCATGTCTTGCCTCATCACGAGCCATCTCATGAACGGTGTCATGGATTGCATCCAGGTTCAGAGCCTTGGCTCTCTTAGCCAGATCAAACTTACCTGCGGTTGCACCGTTCTCGGCATCTACTCTCATCTCCAGATTCTTCTTGGTGGAATCGGTTACGACTTCACCTAACAGCTCAGCGAATTTTGCAGCGTGCTCAGCTTCTTCGTAAGCAGCCTTTTCCCAGTACAGACCGATCTCGGGATAACCTTCTCTGTGAGCTACTCTTGCCATTGCCAGATACATACCAACCTCAGAGCATTCACCCTGGAAGTTCGCACGCAGATCAGCAATGATATCCTCGGGAGCACCCTTTGCTACACCTACTACATGCTCAGCAGCCCAGGTCTTACCTTCCTCCTGCTTGGTGAATTTGGAAGCGGGAGCGTGACAGATGGGGCACTCTGCGGGAGCCGCATCACCTTCATAAACATAACCACATACCTGACATACATACTTTGCCATAATTTTTTCTCCTTTTCTCAAATGAAATGTTTTGTTTTTAGTTTTCTCTTTTTGCGTGTGCTTTATCTGCACAAATATATTATGGAACGAAGTCCGTTTTCATTCAGAAAACTAGGACTTCGTAGCAACCCTGGTGCAGGCGGGACAAGTGCCATAGAAATAAGTGATATGTCCCCGGATCCGGCCGTCAAATCTCTCTCCGGCTGTCTCCATGATGGAATCAATACTATCCATGTCCAGATCAATGACGCTTCCGCATTCCGTACACACAAAATGATAATGTTCGGAAGTATCGGCATCAAAATGGTCAACACCGTCACCGACCCGGAGTCGTAAAATCTCTCCCATGTCCGACAACAGAGTCAGATTACGGTAGACGGTACCGAGACTTAAGTTCGGATCCTGCTGCTTCAGATTAGAATAGATCACATCAGCGGTAGGGTGATCCTTGCGTCCCATGAGAAAGGATTTGATCATTTCCCGTTGTCTGCTTCGTTTCAGTGCCATGATAAGCCCCTTTCTCAATAATAGTAATGATTACTGTTTCTTATAAGCTTATTATACATGATGTGAGAATAATGTCAACAGAAAAATGAAAAAATTTTGTTTATATTTTTTTAATGATATTCTTGCTTCCTTTATACACAGAAGGTAGGAATCATGCTATAATGAGCGAAAGTAAAGTATAAAACACGCGCAAACTTGTGCTACACAGTGTACTAAAGTCACGGAAAGTTTGCAGGTTGCTGAAAGGCAAGAATAATATGAAATTTAAAACCAGACTTCGTGTAACATTTATAAGTATTATATTACTTCCGCTGTTGCTGACGATCATGGCGTTTGTGATGATTGCCATTTATCTGATGAATTACTCTCAGGGTTTCAGCCTGACGGATATTGATTATTCCATGATGTCGGAGAATTTCAGGGAATTCACCAACACCACGGATCAGGCGTATTATGTGCTGCTGGACCAGATGAAGGAAGACAGCAGCAGGCTGGAAGATAAAGAATATCTGGATCATATTAATGAGGAGGTATCGCGGAAGTCTACTTACATTATTGTAAGAAAAGGTGATAAGATGTATTATGCCGGCAATAAAGATGCCGCACAGAAGATTTTTGAAAAACTGCCTGCCTACGGTGAAGAGAATCTGTCGGATGACAGCGGATATTTCTACAATGAACTGGAGAAGTATGTAAAACAGATTGATTTCACTTTCCGGGATGGAACACCGGGCAGCGTCTTCATTGTAACGAAGGTCAATTCGCTGATCTCGAGACATCTGCTGATCGATATGTTTGTGGCTATCATAGTGATCCTGATCTTCACCAGCCTGATGCTGACCCAGTGGATCCACAAGGGCGTATTTGAACCCATCAATGAATTGAACGTGGCAATTCGCAAGATCAAGGAAGGCAACTTTGATTATGTTCTGGAGACAGATGCCAAGGGTGAGATCGGTGATCTCTACCGCAATTATGAGGACATGCGTTTACGGCTGAAGGAATCCACGGAAGAGAACACCCAGCATGAGAAGCAGAACAAAGAGCTGGTCAGCAATATTTCCCATGATCTGAAGACCCCTATCACAGCCATTAAGGGTTATGTGGAAGGAATCATGGACGGTGTGGCAGATACGCCGGAGAAGATGGATAAATACATCAAGACCATCTACAATAAAGCCATTGATATGGATCGTCTGATCAACGAGCTGACCACTTATTCCGGAATTGATAATAACCGGATCCCGTACAATTTCCACCGGATCAACGTGGCGGATTATTTCGGCGACTGTGTGGAAGAAGTCGGACTGGATCTGGAGCAGCGGGGTATCAAGCTGAACTATTCGAATCTGGTATCTCCTGACACAGCTGTCATCGCGGATCCGGAGCAGATGAAGAAGGTCATCAATAATATTATCAGTAACAGCGTAAAATATATGGACAAGCCCAATGGGCACATTGATATCCGTATTCTCGACGAAGTGGATGCTATCCGGGTAGAGATCGAGGACAACGGCAAGGGAATCGCGCAGAAGGATCTGCAGAAGATCTTTGAGCGGTTCTACCGCACGGATGCTTCCCGCAATTCCGCCCAGGGCGGCAGTGGCATCGGACTTTCTATTGTGAAGAAGATCATCGAGGATCACGGTGGCTATGTATGGGCAACAGCCAAAGAGGGTGAAGGCACCTGTATGCATTTTGTCCTGAGAAAATACATTGAACTGCAGCCGGGTGGAACCAAGTAATGAATAAGGAATCAATAAGGAATGAAACAGAAATAGCATGATAACCGATGATGCAAGGACATTCTGTAAATGGAGGGTAAATAATGAGTAAGATTTTAATTATTGAAGATGAAGTAGCAATTGCAGATCTTGAGAAGGATTATTTGGAGCTCAGTGATTTCAAGGTAGATATCTGCAATACCGGAGATGAGGGACTGAAGACCGCTCTGGCAGGCGATTATGATCTGATCATTCTGGACCTGATGCTGCCCGGCATGGACGGCTTCGAAGTATGTAAGAAGATCCGCGAGGAGAAAAATATTCCCATTCTCATGGTATCTGCGAAGAAGGACGACATTGATAAGATCCGCGGCCTAGGGTTGGGGGCGGACGACTATATGACCAAACCTTTCAGCCCCAGTGAGCTGGTAGCCCGCGTGAAGGCGCACATGGCCCGTTATGAGAGACTGGTGGGAACCAACCAGAAGCAGCAGAATGATATCGTGGAGATCCGTGGTATCCGTATTGATAAGACTGCCAGACGTGTCTATGTGGACGGGGTGGAGAAGACGTTTACGACCAAAGAGTTTGATCTGCTGACGTTCCTGGCGGAGCATCCGAACCATGTATTTACCAAAGAAGAATTGTTCCGTGAGATCTGGGATATGGATTCTATCGGTGATATTGCCACCGTTACCGTGCACATCAAGAAGATCCGTGAGAAGATTGAAAAAGATACTGCAAAACCTCAGTATATCGAGACCATCTGGGGTGTGGGCTACCGATTTAAAGTATAAAAGAAGAAAAATAAGATCAGAAGAGAACTCCTATGATGGATTCGGCAACAAACTGTCTCCAATAGGAGTTTTTTATCTAAAAGTGTGTTATAATCATAACATTGCGGATTGCACCCGTGAAATTTGATTAGCGATTCCACTGATGAGATAAAGCATCGGCGGAATGGAGTGTGTTATGAACAGTAAAAAAATAATACAGTTGTCTACGACACAGAAGATCATGCTTAGCTTTCTGTGTGCCATATTAGTGGGTAGCTTCCTGCTGGCATTACCCATCAGTTCAGCTACCGGAGAAGCGGTTCCTTATATAGATGCTTTATTTACGGCTACCACATCCATATGTGTGACCGGTCTGGTGACGGTTCCCACATATTCCACCTGGAGCGTCTGGGGACAGATCGTGATCCTGTTTCTGATCCAGTTGGGAGGTCTGGGAGTCATTACGGTCATGTACGGTGTGATGATGGGACTGCACAGACGACTGGGACTGGGTAACCGGTGGATGCTGCAGGATGTATTTAATCTGAATAATATCTCCGGAATCGTGAGATTCCTCCGCAAGGTCCTCATAGGTACTCTGGTGGTGGAGGGATGCGGAGCTCTTTTGTACATGACAGTATTTGTGCCGGAATACGGACTCAGAGGCATATGGATTTCGATTTTTAATGCCGTATCTGCCTTCTGCAACGCAGGAATGGATATTATGGCGGAAGACAGTCTGTGTGGCTATGTATTTCAGCCCATGGTCAATCTGGTCACGATGTTGCTGATCATATTGGGAGGCTTAGGCTATATCGTCTGGTGGGATGTACTGCGGGTTTTGAAAAATATCCGGAGCCAGAAGCTCAAATGTTTCAGACTGCTGACGCTTCACAGTAAAATAGCACTCACGGTGACAGGAATACTTATTGTAGTGGGAGCGACGGCATTTTATATTTTTGAATACAATAATCCTCTGACAATGCAGGATTACACGGTGCCGCAACGGATCTGGGCATCCCTGTTCCAGGCAGTAACTACGCGAACCGCAGGTTTTGCCACGATTCCACAAGAGGATCTGACCAATACCTCTGCGATCATTTCGGTGCTTTTGATGCTGATCGGCGGCTCTCCGGTGGGAACCGCAGGAGGAATGAAGACAGTTACAATCGCAGTGCTGTTGGTATCTATGTTTGCCACCATAGGTAATAAGGAGGATGCAGAGCTTTTTGGGAGAAATATTCCGAAGCAGGCGGTGAATAAATCGGTAGCAGTTGTAGGTATGTTTTTTATCATTGCGTCGTTGTCTGCGATTCTTTTATCTGCAGTGACAGATGCGGATGTGATAGATATTGTGTATGAAACAGTGAGTGCCACAGCTACTGTGGGATTAAGCAGGAACCTGACTTCCATGCTGAATCTTTGGGGAAAACTGATTATTATCGTGACCATGTATCTGGGAAGAGTCGGCCCCATATCTCTGGTAGTGGCATTCAGCACGCAGAAAAAGAACAAAAATATTGTGAAGAACCCGACAGAAGAGATCAGCGTCGGATAAAGCAGATCGAAGCAACAGGAAGGAAGAGACTATGGGAATCAATCAGACCTATGCAGTATTTGGACTTGGAAGATATGGAAGAAGTGTGGCGAAGGAGTTGGCAGAGAACGGCGCAGAGGTGGTGGCGGTAGACAATAGAGAGGCAGTTGTCAATGCGGCAATCTCAGAGATTCCATACTGTAAATGTGCAGATGTTACAGATCCGGAAGCGTTGAGACAGATCGGTATTGCGAATATTGATGTGGTCATTGTGACCATGGCAAATCATCTGGAAGCCAGTGTTATGGCAACCATGCTGTGTAAAGAACTGGGCGTAAAGACCGTTATCGCCAAATGCGCCACTGAGATAAACTGCAAGATCCTTACGAAAGTAGGAGCAGACCGTGTAGTATTCCCCGAGAGTGAGTCAGGGATCCACCTGGCCAAAAATCTGTTAAGCTCCGGTTTCATGGACATTATCGAATTGTCCCAGGATGTGTCTATGGTGGAAATGGAAGTCAAACAGCAGTGGATCGGGAAGAACCTGATCGAGCTGAATCTGCGGAAAAAATATTCCATTAACGTGGTGGCGATCATCGAAGGAAAAAATGTAAATACCAATATCGATCCGGAAGAACCTCTGACACAGGATATGCGGCTGATCGTTATTGCCAACCGGGCAAAACTCAATAAACTGAAATAGAATAGCTGCGAGCTATAAAAAAGTGAAACTTCTGACGGTGCACTTGAGCACAAGACAGAATGTTTCACTCTTTTTTTATACGGTGACAGCCATCTGGAAAGCTGTAAACAGGTGATCAGTTATCTGCCCGGAAAGTATTCTCATTAAAGGCACCCTGCTGCTTAGCCACGATAGTGGTACATATGGCATCACCGGTGATATTGACAGCGGTACGCAGCATATCCAGGATACGGTCGATACCCATGATCAGTGCAATGCCTTCGGTAGGCAGTCCCACGGAGGTCAGTACCATGGACAAGGTGACCAGACCGACACTGGGGACACCGGCAGTACCGATGGAGGCGATCGTCGCGGTGGCAATGACAGTAGCAATGGCAGCCGGGGTCAGAGGAATACCGTAAGCCTGTGCTATGAAAACAACTGCTACGCCCTGCATAATGGAAGTACCGTCCATGTTAATGGTGGCACCCAGAGGAATCGTAAAGGACGAAATCTGTTTGGAGACACCGATTTTTTTATACAGAGTGTCGATAGACAGAGGGATCGTCGCATTACTGGTGGAAGTGGAGAACGCAAAGGTCATAACTGGGAAGAACTTTTTAATGAACTTAAAAGGATTCAACCGGGTGAACACAAACAGCATGACCTGATATACCACGAAACACTGTACCGCCAGTGCCAGAATGACGCTTCCCATATATTTCAGCATAGGCACAAAAGCGTCGAAGCCGATACCTGCGAAGGTCTTGGCAATCAGGCAGAAGACACCGACAGGGGCTGCTTTCATGACTGCAATCGTCATTTCCATCATAATGTCATTGAACTGACTGAAAAAGTTCGCCACAGTGGAGACCCGGTTGCCCATGGCAGCCAGAAGAATGCCGACAAATAAAGCAAAGAAGATGATCGGCAGCATATCTCCGGCGGACAGAGAGGTAAAAATATTTTTCGGAATAATATTCAACAACGTCTCCGCAAAATCTACCTGGGTGGTCGCGACTTCGGTGGCATCCTCCGGCAACGCAATATTTAAGCCAACGCCGGGATTGATCAGACTGGCAATACCCAGTGCCACGCAGATCGCCAAAGCAGTGGTGCATAGATAGAACAGGATCGTTTTCACACCCACAGTTCCCAACGTTTTCGTGTCACCGATGGCCATGGCACCGCAGACCAGGGAGCAGAATACCAGAGGAACCACCAGCATCTGCATCAGGCGGATAAAACCGTTGCCCAGTACATAGAGAATACCGTTGATCAGAATCGTATCTCTAAAGTACCCTTCCGGCATATAATAATGAATCAGCACACCACATACCGCACCGGTTAAAAGGGCGATAAAGATTTTGGTGGACAAACCGAGTTTTTTCTTTTCTTCTTTGTGTTTTTCCACTATTCCAGTCCTCCGGTTTCTTTCATGTAGGAAGCCAGTGTCTCTCTCCAGCCACTGGGTTCTTCGATGCCGGTAAGACGCAGCATCATATTATCCAGTACGGAATATTTCTCCGGGGTGCCGTCTTTTACTGTGACGGTAAGCCGGTCCTCTTTTCCGGCAAGACGCAGGATCTCTTTCGCGAATTCCAGGCGTGTGCAGGAACCGCCGCTGCATACGGCGTGATAGATACCGTAATGGTCGTTGTCGATGAAAAATTTTACCACGCGTGCAAGCTCTGCAGCGGAGGTAGGTACCGCACGGTCGTTGTTTAGCAGTTCCATTGTGGATACCTGAGGGTCCGCGGCAGCTTCGAGTACTTCATTCAAAAAGTCTTTGCCGATGCCATAGATCCAGGAACTGCGGATAATGACATAGCGGGTCATCAGCTGGATGACGAATTTCTCTCCGGCGTATTTGGATTTTGCAAACAGTCCTACGGGATTTACATCATCGAACTCATTATAGGGTGTGTCGGATGCGCTGGAAAATACATCATCCGTAGAGATCTGGATGAGTTTTGCCTGAATGCTCTCCGCAGACTGCGCCAGATTTCTCGCACCTACGGCGTTTACCTTGTAAGCCATATCTGTCTCCGACTGCGCTGCACCGGCGGAAGGATGATATCCTGCACAGTTGATGACGACATCGGGACGATTGCGGTGTATGAACAGGGAAACTGCATGTTCATCCGTGATATCCAGCTCGTCCTTATCGGTTTCGTATAATTCATATTCCATCATGTCTAACAACCTGATCAACGCCTGCCCCATGTGACCGAGGGAACCGACGATCCATATTTTTTTCATTGTATACCTCCTTTATTTTATATAATGTTGGGTTTTGTAGAAATGATCAAGAAAATATCTGGGAACAGTATAGCATACGATACCGTGCGAAAGAAAGCACAAAAGAGAAGTGAGAATAATTTCCTTGGCATATATAGACTGACGATATATATTGTGTGTAGAAAGCCCATATAGAGAGGAGCGTATACATATGGCAATCGATAGGAATCTGGTACAGGGAAGTATGGCAATGATGATCCTGCGTCTATTGGAGACCAAGGACATGTATGGCTATGAGATGATTGAGGCACTGCGAGAGAGATCTAACAATGTCTTCGAACTAAAGGCCGGGACACTGTATCCTCTGCTGCACTCGCTGGAGAGCCGTGGAGATGTGGTGTCTTACGAGGACAATACTTCCGGCAAGACGAGAAAATACTACCAGCTGACTCCTGCAGGAAAAAAGCATGCGGAAGAAAAGAAGAAGGAATGGCAGGAGCGGTTTTAAAAGCACAATCGTTAGCAAATGAAATTCCTAATGCCATTATTTTAGGTCAATTTGATAATCAAAACAATGTTTTGGCTCATTACGAAACCACAGGTCCAGAAATTGAAGATCAAATGGATCATCAAATTGATTTTTTTGTTGCAACGATAGGGACTGGTGGAACGATTAGTGGCGTAGGGAAATATTTAAAAGAAAAAAATCCGGATATTAAAGTTGTTGCCATTGAACCAGCGGCCTCACCTGTTCTTTCAAAAGGGGTAGCGGGGCC
>ERZ779896.2776-NODE-2776-length-11572-cov-11.289051_pt1 | contig 11572 bp, 11 predicted proteins | sample MGYA00511067_ERZ779896 | MGnify/ENA primary metagenome ERZ779896 (study PRJEB29588, sample SAMEA2161597) | human gut metagenome | biome: human gut; feature: human-associated habitat; material: faeces | place: Denmark | collected 2008/2010 ...
CGCGCCGCGTGGCGGCGCGGGATTTCCAGCGTATAGCCGCAGCCGCGCTCGGTGATCGCAGCGCCCGCGCGGCGGATTTTGGCAGAGATACCCGCGTCGCTCAAAAGCCGCGCCATGCGCTGGGCATGGGTGACTGAACGCGCGGCAAAGAGATAATAGTCCATACCGATTCCCCCTCACAGCATGATATGCGTGCGCGGCGGCGGTGTGCGGGCGAAAAGGGACGGGCGCTCAGAAAAAGCGTCCGTCCGAAGCGGTTTTGATTCAGTTGTCCGTGCGCTCAAGGAGCGCGATAGCGTGGACGGCCATCCCCTCGCCGCTGCCGGTGAAGCCGAGGCGTTCCTCGGTCGTGGCTTTCACGCTCACGCGCGAGACATCGATCTGGAGCTCACGCGCGATATTCGAGCGCATCTGCTCGCGGTACGGTGCGAGTTTAGGTGCCTGCGCCAGGATCGTTGCGTCAATGTTGACGACATCGTACCCCGCGGCTGAGAGGTGCAGCTTCACCCGCCGCAGCAGCTCTAAGCTCGAGATGCCGGCAAATTCGTCGGCGGAGTCGGGAAAGAGCTTGCCGATATCGCCGAGCGCCGCCGCGCCGAGCAGCGCGTCCATCACGGCGTGGGTCAGTACGTCAGCGTCCGAATGGCCGAGCAGGCCCTTTTCGTAGGGGATCGTCACGCCGCCTAAAATCAGTGCGCGGCCCTCGGTCAGGCGGTGCACGTCATAGCCGTGCCCGATGCGTAAATTCGTCATGGTATGGGTCCTTTCTTCAAGAAAAGGCAGAGGGGAAAGGTTCATTCCCCTCTGCGCTGTAAAATTGCTTCTGCGATCGCAAGGTCGACCGGCGTGGTGATCTTGATGTTTTCCTCACTGCCCTCTGTCAAGTGAACTTCCTTGCCCAGCCGCTCCACAGCGGAGCAATCGTCCGTAATAGTCGCGCCGTCCGCAATCGCGGACTGGAGCGCCGCCTTCAAAAGGTCGGCGGCGAAGACCTGCGGCGTCTGCACGGCGAAGAGCGTACTGCGGTCGGGCGTGCGCTCGACGATACCGTCGTGCGCAACTTTGATGGTGTCTCGCACCGGAATGGCGGGCGCGGCGGCGAGATAAACTCTTGCCGCGTCAAGCACTTCGTCGATGAGCTCAACGGTGACGAGAGGACGCGCACCGTCCTGCACGGCGAAAAATTCCGTCTCGGGCGAGGCCTCGAGCGCCGCGCGCAGCACGGACTCTGTCCGCGTTGCGCCGCCGACGATGACCTTTACGGGTTTTCTGAGGCCAAAGGTCTTGCAGAGCTCAGCATAAGACAGCAGCTCGTCCTCCCGCGCGGCGATGACGATTTCGTCGATGCCCTCCACGCGGTCGATCGTGAGCAGTGTGCGCACAAGGACGGGGATGCCGTCAAGGGTTTGCAGCAGCTTGTTCTCTCCGCCGTAGCGCGTGGAGCTTCCGGCGGCCGCAATCAGCGCGGCGCAGTACGGGTGAGTGCGCTTTTGGCGCTTGCCGAACATCTTTTGCAGCAGGCTCATGGACTCAATCGCTCTCCTTTAACAGCATCGCGGCGTTGACGCGCCCCTCAGCCTCGGGATACTCCACGTCTTCTGCCAGGACGATCTCTGATACGAGGATCTGCTTGGCAATGTGCAGCATCTTGCGCTCGCCGTTGGATAGTCCGCGCGTGCTGTCGCGATGCATCAGCGCCTTGATGACGGCGCTGACCTCGTCGAGATCGCCGCTTTTCAGGCGATCCATATTCTCGCGGTAGCGGTGGTTCCAGTTCGCCGTCATGTCGACGCCGAGCTTGGGAATGCGCGCGATGACCTCTTCGATCTCGCTTCTCGTCTTGATGGCGCGGATGCCGATGGCCGTGGAATTCTCGGTCGGGATCTTGAGCGTTAGCCCGGAAATGGGCATTTTGAAGACGTAAAAATCCATTGCTTTGCCGCTGATCTTTTCGCGGACAATGCTGTCGATCACACCGGCGCCGTGCATCGGGTGCACGACCTTATCTCCCACTTGAAACATTCTATGCCCACCTCCCTTCAGGCAGAATGCCAATCCGGCATTCGCCCCGGTTTTCCGTGCGATGGAAAAAAACAACACAAACACACAAGAGGAAACAATTCCCCATACATAGTATAACGTACTTTGCCATCATTTTCAAGCGATTTTTGATGAAATATCGCATAAAAATGGAAACGAGGTGGATTTTCGAAAAAATGTGGGCTCCCCTTTTCAGGAAAGCCCACGTGACGGAAGAACGATTTTTGCTTACTTATTGCTGCGGCGCCAGATGTGCATCTTCTCCGCGTCGGCGATGAGCTGCTCGCGGAAGTCGGGATGCGCGATGCCGATGAGCGCCTCGGCACGCTGCCAGGTCGAAAGGCCCTTGAGGTTGACCATGCCATACTCGGTGACGATGTAGTGCGTGCAGGAGCGCGGGTCGGTGCAGATGGAGCCGGGCGTCAGCGTGGGGACGATGCGGCTCTTGACCGTGCCGTCCTTGCCCGTGACGGTCGAGGACATGCAGATAAAGCTCTTGCCGCCCTTGGAGAGATAAGCGCCCATCGCAAAGTCGAGCTGGCCGCCCGTGCCAGAGATGTGCTTGATGCCCGCAGACTCGGCATTCACCTGACCGAACAGGTCGCAGTCGATGGCGTTGTTGATGGAGATGAAGTTGTCGATCTGAGAGATGACAAACACGTCGTTCGTATAGTCGACCGGCGCACCCATGACATCGGGATTGCGATCCATGTAGTCATAGAGCTTCTGCGTGCCGGCGGCGAAGGCAAAGACCTGACGGCCCTTGTCGAGCTGCTTGTGCTTGCCGGTGATCTTGCCGGCGAGGGCCATGTCGACAAAGCCGTCGACATACATTTCGGTGTGAACGGACAGGTCCTTGAGGTCAGACTGCGCGATCATCGAGCCGATGGTGTTGGGCATGCCGCCGATGCCGAGCTGGAGGCACGCGCCGTTCGGGATCTCGGGCACGACGAGGTTGGCGACCGCGGTGTCGACCTCGGTGGGAGCACCGCCCGCACCGAGCTGCGCAACAGGAGGATTCTCCCCTTCCACAACCATGTCGACGTCCTTGATGTTGATCTCGCAGCCGTTGAGGCCGTAGACCCAGGGAAGGTTCTCGTTGACCTCGACGATGACAGTCTTGGCGGCATCCAGCATGTCGGCTAAGTGAGAGCACGCGAGCGCGTAGCTGAAGTTGCCGTGCTTATCCATCGGCGTGACCTGGATCATCGCAACATCAACCGTGGCGTTGCCGTCGCGGTAGAAGCGCGGCAGCTCGCTGTAGCGCATGGGGATGAAATAGCCCATGCCCTTGGAGATGATCTTGCGGTCGATGCCGCTGCAATGCCAGGAGTTCCAGGTGAAGTGCTCACCGGCGTCCTCGGCCTTGCAGATCTCGGGCATCCACATCGTCACGCCGCCGCGGACCTTGACGTCCTTGAGCTCATTCTGGCGTGCGGCCAGAGCCTTGTCGAGCGTGTAGGGATGGTTGGTGCACCAGCCGTAGTCGACCCAGTCGCCGCTCTTGACGACCTTGACGGCTTCCGCGGCAGAGGTCAGCTTCTTCTGATAAAGCGCTGCGTAATCCATGGATAATTCCTCCTGTATGTATGTGAATTTGATTATCATTTCGGAACTATGTCGAAACTTTAACAATTATAGCATACCGATCGCCGTTTGCAAAGTCTTTCTTACGTGTCAGCGTAAAAAAGAACGTAAAAAAGAGACAGGCCGGAGCCTGTCTCTTTTCAGTTCGGGAAAATTACTCCTCGACAGGAGCCTCTTCCTCGCCGCTGAGCAGCGCGCGGATGCTGAGGGAGATCTTCTTCTTCTCCTCGTCGATGGCGGTGATCTTCGCGTCGACCATCTGGCCTTCGGACAGGACGTCGGAGGGCTTGTCGATGCGGCGGTCAGCGATCTGGGAGATATGGATCAGGCCGTCCACGCCGGGAACGACCTCAGCGAAAGCGCCGAAGGTCATCAGCTTGACGATGCGGACGTTGGCAACGTCGCCGACCTTGTAGGTGTTCATGAACACATCCCAGGGGTTCTGGGTGCGATCCTTGACGCCGAGGGAAATCTTGCGCTTCTCGGGGTCGAAGGAGATGACGTACACGTCGAGGTGATCGCCGATGGAGACGACCTCGGCGGGGTTCTTGATGCGGCTCCAGCTCAGCTCGGAGATGTGAACCATGCCGTCCACGCCGCCGATGTCGACGAACACGCCGTAAGAGGTCATGGACTTGACAACGCCGTCATAGTGCTTGCCGACCTCGATGCCTTCCCAGATGGCGGCCTGAGCAGCCTGACGCTCCTCGTTCAGCACGGACTTGATGGAGCCGACGACGCGGCGGCGGGCACGGTTGACCTCGGTCACGCGGAGCTTGACCTTCTGCTTGACCATCTGGCCAAGGTCGGAGTCCTTGGGCATGCCGCTCTGAGAAGCGGGCACGAACACGCGCACGCCCTTGACAGAAACGACGATGCCGCCCTTGTTCACTTCGGTCACGGTGCCTTCGAGAACGGTCTTGTCCTCAACGGCGGTCTCAATGTCTTCCCAGAGCTTGACAGCGTCGAGACGCTTCTTGGAGAGGGTGGCGTAGCCTTCCACGTCGTTGACGCGGACAACGTAAGCCTCGATCTCGTCGCCGACCTTGACGACGTCCTCGGGCTTGACGTCGGGGTCACTGCTCAGCTCAGAAACAGGGATATAGCCTGCCTGCTTGCAGCCGACGTCGACCTGGATCTCGGTCGTGCCGATGGCGGTCACGATACCGGTCACCTTATCTCCTGTATTTAGAGTCTTGAAAGATTTTTCAAGCAGTTCTTCAAAGGATTCGCTGGTTTCAGGGGCAGTGGTGTTGATGTTTTCTTCCGTCATTGTTGTTAATACCTCCATAATGATACTCGCAGGAGTAGATGCGCCGGCTGTCAGTCCCGCCACACGGCATCCGGAAAAGAATTCCGGTGAGAGCTCGTCTGCGGATTCGATCTGGAGGACTTTTCCGCAGTTCTCTCTGCAAATCTCGGTCAAATGCCTTGTGTTGGCGCTTCTTCGGTCGCCCACAACCACCATCGCGTCTACCTTGGCGGAAAGTTCTGCTGCCTCAGTTTGACGTTTCTGCGTAGCATTGCATATTGTATCATTGATTTTCAGATTTGTACACTGTTTTTTTAGAAATTTCACGCAACTTTCCCAAAGCGCACGAATGCAGGTCGTTTGCGCCAGCATGATACTGGGTAAATGGGCAAAATCGGGGTGTTCCTGCAAGTATTTTTGCGCTTCCTGCACATTTTCAAAAATCAGCGGGTCGCTGCACCATCCTGCGATGCCCTGCACCTCGGGATGATGGCGCTCACCGATCAGGATGACGCGGCGTCCCTCGTGCTCTGCCTCCTGTGCAAGCTTTCGGATGCGCTCGACATGCGGGCACACGGCGCTCACGACCTCTGCCCCGCGCTCTCGCAGCGCATCAAGCGTCGCTCTCGACTCGCCGTGGGCGCGGATGAGCACGGTCTCCCCCGCCTTTGCCTGGTCGGGCGACGTGATGAGGCGCATACCAAGGTCTTCGATCTCGCGCACGACGCCCGCGTTGTGTACGATGCTGCCGAGCATCGCGCCGCCGCGCGCTTTTGCCGTTTCGCGCGCAAGGTTGACTGCGCGCTCCACGCCATAGCAGAAGCCCGCGGTCTCAGCTAAGATGACCTTCACAGCGGCGCGCCTCCCACCTGCTGGCCGCCGAGCGCGTAGGCCTGACGCAGCATTTCATCGGCGATGGCCTGCAATTCTTCGGACGTGCCGCGGCGGCCCGTGACCTCGGGCACATACGGCTCGCCGAAGATGATGCGCGTCTTACGGAAGGGCTTTTTCTGCCCGTCGCAGAACACCGGCACGAGCGTCGCACCCGTGCGCACGCCGATCATCGCGATGCCCGCGTGCGCGTGCGCGGGAAGTCCGTCGTGATAGCCGACGCCGTTGCGGATCGTCGTCCCCTCGGGGAAGATCAGAAGATTCTCACCCTTGTGGAGCACCTGCATCGCGGTCTTGATGGACTGGATATCCTTGCCGTCGCGCTGGACGGGAAATGCGCCGAGCGTGCGGATGAGCCACGCGAGCGCGCGGTTGTCGAAGAGCTCGGCCTTGGCCATAAAGTGCAGATGGTAGTCGAGCGGCAGGCACAGGCCGATGAGCACGGGGTCTAAGTCCGTTGAATGGTTCGGGCATAGCAGCACGCTGTGCTTGGGCAGATTTTCAAGTCCCTTGACGTCCACGCGGTAGATCCACAAAAGCACCCGACCGATGATCCAGATAAACGCAAAGAAGATACGGTGCATCATTTCAATTTCTCCTGAATGAGATTCAGCAGCGCCCGCTCGCTCTCTTCAAAGTTGAGCTTCGACGTGTCGAAGTGCACGGCGTCCGCCGCCTCGCGCAGCGGGGCGATATCGCGGTGCATGTCCTGATAGTCGCGCTCGTTGATCTCGCGCAGCACCTCTTCATACGCCTTGGGCGTGCCGCGCTCAGAGAGCTCGAGACAGCGGCGGCGCGCGCGCTCCTCGGCCGAAGCAGTCAGGTAAATTTTGAGGTCGGCGTCCGGCAAAACGACTGTGCCGATGTCGCGCCCGTCCATGATGACGCTTCTCTTGCGCGCGATATCGCGCTGCATCTCAAGAAGGTATGCGCGTACGCACGGCAGTGCCGAGACGTTCGAGGCGTACATCGAAATTTCCGGCAGGCGGATCTCGGTGCTGACATCTTTACCGTCAAGCAGCATCTTCTGTCCGCTATTCTCGTCAAATGCCATGTCGATCTGAATTTCTTTCAGCAGCGGCGCGGTTTGAGATTCGTCCTTTGCGTCCAGTCCGCGGGAAAACGCCGCGTAGCCGATGGTGCGGTAGATCGCGCCCGTGTCGACATGCAGAATGTTCAATTTCTTGGCGACGGCCTTGGCGAGCGTACTCTTGCCCGCGCCGCCGGGGCCGTCAATGGCAATGGAAAAATGCTCTTTCATCTGTTTGATTCTTCTCTCTTACAATAAATATGTGCTTACTGCGTCAGCAGTGCGTCCGCGGCAGCCTCGCCCGCGGCCTTGCCGGTCGCCCAGGCGATTTGCAGATTGTAGCCGCCCGTGTAGGCGTCTACGTCGATGATCTCGCCGGCAAAATAAAGGCCGCCAACCTTTTTCGACGCCATGGTCTTCGGGTCGATCTCCCCCACCTTGACGCCGCCGGAGGTGATGATCGCATTTTCGACCGGCATCGGCGCGCTGACATTGACCGTCCAGCGCTTTAAGAGCGTGCGGATGGTCTCGCGCTGGGCGCGCGTGATGTCGTGCACCTTTTCGTGCGGAGGGATGCCCGAGCGGTCGATGAACTCGTCGATCATCTTCTGCGGCAGCAGCGCCCCGAGTACGTTACAGTAGTCGCTGTTCGCACGCTTTTCAAAGTCCGACAGTAAACGCTTGTCAAGCTGCTGTTCGTCGAGCGCGGGCTTGAGATCGATCTCCAGCCGGTACTGCTTTTTGTCGAAATGCCGCATGTGCGCGCTGGCCGACAGGATGAGCGGCCCGCTCACGCCGAAGTGCGTGAACAGCATTTCGCCGAAATCCGAGTGGATCTTTTTGTTGTTTTCATATACCGTCAGCGCAACGTTGCGCAGGCTCAGCCCTTGCAGCACCGCGCATTCGCGCGCCTCAAGCGGCACGAGCGAGCCGCGCAGCGGCGTGACTGTGTGGCCGAGCGCTTCCGCCATGCGGAAGCCGTCGCCCGTCGAGCCCGTCGCGGGATAGGACAGCCCGCCCGTCGCCAGAATGACGGCGGAGGCGGTGTACTCCCCTTTTTCGCCCTTGACGGCGGCGACATGGCCGTCTTCGACCGAAATACCGAGCGCGCGGTCGCGCACGAGCTTGACGTGCAGACGCTTGAGCTCGCGCTCAAGCGCCGCTGTGATGTCGAATGACCGGTCGGACACGGGAAACACGCGCTTGCCGCGCTCGACCTTGAGCGGCACACCGAGCCCCTCGAAAAAATCGATGGCGTCGTGCCCGTCGAAGCGGGAAAACACGGAGTATAAAAACCGCGGGTTCTGCGGCACGTGGGCGAGCAGCTCTTCGCAAGTGCTGTCGTTCGTCACGTTGCAGCGGCCCTTGCCGGTGATGTTCACCTTTTTGCCGAGGCGCTCGTTCGGGTCGAGCAGCGTCACGTGCGCACCCTTGCGCGCGGCGCAGATCGCGGCCATCATGCCGCCCGCGCCGCCGCCGATGACAACGATCGCCTTATTCATCTTCGATCTTGCCGAAAATGTCGAAGCGCTCCCAAATGTGCTCGAGTTCGGAGAACGTCGCGGAGATGTCTGCGCCCTTCTTGTTGGCCACGGCCAGAATGAGTGCGTTGAGCATGCTCATGGGCGCCGCCAGCGAGTCGACGAACGAGATCATCTCGCTGCGCACGAGCAGCGAATTGCTGGACATCTGGTTGATGGGCGACATTTCGCTGTCCGTCACGCCGACGATCGTCGCGCCGCGGTCGCGCGCAAACTGGATGGTCTTGAGCGCAAGCTCACTGTAGCGCGGGAAGCAGATACCGATGACCACATCGCCTTTGGAGACGCGGAAGAGCTGGTCGAACGAGCCGGCCGCGCCGCCGTTGACCAGAGTGACGTTGTCGAAGATCAGGCGGAAGTAGAAGTTTAAGTACCCTGCCAGAAACGAGGACGAACGGAAGCCCACGATGTAGATGCGGCGCGCGCCGATGATCGTATCGACCACGCGCTCAAATTCCGCGCCGTCGGTCTGGTCGATGGCCATGCGGATCTTCTCCATGTCGCGCTGCAGGACGTTCGTCATCAGATCGGACCCTGCGAGCTCGCCGTCCGACGCCTGAATGCGCTGGATGCTCGTGAGCTTGCCGCGAATCATCTCCTGCAATGCACGCTGCATGCTCGGATACCCCTCGTAGCCGAGCTGGGTGGCAAAGCGCACGACGGTCGACTCGCTGACCTGCACGGTCTTGCCGAGCTTGCTGGCCGTCATAAACGCGGCCTTATCGTAGTTTTCCAGAATGAAGCGGGCGATGAGCTTTTGCCCCTTGGAAAAGCTGCTCATGTTCTTTTCGATATTATGTAAGATATTCTTTGTCATAAGATCGTCCTCTGTTACTTTGATTTTGTTGCTTGGAGCTCCTGCTCCGTAAGATCGCGCCACGCGCCGACGGGAAGAGCCCCGAGTTTGAACGCGTGCTCCTGCACGCGCTTTAGGCGCTTGACGTGTAATCCGGCGGCGGCGCACATGCGCCGGATCTGCCGGTTTTTTCCTTCATGGATGGTGATGGAGAGAACGGCGATGTCCCTCCCCTGCCGCAGCACGCGCACCTGCGCGGGCCGGATGGGCTCGCCGTCGAGCTGTGTCATGGAAGCGAGCGCTTCTGCCGCTCCCCTGACCTCGCCCGCGACGCTGACCTCGTAGACCTTGTTGACCTCGTAGCGCGGGTGCAGAAGATGCTGCATCCATTCGCCGTCGTTCGTCAAAAGCAGCAGTCCCTCGGAGTCGAGGTCGAGCCGCCCGACGGGATAGACGCGCTCGCCGCAGTCTTTGACGAGCTCGGCGACAGTCTTTCGCCCTTTTTCGTCAGAGAGCGTGCAGACATAGCCGCGCGGCTTGTTGAGCATCAGGTAGCGCTTCTGCCCCTCCAGCGCGAGCGGCCTGCCGTCGACGGTAATTTCGTCGACTTCGGGGTCGGCCTTCTGCCCGATGAATGAGGTCTCGCCGTTTACGTGCACGCGCCCAGCGGCGATCCACTGCTCGGCAGTGCGCCGGGAGCAGAGCCCCGATTCGGCGATGAGCTTTTGAATTCTTGCTTCGGCCAGGTCGATCCCTCCTTTACTTTGCCGACAGAAATTGCCAGAGCTTTTCCGCCAGCGACTTATTTTTGCTTGTTTCGCTCTTTGTTTCCTGCGCCTGTACGCTGCGCGCGCTGACAAGGTCAACTCTTCCGACCTCAGTCTCGCCGCAGGAGATGACGAGCGTGCCGAACGTTTGTCCCTTCCGCACGGGGGCGGAGACGGTTTGCGGCAGCTCGGCGCGCACGCTCAACGATTCACTCTCCGAGACAGGATAGCAGAAGCTCTCCGCCGCGACGGCGGACACGCTCTGCCCGTCGACGCTTACGCTGCCGTAGGCCTCGCCCTTTTTCGCGCCGCTTGAGAGCGCATACGCCGAAAAGCCGTAGTCGTAGAGTGCAGCATGATCGGCCCAATCGCTGCCGTCGTGCAGCGTGACGGCGATCAGGCGCATCCCGCCGCGCTCGGCACAGGTGACGAGCGTGCGCCCCGCGTCGCCGGTGTAGCCGGTCTTGAGGCCGACGCAGCCGGAATACGACGCGAGCAGCTTATTGTGGTTCGTCATCGTGCGCGTGCCAACGCTCGCCGTGCGCGTTGAAACGATGCGCGCGAACGTCGGGTTCTGCATGGCGTAGACCGCAAGGCGCGCCATATCAAGGGCGCAGGAGCCGTGCCCCGCTTCGTCGAGCCCGCTCGGGTTGGCAAATGACGTGTGCTCCATGCCGAGGGCTTTCGCCTTTTCGTTCATCCATCGGACAAACTGCGCGCTGCCGCCGCTCCCGCCGCAGTGGGCGGCGATGCACTCCGCCGCGTCGTTGCCGGACGGCAGCATCAGCCCATAGAGGAGTTCTTCCATTGTGAGCGTTTCGCCCTCGAGAAGGTACATCGACGAGCCCTCGCGCAAGTGCTCGCGTTTGACCGTGACCTGCTCCGTGAGTTCGCTGTGCTCCAGCGCGACCAAGCAGGTCATGATCTTCGTCGTACTCGCGATGCTGCGCTCCTGCGTTTCATTGCGCGACGCCAGCACCCGCCCGCTGCCCGCCTCCATCAGAATGAACGCGGCGGCGGCAGTTTCAGGCGCGGCAGCCTGACAGGTCAAACTGCTTGACAGGCAGGAAACAGCAAGGAAAACGGCAAATACGCATCGGGCAAAACGCGGCATGGGATCACTCCTTCATTCGGAATGCCCCTATTATGCCCGAAATCAGTAGATATCTTTCTCTTCTCTCTTCTTGTCCACGAAATTCTGCACGCGGTCGAGCACTTCCGGCACAAGATCAAGCACGCGGTCGACCGTTGCCGCCGCAGGGATGGCCACGGGCATCACGCGCGTCAGACCGTCCTTGACGACGAGGAACGCGACGGGGTCGACCTTGACGCCCGCACCCGCGCCGCCGCCGAAGTGTGCGGTGTCGGTCTTGCCGTAGTCGCCGCCGCCCGCGCCGAAGCCAAAGCTCACGCGGGAAACGGGAATGACGGTCACGCCGTCGGGCGTTTGGATCGGCTCTCCGATGATGGTGTTGGAATCGACCATATCACGGATCTTATCCATCGTGGTGTCCATGAGATCGTTGAGCGGGGTCTTCTTTTCGATGTTTTCCATGAGGTTCATCCTTTCTTTTTATGCGGTCAGTTTTTCACTGTGTTCACTGTTTTGAGGTGTGCTCTCCGTTGGTTTTTCCGCGGGAGCGTCGTTTTTATGCGCCTTTTTATAGC
>ERZ779896.2780-NODE-2780-length-11566-cov-37.499870_pt1 | contig 11566 bp, 9 predicted proteins | sample MGYA00511067_ERZ779896 | MGnify/ENA primary metagenome ERZ779896 (study PRJEB29588, sample SAMEA2161597) | human gut metagenome | biome: human gut; feature: human-associated habitat; material: faeces | place: Denmark | collected 2008/2010 ...
TGGCCATCGCGCGGATGCTGACGAAGAAAACGCCCGTGATGGTCTTCGACGATTCCCTGTCCGCCGTCGACACGCAGACGGACGAGCACATCCGCGAGGCGCTGAACCGGGATCTGGCCGGGACGACGACCATCATCATTTCCCACCGCATCACGACACTCATGGACTGCGACAATATTCTGGTGCTGGAGCACGGAAAGGTCCTCCAGCGCGGCACGCCGCAGGAGCTGCTGCGGCAGCCCGGCCTGTTCCGGCAGATCTATGATATGCAGATGTCCATCGGAGAGGAGGAGCCGGCATGAAGCAGGAAAAAGAAAAAAAGGGCCTGCCGTTTTTCGGCATCCCGAAGCTGGCCCCTTATTTAAAGCCCTATAAAATGCTGTTTTTCTGGATGGTCGTGACCGGCACGGTCGGCAGCGGCATGGACGCGATCATCCCCCTGTTCCAGCAGCACGCCATCGACCATTTTATCGCCGATAAAACCATGCAGGGCGTCGGCGGCTGGCTGGTACTGTACATTCTGGTCATGATCATCCAGACCGCGACGAACTACATTTCCGCCTACGGCGCGTGCAAAGCTGAACTCTATATCGGCCGCGACTTAAAGCGCGAGACGTTCAACCATCTGCAGACGCTGTCCTTCTCCTACTTCAACCAGAACAGCGTCGGCTATACCCACGCGCGCGTCATGTCCGACACCGACCGCATTGCAAGCACACTGGCCTGGGGTCTGATGGAGGCCGTGTGGTACATCGCGTATCTGCTGCTGGCGATCGTGATGATGTTTGCGCTCAACTGGAAGCTGGCGCTGTGCGTGATGGTCATTGTGCCGGTGCTGGTGCTCTCGGGCGCGTATTTCCAGAAAAAGCTCGTCTTTTTTCACCGCCGCGTGCGCGAGCAGAACTCGAAGATCACCGGCGCGTTCAACGAGGGCATCACCGGCGCGAAGACGACCAAAACGCTGGTCATTGAGGATAAGGTCGAGCAGGAATTCGACGATCTGACCGGCGAAATGAAGCGCCTGAGCGTCCGCGCCATGCACTTCCGCGGCGTGTTCATGTCCACGACAGCCTTCGCCGCGTCCATTGCGCTGGCGATCGTCCTGTGGCGCGGCGGTGTGATCACAAGAGACGGCGTGATCCTGATCGGTACGCTGTCGGTGTTTATGAACTATGCGCAGGGCATGATGGAGCCGATCCAGTGGCTCGTGCAGGTCATGTCGTCGCTCGTCAACGTGCAGGTCAACGTCGAGCGCGTCACAAGGCTGCTCGAAACGGAATCCGACGTCAGCGACACGCCGGAGGTCACGGAAAAGTACGGCGACGCGTTCCACCCCAAAAAGGAAAACTGGGAGCCGCTTCACGGCGACATTGAATTTCAGGACGTCACCTTCCGCTACCCCGACGGCAGCGAAAACGTGCTGGAGCATTTTAACCTGAAGGTCCCGCAGGGCACGAACGTCGCCATTGTCGGCGAGACGGGCGCGGGCAAATCCACGCTGGTCAATCTCGTCTGCCGCTTCTTTGAGCCGACGCAGGGCCGCATTCTGATCGATGGCCGCGACGCGCGGGAACGCAGCCAACTCTGGCTGCACTCGAACATCGGTTATGTGCTGCAAACGCCGCATCTGTTCTCCGGCACAGTTCTGGAGAACCTGCGCTACGGCAGGCCCGACGCGACGATGGACGAGATCGAAGCGGCTGTAAAGGCCGTCTCCGCCGACCAGATTATCGCCCGTCTGCCGGACGGCTATAATACCGACATCGGCGAGGGCGGCAATACCCTCTCCACGGGCGAAAAGCAGCTTTTGTCCTTTGCCCGTGCGCTGCTGGCCGACCCGCGCATTTTCGTGCTCGACGAAGCGACCAGCTCCGTCGACACCGTGACCGAGCGGCTTATTCAGGACGCCATCGAAAAGGTCATGGCGGGCCGCACCTCGTTCATCATCGCGCACCGCCTGTCGACCATCCGCCGTGCGGACGTGATTCTGGTCGTGCACGACGGCAAGATCATCGAAAGCGGCACGCACCGCTCTCTGATGGAGGCAAAGGGCGCGTATTACCAGCTCTACACCCGCCAGTACCGCGAGGAGCAGACCCGCTCCATGATGGAATAAGCAGCGCTAGGGTGTATCTGAAAACTCCCAACGCACCCGGACAGCGGATCTTTTCACGCTGCGCTGCACCATTTTTCCTTGAAATACGTCAGTATTCCTGCGAAAAAATGTCTTGCTCAGCGCAAAAATTTCTCGCTGCCGGTCACATTGGGAGTTTTCAGATACACCCTAAGAGCGAAGACCCGCCCGTCAGGGCGAGGCCGCTCTGGTTTACTGCTTTTTTGTCTGCATGACTATCAGAACGCCCTGTTCAACCGTGATCTCTGCCTCCGGCGCGTCGAATTCATTGCTGACGCCGAGCGGGAAGCGGTTGTCCAGCGCGGCGTTCTCCAATTCGTATTTTACCCCGCGCAGGCACACGCCTGTGCTGGCGTCCGAAAGCGAAAACACGGACAGGCCCCAGCCGGGCCGCTTTTTCAGGCGGAGCGTTCCGTGCGTCAGGAAGCTGATCTCCGAGCCTTCATCCAGAATGGTCACGGACGCGCCCTGTACGGCGGCGTTCGCCGCGTTCTGGAGATTGGCCAGCGTGTGATCCAGCCGCCCGCCCAGCGCGCAGGTCAGGACCAGCGTCCGGAAGCCGTGCGCCAGCGCGTATGTGATGGCGTGGCCGGTGTCCGTGTCGTCCTTCTCAGGGATCAGACGCTCCACGGCTACGCCCGGCGCGACTGCACCGGAATAGGAGTCGAAGTCGCCGATGAACAGATCCGGCGTCAGACCGAGCCGTTCACAGTAGGCGTAGCCCCGGTCGCAGGCAATGACAAAATCGCCCGGCTGCTGCTCCGGCGCGGGGCTGAAAACGCCGCCGGAGACGATGATACAGCGGTTTTCCATAAAAAATGCTCCTACCTTCTGTTTTGAATGCGTCTGCGCGCGTTCAGCAGCATATCAAGCAGGCTCAGCGTCAGGCTCACGCCCGCCGCAATGCCGAGCACGAACACGCTGACCCGGTAGCCGTAGAGCTGTGCCTGCCCCCAGTCCTGCCGGACGAGTGCGCTCATGGCGTAATAAAGTGTCCCGCCTGGCACGAGCGGAATGAGGCCGATGATGAGGTACTGCTGCGCAGGCGTTTTCTTCACGCGCGCGAGCACCTCCGACCAGACCGCCGTCACAGCGCTGGCCGTGAAGGACTGCAAAAAGACAGATTCCGTCGCGCATCCTGCCAGCAGATATGTACCCCAGCACAGCGCCCCGCCCAGCGCCGCCAGCGGCAGCAGCTGTTTGCGCACGTTGAAGATCAGCGCGAACCCGGCGGAGCCGAGCAGCGCCGTCAAAAGGCCAATAAATGTCTGCATCCGTCACACCCCCAGCAGCCAGCCGGACAGCGCAAAGCCCAGCGCCAGCGCTGCCGCCCACAAAATCGTCTCGATCAGGCGCATCACGCCCGAAATTGTATCGCCGATGAAAATATCCTTGACCGCGTTCGTAAACGCGAGGCCGGGGATCAGCAGCATGATATCGCCGATGATGATCTTGTCGCCGTGCAGCGCAGGAAGCGCGCGGCAGGCCAGGCTGATCAGGCTCCCGACGCAGAAGGCCGCAAGAAAATTGAACAGTACCTTGTTTTTGCAGATCAGCGGCAGATACATCTGCAGCAGGCACAGCGCCAGCGCAAAGCCCGCCGCCGCCAGCCCGTCTGCTCCCGCGCCGCCAAAGAAGACCGTCAGCGCGCCCGCGCCCAGACAGCTGCCCGCGAACAGCTTCCACCGCGCAGGGCGGCAGCGCTTCGCCAGATGCAGCCGGTCGGCCAGCTCCTGCACCGGAAAGGGCTTTTCGCAGTAGCTGCGGCTGATGGCGTTGATGGCCTCCAGCTTTCTGAAGTCCGTCACGGCGGATTTCTCGATCCGCCGCGTCTGCGTAACGCTTGTCTCGTCCGGAAAGCACATTGTCAGTACGATGCTGGATGTGATGACAAACACGTCCATCCGCACCGCACCATAGGCCAGTCCCATCCGTGTGAGCGTCTGCTCGACGCGGCGCACGTCCGCGCCGTCGGCCAGCATACTCTCGCCAAGCTCCAAAAGCGTATGGAGCATCAGCGCCGTATCCTGCACATCCTCGCCTCCTCTGCCATTTTGTTTTTAGGGTGTATCTGAAAACTCATGATGTGACCGGCAGCGAGGGATTTTTGCGTTGCGCAAGACATTTTTTCGCAGGAATACTGACGTATTTCAAGGAAAAATGACGCGGCGCACCGCAAAAAGGCCCGCTGTCCGGGTGCGTTGGGAGTTTTCAGATACACCCTAGTATACCACGGTGCACGCGCATCGGCAAGCAAAACGCAAATTGACTTTTTTCCGCTTTTGTGCTTCAATATCGGCATAAACCGATAGGGAGATGCGCGTATGATTTTCTTCTATACCAACCCGATCCTGATCGCCGCCGCAGTGATCCCGGCTGTGTTCCTGCTCGTCCATGTCTACCGTGCGGACAAGCTGGAAAAGGAGCCTGCGCCGCTGCTCATTTCGCTCGTGCTGTACGGCATCGCCGCGACGTTTATCGCACTCCTGCTCGAGCGCTTCGGCAGCTGGCTGCTGGGCCGGTACTTCCCGGAGAACAGCACGCCGTACAACGTACTCATGTATTTCGGCGTCGTCGCATTTTCGGAGGAAGGCGCAAAATACTTCCTCCTCAAGCGCCGGACGTGGAACTCCGCCGCTTTCAACTGCCAGTTTGACGGCGTTGTGTACGCGGTATTTGTCTCACTGGGCTTCGCGCTGTGGGAGAATATCAGCTACGTGCTCATGTACGGACTGTCGACCGCGCTCGTGCGCGCCGTGACCGCCGTGCCGGGCCACGCCTGCTTCGGCGTGTTTATGGGCGTGTGGTACGGACTTGCCAAGCGCCTGCACGGACAGGGAAAGGACGGCGCGTCCAAGCTCTGCCGGGTGCTGGCCCTGCTTCTGTCTGCGTTCCTGCACGGCTGCTACGACTATATCGCAACGATCGAGTCCGTCCATTACGGCTGGCTGTTCGCCGCGTTCGTGGCCGTTCTGTTCACGGTCGCGTTCATCCTCGTCAAGCGCCAGTCCCGCCGCGACCGGTATCTCAACAATTACGACGCGGAATATCTGTAAACGCAAGCCGCCGCCTCCTGTCATGCTGTGACAAGAGGCGGCGCTGGTTTTCAGTGCGGGGAAGGATGGGCGCCGTGCAGGAGCTTTTCCATCAGCCCCGAGCGCCGGAAAAACAGCAGCAGCGGCACGCCGAGCAGATATAAAACGACCGCCTCGCCGAGCAGCACCTCGCCGCCGTTGATGAAAAATCCCTGTACCAGCGCGTCCGGCGTGAGCACGTAGGCCAGCATTGCGCCGACCAGCACGGCGTTCGCGAGGATCACGGGCACCGGCACGAGCCAGTCCCGTTTCACTCTTGCAGCCAGCAGACAGCCGAGCAGCGTCCCGGCTGTGCCGATGACGATATCGAGTGCGGACACGGTCGAGAAAATGTTGGAGATCAGGCAGCCGAGCGTCAGGCCGACGGTCAGACTCGGCTCCAGCACGACGAGCACGCACAGGCTATCCGCGATGCGGAACTGGATATTTCCGTAGGCGAACGAGGCGGTCAGGATCGTGATGGCTGCGTAGAGTCCGGCGACGACGCCGTTCAGCGCGATCTGGCGGGTGGTGAGTTTTTTCATGGGTTGTCCTCCTTCTGCAAGCCGCGAAGATTGGAGGGATAGCGTCAGATGATGATAAAAAAGATGGGCGCACTGCGCCCATCCTGCTTTCCCTAGTTTTATTTAAAGACAGGATGGTTCCGAACTGTCTGCGCCCGGTCTTTGACCGGGCGCTATGCGGTTTGCGGCTGTATTGTACCGGATTCTCGCCGGTTTGTCAACCGAGGATCTTCTGTCCGGCGACAAATTTCGCCGTCAGGTTCCGGTCGTCGGCCAGATAGGCCGCGCGTTCCAGCCGGGCGCGGACGGAAAGCTCCTGCGGGTGGTCGAGCGACGCGTCGTCGAGCACGACGGCGTCAAATTCGTACCCGTCCAAAAAGCTGCCGACGTTCCCGAAGAACGCGCCGCCGCCCATGGTGGCCAGATAAAACGCGCGCTCGAAGGGCAGCGGCTTTACCTCCTGATCGTACAGCCGCCAGCGGAGCTTGGAGGCCTGAATGGCGTGGGTCATGGCGCGCAGCATACTCTCGTGGCTGCCGCCGGCCACGTCGGTCGCGAGGCCGACGCGCAGGCCGTCATCGAGAAATTTGTTGACCGGCGCAACGCCGGAGGCCAGATTCATGTTTGATTCCGGCGAATGCGCGATGAATACGCCGTTTTTCTTCATCAGCGCCTGCTCGTCCTCGTTCGAGTGGACGCAGTGTGCCATGATGCACGGATATCCGCCGCCGAAGAGGCCAAACTGCTCATACGCGTCGCCGTAATGCTTCGAGCGGGGACACAGCTCCCGGATCCACGCGATCTCGGAGTAATTTTCCGACAGATGGCTCTGCACGGGTACGCCGTATTTTGCCTGCAGCCGCGCAAGGCCGTACATCAGATCGTCTGTGCAGGAGGGGATAAAGCGCGGCGTCAGAATAGGCTTCACGGTCCGGTATGCTTCCTTAGTCTCGCAGAGCCACCGTTCCGTGTCCCGCAGGGCCTGATTGGTCGAGATCTCGCGCAGATAGACCGGCGAGTTGCGGTTCATGTTGACCTTGCCGACATAGCACGACAGGCCCGCCTCGTCCAGCTTCTGCATGAGAAGCTCCGTAGCGGGTACGTGGATGGTGGCGAAAATGGCTGCGCGCGTGGTCGTGCTGTGCAGCAGGTGGTTCACGAAGCTGCCGTAGGCCCGGTCCGCGTACTCCAATTCCTTATATTTGGATTCCTCCGGGAAGGTATAGGTATTCAGCCATTCCAGCAGCTCCATATCCATACCGAGACCGCGGAAGGCAAACTGCGGCGCATGGACATGCAGATCGGTCATGCCCGGCAGGATCAGCTGCTCGCCATAATCCAGCACCGGCAGCTGCGCGTATCGCTCCGGCAGCGTCCGGAAGACGCCCGCGACGCGGCCGCCCTCGACAACAATATGGCTATGCTCCATCAGGGCCAGCTCGTCCATGCTGCGGCTGAAGCAGAGATTTCCCTTTACAACAAATGTCCTCACGATTTTGTGCTCCTTTGCGAAAAGCGCCTTCTATGCGGCAGATCAGGCGCGGGCCCGCGGCCCTACTGAAATATCATATCATAATAGCCCGCAGAATTTCCACTTATGTTCTTGGGCGTTCTTCACGAAATCGAACCGCCGGAATCGGGCAATTATAACAAAGCGCCGAAAAAGCTAAATATTTTTTAGCTATTCCTGAAACTTTTTGTGTGTTTCTGCCCATAAACCCGAAAAAACTGATTGCTTTTTTGCATAGAATCAATTAAAATACAGCTATCCGGATTTGCTGTGCATATTCCGTACAGCAGGATTGCGGCGTTCACCGCAAAAATTTTTAGGAGGAACGAATACATGAAAAAGATCATCGCTCTGCTTCTCGCCGTGGTCATGGTCTTCGCTCTGGTTGCCTGCGCTTCCACTGCCAAGACGGAAGAAAAGACCGACGCACCCGCCCCGGCTGAGACCACCAACGAAGAGACCACTGAGCCTGCGGAAGAGACCGACGCTCCGGCTGAGGAAGAAACCGCTGAGCCCGCTGGCGACGCTGTCGGCACCGACATCAAGATCGGCGTCGTTCTGATCGGCGACGAAAACGAAGGCTACACCTACTCCCATATCAAGGGCATCCAGGAAGCCACCAAGGCTCTGGGTATCAGCGAAAGCAACATCATCTGGAAATACTCCATCCCCGAAGACGAGAGCTGCTATGACGCCTGCGTTGACTGTGTCGACCAGGGCTGCCAGATCGTCATCACCAACTCCTACGGCCATCAGTCCTTCTGCCTTCTGGCAGCTGAGGAATATCCCGATGTGCAGTTCGTCGCGATGACCGGCGATACCGCCAGAGCCAACGGCCTGGCCAACTTCCACAACGCCTTCACCGGCATCTATGAGGCCCGTTACGTCGGCGGCGTTGTCGCCGGCATGAAGCTGCAGCAGCTCATCGACGAAGGCAAGGTCGAAGACAAGAACAAGACTGCTGACGGCAAGATCAAGATCGGCTATGTCGGCGCTTATCCGTACGCAGAGGTCGTTTCCGGCTACACCGCGTTCTTCCTTGGCCTGCAGAGCATCGTTCCCGATGTCTCCATGCAGGTGCAGTACACCAACTCCTGGTTCAACATCACCGCTGAGAACGAGGCTGCCAAGGCTCTGATCGCTGACGGCTGCATCATCGTCAGCCAGCACGCCGACTCCACCGGCGCTCCGGCCGCCTGCCAGGAAGCCCTCGACGCCGGCACGACCGTCTACTGCGTCGGCTACAACGTCGATATGCTCGCAGTCGCTCCGACCGCTGCGCTGACCTCCCCGACCAACGTTTGGGAAGTCTTCTATGAGTACGCATTCAACGCTGTCATGAACGGCGAGACCTTCGATCAGAACTGGTGCCAGGGCTATGAGGCCGACGCCGTTACCCTCACTCCGCTCGGCGAGTCCTGCGCTCCCGGCACCCAGGAGAAGGTTGACGAGACCATCGCGGCTATCAAGGACGGCAGCCTGCATGTCTTTGATACCAGCAAGTTCACCGTTGGTGGCAAAACCGTTACCACGGCTTTTGCAACCGATACTGACGGCGACTTCGTGCCCGATGCCGACGAGGCAGTCTTCGACGGCTACTACCACGAGTCCTACTTCCAGTCCGCTCCGTCCTTCCAGCTGAGAATCGACGGCATCACCGAACTGAACTAAGCACCAACCCCCATACAAAAAGCGGCTGCTCCGGCAGCCGCTTTTTTGTGTCTTATACGGGGTGCGCTGCACTCCAAAAACGTACAATCTTGGTGGGGTTCACATCGGCCCGGCAGAATGCACCGATTTTACGAAAATTTTTGGCGAATTCGGAACTTCCCAAACGGGTCGACAGAGGCGTCGGCACCTACGCCGAAGCTTCAATACTTCCCATATCCCGTAGGGGCGGACGACTCTGTCCGCCTGCAGGATGCACCGGTTTTCCCGGAAATCCTCGGAAAATTCGCAGCTGCCCACCGGGCGGAGCGCAGCCCTGCCCCCTGCCAGCTGCGTTCGCTTCTAGGGTGTATCTGAAAACTCATGATGTGACCGGCAGCGAGGGATTTTTGCGTTGCGCAAGACATTTTTTCGCAGGAATACTGACGTATTTCAAGGAAAAATGACGCGGCGCACCGCAAAAAGGCCCGCTGTCCGGGTGCGTTGGGAGTTTTCAGATACACCCTAGGCAGCTTTCCAGTTGACCTTGGAACGCGTTCGCGGCAAATCACCTGCGCCCGCGGCGCTTTTTGACCAGATGCACCGTCAGGCACACTGCGCCTGTCAGCACAAGCACAAGCGCGCACACGGCCAGCAGGACGATGCTCTGCACATAGGTGCCCCATGTGCCTGCAAAGCCGAAAGGCAGCTTTGTGCCAATCAGGTCTTTATAATAGAGCATGCGCGTCTCATAGGCCGTGGGGTCGGATTCGCGCAGCGTTACGAGCCGTGCGCCGTGGTTTTCGCCTGCGCCGTAGATGTAAAAACCGGTGCTGTTGGTGTTGATCAGATCGATGCCCTCATAGGGAATAATGAAGTCGTTCACATGGTCATGTCCAAAGAAGCCCGCGACGATATCGCCGCCCTGCTTCCACGCGGCAAATTCGCCGCCGTTCACATCCGGCGGGCACGGCGCTTCGCCGAGCGTTCCGGCCTCGATCACGGATGCAGCGGAATAATACGTGCCCTTGCGGCAGCCGTAGCCCTCGACCGCGCCGTTCTTCTTCTCGCTGGACGGAACGATGTCCATCGCGTCGTAAATATCCGGGACAATGATGTGCTGGAACGCGTAGGCCGGGATGGGCGTTCCGCCGTTCCGGGCGGCAAGCGCCGCCTCTGTTTCCAGATACCAGTCGATCTGATCCTGCCGCACCCAGTCGTATTTGCCCTGACCCTCTGGCGCGTAGGAGCCGGAGTCAAAGAACCAGAGGTTCACGACCGGCGTTTTGCCGTCGGAGTCATAGACGAGCAGATTGTAGTTGCCCACACCCGTCACGTCGCCCGCAGCTGCGAGGCAGCCGGGATAGCTCTGATAGTATTCCATCTGCGCTTCCTTGCTGACGCCGCCCTCGTCGTCGTGATTGCCGAAGACGACGGCGAATTGCAGGCCGCGTTCGGCCACCGGCTGCAAGAACGCATCCAGCGCCTTCTGCGTGCGCTCGACGCTCTTGCCGATCGACGGGCCGTGGATCTGGTCACCCAAAAATACGACGAGATCCGGCTGCGCCGCGTCCAGCTCGGCCTCCAGCAGCGCGATGGTTTCCTTCTGCGGCTTGTCAATGTCCTGCGTGTCGGCGACGATCAGGATCTTGAATTCCCCGTTTTCGTCGAATTGCAGCGCCGGGGCCGCGTCTGCCGCGAAAACTATGGGCATCAGCGATACCAGCAGCACCGCGCACAGCGCCAGTGCTGCAATTTTTCTGCAAGCTTTCATGTCTGTCACCCTCTCAGTTCAGCTGGTCGGCCAGATCGCGGTATTTGCTGTCCTCCGCCGTTTTGCCGCTGGCCTGCGTCATGTGCTGCGCCAGCTTTTTTGCTGCTGTGTCCGCCGAGACGACCGTACCCGCGCCCGCTACGCAGCCGCCGGGGCAGGCCATGCCCTCGAGCAGATATCCGTCGAGCTTTCCGGCCTTGGCAAGCATCAGCAGCTTCCGGCAGTCGCGCAGACCGTCGGCCCGCTGTGTTTTGAGTTCGATATCCGGGTGCTCTTTATGAATCAGTTCCTCCACTGCGGCAGCCACGCCGCCTGCGACGGCGAAGCCGCGCCCGGCTCGCGTGCCTTCGTCCAGATCCGGGCTGTCGGGAAGCGTGGAGAAATTGATCTCCTTGGCCTCAAAGATGCCCATGAGTTCTTCGTAGGTCAGGACAAAATCAACGTCCGTGCGGATATCCTCCTGCATGGCTTCCAGCTTTTTTGCCGCGCACGGGCCGATGAAGACAACCTTGCTGTTCGGGTGTTCTTTTTTGACGAGCCGCGCCGTGTAGACCATCGGCGTGTACGTCATGGAGATATTGCCGGACTCCGCCGGGAAGAGCCTGCGCGCCATCATCCGCCACGACGGGCAGCAGGAGGTCGCCATGAAGCGCTGCTCGTTCGGTACCTTTTCCAGAAAGTCGTGCGCTTCTTCAATCGTGCAGATATCCGCGCCGGCCGCGACCTCGACCACGTCGGCAAAGCCGAGCTGCTTCATGGCGGTCAGAAACTTCGGAACGGTCACGTCCCTGCCGAACTGCCCGACGAACGACGGCGCGACGATGGCCACGACTTCGTTGCCTTCAAGGATGGAGCGGATGACCTGATAGATCTGGCTCTTGTCGACGATCGCGCCGAACGGGC
>ERZ779896.2783-NODE-2783-length-11563-cov-3.361314_pt1 | contig 11563 bp, 8 predicted proteins | sample MGYA00511067_ERZ779896 | MGnify/ENA primary metagenome ERZ779896 (study PRJEB29588, sample SAMEA2161597) | human gut metagenome | biome: human gut; feature: human-associated habitat; material: faeces | place: Denmark | collected 2008/2010 ...
GCCAGATGAGCGAGGAAGGGCTGATCGAGGTCGTCGGCAGAGGGGCGGAGAAAACGTATAGACTGAGATGAGGTGCAGATATGGACGCGCATAAGCTTTGGATGCTGAGAGATTTTATTGGAACAAATAAAGTCCTGTTTCGGATTCCAGTGTATCAGCGAAATTACGATTGGTCAGAAGCCAACTGTGACCGCTTGCTTGATGATATCTATGAGATTATCAACAGCGGGGACAAGCATTTCCTTGGAACAATTGTATTTATGGCTGCCAAGAGCGGAGGGTTTACGCTGCAGGAATATACAATTATTGATGGTCAGCAGCGATTGACTACTATGATGCTTATTCTCAAGGCGCTTGCCGTTGTTGCTGAAACAGGCGGCGATACCTGCTTTCAGGAGATCGACGAACAATACCTGCATAACAAATACTGCGATGAAAAATACAAGGTGAAGCTAAAGCCGATTAAATCGGACAACAATCAGTTCTTGCTTTTGTTGGCAAATAAAACTGATGAAATGGATGAGGATACGCATATTTTCCAGAACTATCGGCTTTGCAAAGAACGGTTTGAACGATGGGCTGAAAAGGGCATTTGTCCATCACAGGTACTTGATGCGCTTACAAAACTTGAGATCGTTGAGATTGTTTTGACAAAGGGTGAGGATGATCCACAAGTTATCTTCGAAAGCATCAACTCCACTGGACTGGATTTGTCAAACGCAGACCTGATTCGGAATTTTCTTCTGATGAACGCCGATGACCAGGAACGGCTGTACGAAGAGTATTGGCTGATTATCGAAAAGACACTTCGGAATAAGATGGACTATTCCAATCTTGACGACTTTTTCATGCAGTATATCGTTTATAAGACGGGCAAACCCGTAAATAGCCGTCAACTCTACCACAGCTTTGTTAAGCTGTTTAAAGGCAGTAATTATACACAGGAGGCCATCCTGGACGAACTCAGGTACTATGCAAAAATCTATGGTGCCTTTGTCTACGGAAACAAGGACTACTCAGTACGAATCAATCAACTGCTGCAACGAATTAGAATTCTGAAACAGACAACGTGCTATCCATTTTTGTTCCATGTGTTTGATGATTTCCACCGCGAAGTAATCGATGAGGAAACAACGGAGCGCATTCTTCAGTTTATCCTCGCCTATCTGCTTCGCAGATTGGTTTGCGGTGTTCCATCCAATACGTTACGCGGATTGTTCATATACCTTTATAATCGCATCTTTAAAGTTACTGCGAACAAGCGGAAATACTACGAGTCATTAAACAAGTTCCTTTGTACAGTTTCATCCAAGGACGCTGTTCCATCTGAAAACGAGTTTGAACGAGCGTTGCTGACAGCCAATATTTATGGCAATAATGCGCTCTGCCGATTCCTGCTCCTTGATATTGAAAATGGTGATAATAAAGAAACATTGCAAGTGGAGAATCTGACGATTGAACACATTATGCCGCAAACACTGAGCGCCGATTGGAGTTACATTGATCCTGAAAAACACGAGGAATACTTACATACGCTTGGTAATCTGTCCGTAACCGGATATAATTCCGAACTTTCCAACAAGAGTTTCAAGGAAAAGCAGGAGATTATCCGCGAGAACTCGAAGGCAGTTGTTTTAAACCGGGACGTTTTGGAAGCAGATATATGGGATATTCCGCAGATACAGGCACGCGCAAAGCGACTGGCAAACATTGTAGCAAACCGATACGCAATCGACCGAATCACGGACGATTCGATTGAGTTTGAGTATGTCGAAACGATAACGCTCGATCACTATGACGAAGTTACGGGTAAAAAGTTGGTTTCTTTCAAACTCTTCGGCGAAACCTATCGACAAAACAAGTATGCATTGATGCTGTTGGATGTTATCAAGCTTCTGGACAAAAAGAAACCCGGTAAATTGCAGGAACTTGCGAATCGTCACTACTCATTCAATTCAACAAAGCGAAAACATGTCCACCTTAATACAGATGGAGTTGGTATGCGGTGGCCTTGGAAGCTTTCCGATACGATCTATTTGGAAGCGAATTTGTCTGCATGGTCCTGTATTCGCTTTATTGATAATCTGATTTCAGAGTTTGGTTTTGATCGTTCGCAGTTTTCTTTCAATATTGTGTCTGAAGAATCTGACGAGAGCATTGAGAACGAAGAATAAGGCACTTCGAAATACCTTGTCGAAGTCAGCACGGGAAGCTGTCGAAATTGTGATGATGCTATATTCGACTGAACCAAGCTTGAGTATCGACGGTTTGAAAATGCTCATAAGCAGAAATAACTTGGAGGTGTGCTATGGCACTGGAAAATAAATTGGGGCTGACGAGTTCTGCAGACCTTGCGCGGGAGGAGGAACGGATCAGCAAGAAAAAGGCCGTGTGGCTGTTTGAAAGCGGCACGCTGGACAAGCTGTCTGTCGGCACATTCGCATCGCTCAAGGCGATTCACAAAGCACTTTTTGAGGATATTTACGACTTTGCGGGCGAACTTCGCACGGTGAATCTGGCGAAAGGCAACTTCCGTTTTGCTCCGCTTATGTATCTGGAAGCGGCGCTGACGAATATCGAAAAAATGCCGCAGGGTACATTCGATGAAATCATCGAAAAGTATGTGGAAATGAACGTCGCTCACCCGTTCCGCGAGGGCAATGGCCGCAGTATGCGCATCTGGCTCGATTTGATGCTGAAAAACGGCATTGATCAGGTCGTGGATTGGAGCAAGGTCGATAAAGAAGACTATCTGCTTGCAATGGAGCGCAGCCCCATCAAGGACGTGGAGATTAAAGTGCTGCTGAAAGCCGCGCTGACGGATGACGTGGATAGCCGCGAAGTTTTTATGAAAGGCATCGACCACAGCTATTATTACGAGGGATATACGACATTTAAGGCAGAAGAACTGTAGGTGTCATGTTCTGTAATTCATTTTACAGGCAGTTTGATAATTCTTAGATTATAAAATCAATTTTCGCTCTGATACAGATATAGAGAGCAATGAAAGGAACCAGCCCGTATCAAAGGAGAAAAATAAGTGATTAACATTCGAAAATTGGAATCTGATTTATGGGAGTCCGCCGATCTGCTTCGTGCAGGCTCCAAGCTGACCTCAAATCAATACTGCATGCCCGTGCTGGGCCTGATTTTCCTGCGTTATGCCTACAGCCGCTTCAAACTGGTAGAAGCAGAGATTTTGAAGAACCGCCCGGTACGCAATGGCCGCGTCATACCCATGGAAGCTAGCGACTTTACATCTAAGAGCGCACTGTTTCTCCCCAAGGAAGCGCAGTATGAGTATCTGGTCAATCTCCCTGCCGACATCGCATCCGCGGGGCTAACCAACCAAAGTGGTCACATCATGAACAGCCTGGGCGAAGTGGTCAACAACGCCATGGAGTTAGTGGAGGCCCAGTCCGAGCAGCTTACCGGTGTGCTGCCTAAGGACTACACCATGTTCTCCGACGAACTGCTGGCCGAGCTGCTCCGCATCTTCAACAACAGTGCGTTGGACGAGGTGGGCGGCGATGTCATTGGCCGCATCTATGAGTACTTCCTCAATAAGTTTGCCAAAAACATCGCTCAGGACGATGGCGTGTTCTTCACGCCCAAATCGCTGGTCAAGATGATCGTCAATGTGCTGGAGCCATCTGGCGGTATCCTTCTGGACCCCGCCTGCGGCAGCGGTGGGATGTTTGTTCAGACCGGAGATTTTGTAAACGCCGCCGGGATGGAAGCCAATTCCGCCATGACCTTTTATGGACAGGAAAAAGTGGAGTACAATGCCCAGCTCTGCCTGATGAATATGGCTGTTCACGGGCTCAATGGTATCATTAAGTCCGGCGACGAAGCAAATACCTTCTATCACGACGCCCACAATCTGGACGGCTGCTGCGACTATGTCATGGCCAATCCGCCATTCAATGTGGACAAGGTCAATTCCGAGTCCGCCCAGAGTGCGGGGCGTCTGCCTTTCGGCTTGCCCTCTATCAACGCCAAAAAGGAATTCGGCAACGCCAACTATTTGTGGATCTCCTATTTCTACTCCTATCTGAATGAACACGGTCGAGCGGGTTTCGTTATGGCATCTTCCGCAACAGACAGTTCCGGCAAGGATCGGGACATCCGTCAAAAATTGGTTGAGACCGGTCATGTGGATGTGATGGTCAGCGTGGGAAATAACTTCTTCTACACCAAGAGCCTACCTTGTTCTCTGTGGTTCTTTGATAAGGGAAAGCCCCAAGAATTACAGGACAAAGTGCTGTTCATCGACGCCCGGAATTATTATACCGTGGTCGACCGCACCCTGAATGAGTGGAGCGATTGGCAGCTCAAGAATTTGAACGCCATCGTGTGGCTGTACCGTGGTGAGACAGAGAAATATCAAAGGCTGCTTAACGAATACATAGACCGGATCAAAAGTTTTGTGTCTACCATTGTTGACGTTCAGACTGGGACATTATGCACGGAAATGTTGCCTGAATTCTATCAGGAAGCAAACAACAAGGCGTATGCCCTGAAGAAACAAGTCAATCAGATGAGGACGTTGAAGCACTGCGCAGAAATTCAAGAGTCGCTGGAGGAATTTCTGCGCCTTCAAAAAGCCGCAGTCGCGAAATTTGCGCCATATCTGGAAGAAAACAAATTGAAAAGCGATATCAAGCAGCTATTGGCCAGCCGGGCAGGAAGAGGCCCCGCAAGAGTCAACTGGTATGTGAAGGAACTGAATGGTGTGGTATCTGCGCATGAGCAAAGCATCCGAGCGTGTGTGATGATCATTCAGGAAGCCCAATGGCTCTATGAGAAGTTTGGCGAGGGCGAGTATAGGGACATTCCCGGTCTGTGCAAGGTGGCAAGCCGCGCCGAGATTGCGGAGAAGAACTACTCTTTAACGCCCGGCGCCTATGTGGGCGTGGCCGCGGTGGAGGACGACTGCGTGGACTTTGCCAAGCGCATGGCGGAGATCCATCAGGAACTGCTGAGCTTGCAGGCAGAGTCCAATGCGTTGATGAACACCATCTCGAAGAATATGGAGGAGATGGGGCTATGAGGTGGGAAAAGATTTCACTAAGAGAAGTTGCGGATTTTAGAAATGGTATCAACTTTGACAAGTCTGCCTATTCTTCTGGTGTTAAACTCATTGGTGTGTCTAATTTTGGAGAGCGATTTTCACCCGATTATGAGGAACTGCAAGAGGTTGATCCAAAAGTTGTTAGGTCGGACGACTTTCTCATAGATGGCGATATCGTATTTGTCCGTTCAAACGGTAATAAAGAACTTGTGGGTCGTTGTATGCTGATAACGGAGCCAGAATATTCGGTAACATATTCTGGATTTTGTATCCGTGCTCGCATAAGAGATACGAATCAGTACGATCCCACATTCTTTACATACTATTTTAAGAGCAGTGCATTCAGAAAGGCTTTGTCTGGAAATGCTGTTGGCACAAATATTCAAAATTTAAGCCAAGATCGGTTGTCAAGCCATATCGCATATGTACCAACGATTGAGATGCAACGAAAGATTGCAAGCGTTTTATCTGCCTACGATGATCTGATTGAAAACAACCAGAAGCAAATCAAACTGTTGGAAGAAGCGGCGCAGCGGCTGTATAAGGAATGGTTTGTAGATTTGCGCTTCCCCGGCCACGAAACCACCCCCATCGTGGATGGCGTACCGGAGGGGTGGAAACAAGACACAATAAACAGCATTATTGAATTACAAAGTGGATTTGCGTTTAAGAGTGCTGATTTCTGCGATTCCGGTACATACAAAATAGTCACAATTAAAAATGTTCAAGACGGGCTGTTTGATGGGAAAAACGTGAGTAAAATTAATGATATTCCTGCGCGGATGCCTCCCCACTGCCGACTAAATGACGGAGATATTTTGCTTTCCTTAACCGGAAATGTTGGCCGTGTTTGTGTTGTGAATGGGCAGGATTACTTGCTTAACCAGCGCGTTGCAAAAATCAAATCAGATTATCCTGTTTATGCTTATTGCCTATTTAGAAGTAGTGATATGTTTACGTCGATGGGAAATCTGGCAAATGGTGCAGCACAGCAAAATTTAAGTCCAATCAAAACGGGACAGATCAAGACACTTATCCCGTCAGTCAGTTTACTCATCCGTTTTGAGGTGACTGCATCTGCATACCTGAAACAGATGCTTAACCTAAATAAGCAAATCGAGTTGTTTCAACAAGCCCGCGACCGTCTGCTCCCCAAGCTGATGAACGGAGAAATTGAGGTGTAATTATGGAATGGTATGAATGGATATTTGATGGTATTGGAACAACTCTCGTTGCGGCAATTTGCAGTCTTATCAGTTATAAAGCTGCGATTAAGAAAATTGGAAGACAATCGCAAATTGCAGGAGATGATTCGAAACAAAAACAGGAGCTGAACCTTGAGAGCGGAAAGGGGGAGCGAAATGTGCAAAGCGCTATTAAGCAAACTCAGAAAGCAGGCAATAACGCTGAACAAATCCAATGTGGAGGGTTCGGAAATGGAGAGTAAACAAATTCAAAAGGCAGGCGAAAATTCGCAGCAATATCAAGCCGGGACAATTATTATCAATCAAGGTACAACAGAAGAACGCGTTAAGGCGATTTTTTCTGAGATGATTCCTAGTGCACTACAAGCGTATACAAGTGACGCTTATGCTATAGCAAAACAGAGAATTGAAATGTTGGAAAACAATGTTTGGCTTAAGCTGGATACGATAGACGGCTTTCTTCAAGCATTTGCCGACCCTGCATTCCAAATCTTACTGAGGAAAGCCCAGCAGACTGCTGCGGCAACAGAACGAGATGACGATTATGCATTGCTTTCAGAATTGCTCGTCTGCCACGTCCAAAAAGGATCGGACCGAAAAAACCGTGCGGGGATTAACCAAGCAATCGAAATCGTGGATCAAATTGATAATGATGCGTTATGCGCTCTAACAGTTGCCCATGCAGTGACCAATTATCTTCCTGTTTCTGGTGATTGCATGGAAGGCTTACACGTACTTGATTCGCTTTTCTCTCAGCTGATGTATCAAGAATTGCCTGTTGGAACAGCTTGGTTCGACCATCTTGACGTTTTAGGAGCCATACGCATCTCAATGTTGAGCATGAAGTCATTTTCTGAGTATTTTGCTTCTCAACTAAATGGTTATGCGTGCACAGGGGTCAAAGCCGATTCCGATGATTATAAAAAAGCGGCAGAAATATTGAGAAATGTTCAGGTAAGCGGCAGCTTGCTTGTTCCAAATGAGTGTTTAGATGGTTACATGCGCCTAAAAATCTGCAATGAGTCTTCAATAGACGATTTGACCTCAAATGATGGTTCTGTCAGAATACCCTTATCAGATAATCAAATTGATGCAATTAGGCAGGTTTGGAAGTTATACGAAAAGGATGCTAACTTGCAAAAACAGGCTACAACCAAGTTTACGAAATTATGTGAGGGCTTTGATTCACTACATAAAGTACAGCTATGGTGGGATAGTATACCAAATGCCTTCCAAATTACTTGTGTCGGGAAAATATTGGCACACACAAACGCCAAACGTTGCAGTCCAGGTATACCGGATTTAATTTAGCAAGAACTGAGGAGGCAATAGTATGAGCTACGACTATTCCGAAAACATACTTGTACAGGAAAGCGCTGGTCACTTGCTTCAGAATGAGCTGGGCTGGGAGGTCGCTTTTGCCTACAACACGGAGAAGCTGGGCGAAAACGGCACGTTTGGCCGCAAGAGCTACAGGGAGATTCTGCTGACCCGGTATTTTCGGGAGACTCTGCTGCGCTTAAATCCGTGGATCACACCCGCTCAGATGGACGAGGCTCAGCGCACACTGGAGTACCGACTGTCCACCGCCTCCCTGCTGCAGATCAACGAGGAGAAGTATTTCCTCATTCGGGATGGTATCCCTGTCACCGTGAAGAAGCCCGGCGGCAGGACAGAAACCAAATATGCCACGGTCATCGACTTCCGGAATCCCGATAACAACCATTTCCTCGCCATCAAAGAGCTGAAGATCCACGGCAACCTGTACCGCCGCCGCACGGATATTGTCGGCTTTGTCAACGGGATTCCTCTGCTGTTCATCGAACTGAAGAAGAACACGGTGGACGTGCAGGATGCCTATACCACCAACTACACCGACTATCTGGACACCATTCCACATCTGTTCTACTACAACGCTTTCCTGATCCTCTCCAATGGAACGGAAGCCAAGGTCGGTACGCTGGGCAGCAAGTATGAGTTCTTCCATGAATGGAAGCGCCTGTCTGAGCAGGAACAGGGCAGCGTGGCGCTGGAAACCATGCTTCGCGGCATTTGCAAAAAGGAAAATTTCCTGGATCTGCTGGAAAACTTTATCCTCTTTGACCATTCCGGAGGACATACGGCAAAGATACTGGCCCGGAACCACCAGTATCTCGGCGTGAACGAGGCAATCAAAGCCTACGAAGCCCGAAAGCTGAACAACGGTAAGCTGGGCGTGTTCTGGCATACCCAGGGCAGCGGCAAAAGCTATTCCATGGTGTTTCTGGCGCAGAAGATTCGCCGCAAGTTCTCCGGCTCGCCCACTATCGTGATCCTGACCGACCGCGACGAACTGAACACACAGATCAGCGACACCTTCGAAAACTGTGGTATTCTTAGAAAAGCAAAAGCAAGCCAGTTTATTGCGTCCAACGGCGACGACCTGATCGATAAACTGAAAGGCAACCCAAGCTTCATCTTTACGCTGATTCAGAAGTTCAACAAGACGGATGTGGAGCCAATCTATCCCGACCACGATATTGTCATCATGTCGGACGAAGCCCACCGTAGTCAGTACGGCATCTTTGCAGACAATATGGTTCGCCTTCTGCCCACGGCGTCCCGCATCGGTTTTACGGGAACTCCGCTACTGTCCAGCGATAACATCACCGAGCGCACCTTCGGTGGCTACATATCTGTGTATGACTTCAAGCGAGCTGTAGAGGATGGTGCAACTGTGCCGCTGTACTACGAAAACCGCGGCGAGAAAATTCTGGATGTGAAAGACAACCCGGAAATTACAGACCGCATTCTGGATGCCATTGAGCAGGCAGATTTGGATGTAGATCAGCAGGACAAGCTGGAAGCAGAGTTTGCAAAAGAAATCCACCTACTGACGGCGACTCCGCGTCTGGAATCCATTGCCCGAGATTTTGTCGGTCATTACTCTGACCTGTGGACAAGCGGCAAGGCTATGTTCGTCTGCCTGAACAAGGTGACCTGTGTGCGGATGTATGATCTGGCGCAGAAATACTGGGCTGCTGAAATTGAAGCGCTGAAAACCAGCATCAAACACGCCACGCAGCAAGAGACCCAGGAGCTGGAGCGCAAGCTGCAATGGATGCAGGAAACGGAAATGGCTGTAGTCGTCAGTCAGGAGCAAAATGAGATCCAGACCTTCCAAAAGTGGGGTCTGGATATCAAGACGCACCGCGAAAAAATGGAAAAGCGGGAGTTGGACAAGGAATTCAAAGATCCTGCCAACCCGCTCCGGGTCGTGTTTGTCTGCGCCATGTGGCTCACCGGCTTCGATGTGAAGTGCCTGTCCTGCCTGTATCTGGACAAGCCGCTGAAAGCCCATACGCTGATGCAGACCATTGCCCGCGCCAACCGCGTGGCAGAAGGGAAAAGCAACGGCCTGATCATTGACTACATCGGCATCGTCAAGGCGCTTCGGAAGGCGCTGGCTGATTATACTGCCAATGTGAACGGAACCGGTGGAGCCGATCCTACGGTGGACAAGGGGCAGCTGATTTCCCGTATTCTGGAGACCATCGCAGCGGCAGAGAACTTTCTTGCAGAGCGTGACTTCTCTCTGCAAACGCTGGTCGGTGCAAAGGATTTTGAAAAGCTACAGCTGATTCAAACGGCGGCCAATGCGGTATCCTCCACTATTGAGGAAAAGAAAACCTTCCAGACTAACGCCGCTGAGCTCATTCGGTTGATGAAATATGCCGATCGCGGGGATATTGCACCAGAAGTGCGCACGCGATATGAGGCAATTACCGCCATCTACGGCGAACTGAAGAAAAAACGAAAAACAGCCTCTAATGTGGATTTGATGGTGGAGATCAACAATATCATCAGCGAGTACGTCCATGTGGAAGATGCCGCTTCTGGAATGGTTCTTTCCAGACAGTTTGACATCAGCCAGATCGACTTTGATTTACTGCGCCGCGAGTTTGCCAAGACAAAGAAAAAGAATCTGGTAATGAAAGACCTCGCAGAACTGATCCGCAGTCGATTGGATTCCATGTTGTTGAATAATCCCGATCGCATCATATATCATGAACGCTATCAGCAGATCATTGAGGACTATAACAGCCAGCAGGATCGCGCAACGATTGAGAAAACCTTTGATGAACTGATGCAGATTGTAAAAGACATGGATCAGGAAGAACGACGGTATGTCCGTGAGGGTTTCTCCAGCGACGAGGAGTTGTCTCTTTATGATATGCTGTTCTCTGAGAACCTCTCTAAGCAGGATATTCGGAAAATCAAGGCTGTGGCGGTTGAACTTCTGCAAAAAGTGAAAAGCAAAATTGCCGAACTCGACCATTGGACAGACAAGCAAGAGACTCGCTCGATCGTATACAATTTGATTCGTGATGACCTATGGAGCGAATTGCCTGCCTGCTACGATGAACCGAGTATTTCCGTATATCTTCAGCGAATTTATGAATATGTCTATAAGCGTTATAAAGAGGTCGCATAAAAATGATGCAGTATTGACGTAGATTCCAATAAAAGGAGAGAATGAATTGATTCGACAGTACGGTGTGGTTATCTATTCAGGCGACCTCTAAAGATTGTAAATTATTTCTGCATAAGAAAAGCACAAACTCCGGTTATTTCTTCCGAGAGTTCGTGCTTTTTTCTTATACGCTGATCCGCACTATGTACCGCACCGCCTGCATATGCCCCTCCATGATCCGGTTTTTTCTCGTAAATCTCGCGGTTCGTATGGGGCACACGTTCTTGACCATCTGGCCGCCGACGGAGCCAGCCTCACGGGAGGTCAGGTCGCCATTGTAGCCATCCTTCAAATTGACCCCAACTTCGGAAGCGGCCTCCATCTTGAACTTGTCCATTGCCTCGCGGGCTTCGGGGACGTTGATCGAGTTGCTGTTGCGATTCGTCATGTTCTTGCATCTCCTTATGATTTGTTGTTCGGGAAGTTCATCTGATCTTCCGTCAATCGTAGTTTTACCCACAAACACGCGCTTATGTCTGCCAATTCGCGGCACAAATGCCAACTTCCTTGAACTGTTCACAATTCTTTCGTTTCGCGTTCATAATTCGGACATGATTGTCCTTTATCCTATGACCTAGGAAATCCAGTTTTCCTCTCTTTCTTTTCTCTTTCTTTTTAACACAAAAACCGGTGGTCGCCAGACCGCCGGTTTTTGCGTACCATAGCAAACACGCGGCAGCCGAAAGACTGCCGCGCGGTTTTTATTTTGTATATTCAAATTCAAAATCGTAGATGCTGACGGTGTCGCCGTCCTCGATGCCGAGCTCCTCG
>ERZ779896.2787-NODE-2787-length-11548-cov-4.804142_pt1 | contig 11548 bp, 8 predicted proteins | sample MGYA00511067_ERZ779896 | MGnify/ENA primary metagenome ERZ779896 (study PRJEB29588, sample SAMEA2161597) | human gut metagenome | biome: human gut; feature: human-associated habitat; material: faeces | place: Denmark | collected 2008/2010 ...
GCCGGTTTCTTTGCCGGAACTCTCGGCGTCACGGCTGCCGGCGCTGCTGTCGTGACAGCTTGGGCAGGAGCAGGTTTGCGGGAAGCCGCAGGTTTAAGAGACTGAACTTGCGGCGTCTTCACGGCGGGCTTGGCCTGCTCGGCAGCGGGCTGCTTGGCGGAAACCGTCGCCGCTCGTGCCGCAGGCTTCTCAGCCTTGACTGCTTGAGCAGGAACGGCTTTGGCCGGAGCTGCAGCAGCGGGTTTGGCGGGCTGAACCTTCCGCGTCTGCGGGGTCTTTACTGCGGACTTGACCTGCTTGACTGCCGGTTCCTTGGCAGAAGCTCTGGTCTTTCGTGAGCCAGTCTTCACTGCCTTCACCGGTTCTTCGGCCTTAGGCAGATTGGCGAGAAATCCCTTCAGAACCGACTTCAGAATCGCCACGCCCTCGGTGATCTCACGCTTCTTGATGATGAGCGGCGGGCACAGACGAATCGTCGTGCCGCCGGCCGTCAGAATAATGAGCCCGGCTTTAAGCGCGGCCTTCTGAATGTCGCCGAGCTGCGCACGAAGCTGCGGAATCAGTTCGCAGCCAATGAGCAGGCCCATGCCGCGGACTTCCGTAAAGACATGCAGTTCCTTGTTGAGCGCTTCAAGCGACGCCTTCATGAAGGCGCCGTGCTTGACAACCTTTTCCAGGAATTCCGGTGCAGAAATATGCTTCAGAACCGCATTGCCGACCGCGCAGGCCAATGCATTTCCGCCAAAGGTCGATCCGTGCGTGCCGGGTTTGAAATGCTTGGCAACAGCGTCGTTCGTCAGTACGCAGCCGATAGGAACGCCGCCGGCCAAACCTTTCGCCGTCGTTACGATATCGGGGCGAATGCCGATCTGTTCATAGGCGAAGAACGTGCCCGAACGTGCGCATCCTGACTGCACTTCATCAAGGATGAGCAGTGCATGGTGCTTGTCACAAAGTTCGCGCACACGTTTGGCAAACGCGGGGTCCACGGGCAGCACGCCGCCCTCGCCCTGCACCGGTTCGAAAATCACGGCACAGGTGCGGTCAGAAATCTGCTTTTCAAAAGCACCAATGTCATTGAAAGGCAGATGGGTAATCGCACCCGGACGCGGGCCGAAGCCGGAAGAATACTTATCCTGCCCGCCGACACAGACCGTGAAAAACGTGCGGCCGTGGAAACTGTGCGTGAAGGAGATGATTTCATCCTTCTGCTCGCCATAATCGTCAAAAGCCGTTCGGCGGGCGAGCTTGAGCGCAGCCTCATTGGATTCGGCGCCGGAGTTTGTAAAAAACACCCGGTCAAACCCTGTGAGTGAAGTGAGCCGCTTGGCCAGTTTCAGCGTAGCGTCGTTCGTAAAGACGTTGCTGATGTGGCAGAGCTTTGCGCTTTGTGCTTTCAGGGCCTTGCGCACAATCTTTGGCGCGTTGCCGAGGCTGTTGACGGCGATGCCGCCGCCGAAATCAAGATAGCTGCGGTTCTGCGAATCATAGAGGCGGCACTTTTTGCCGTGCGTCATCACAAGATCAGCGGGCTTGTAACAGGGAATCATCACCTGATCGTATTCGGCGCGGGTAGGCTGCGTCATGATTTATTCCTTTGCGATTGAATGGTTTTGCAGGCTCAGAGCCTTACAGACGGCAGCGCCGTCAAGCTCTTCGCGCTTAAGGCAAGTTTAGAAATTGTATTCGTAGGCAAGCTCGTCGCACCGCGCGCGCTTGGGACAATTCTCGCAGTCCTTTAGGATCTTCTCAGGAAGTGCGTCGATTTTGGTGAGCGAGAAACCCACGCGTTCGAAGAATTTCGGGTTGCGGGTCAGCACGAAAACTTTGTCGATATCGAGCCGGCGGGCTCTTTCGAGCAGATATTCAACAATCGCACGCCCTTGTCCCTGACGCTGAATGTCGGGGGCAACGCCGAGCGAACGGATTTCAGCGAGTCCCGAGTCATAAACGAAAAGACTGGCACAGCCGACAAGACGGCCGTCGCGTTCGCAGATGGCAAACGAGTCGATGTTGCGGATGATGTCTGCCCGTTTGCGCGGAAGGTTTTCGCCCTGTTTGGCCCAATATTTGACGAGTCCCTCCAAGGCATCAACGTCGGAAAGACGAGCCTGACGAATGTAAAACGGGCTCACTGCTGCAGCTTCGCCGGTCGTCCGCTTGGCGAGCAGCTGCGTGAGCGCACGCGAAAGATAGCGCAGCTCATCGGCCGTGATGTTGCGGCTTCTCAGGAGATTGAGCGCCTCCTCATAAAGGTCGGCGAAAGGCGTGCCGCGGAAACTCGCCGCGACATCGTCGGGGAGCTTGACGCCCAAGGGCGGCAGTGCCCCGGCCTTTTCAGCCGGGATCATGTGGAGCACAGCGCTCATGTCGGAAGCGGCATGTTCTGGCACCAACGGAAAAATCTTTTGCTGTGCGCTAGCGTTGTTCATCAAATTGCCTCAGAAGACTTCCTGCTTTCAGCGACAGGAGAGTTGACGAATTTTGTTGGGGAAAAATGTCTTTGACTGAAGCCGCGCCCAAACGGACGCCTGCAGACCTGCAGCGCCTCAAGGAATCAACGGTTAAACGTTGGGGTGCTTTCCTTGGGCTTCAAGTTCGTTCATTTTATGAATTTCATTTTTTGGTATTAGGCGCATTTGCCTAGCTTGAGTTGATGCAGACCAAAAAATAGAAAATCAGTCGGCGCATTTTTGCAAAATACTTTTCACTGAAATATTTTATATAAATATCAATGCTCTACAACATCCGAAATCGTCGCGTTGAGATTATGGAAATCAATCTCAGGCAACACGCATAACAAAACGAAAAGACCTCAAAGAAATGCCCGACTTTAGTCGATTTGTTCGACTTCACACGGCGCAATAGTCGACAAATAACGAAAGACGGGCAATAAATTCACATTTGAACTGCGCTGACAGTTCACCGTCGGATTCACTCAAGCGTGAATGTGGTCCCCGGCAATTGTCCGGATGCAAGTTTGTTGGGCAGCATCGGATCAAAGACAGAGGCTGCAGCCACCGGTTTGCCTGTCATGGCCGCAGCACGGAATGCGGCGCGCACCTTGACCGTCATGCCGCCGGAAATCACGCCTTCGGCAATAAGCGTCTCTGCCTGCTCCTCATTCAACTGTTCAAAGAGATGTTTATTGGCATCGAGCACGCCAGGGACATCCGAGAGAAAAATGAGCGGCGCACCCAAGAGCGCAGCTGATGCCACCGCCGCATCGTCGGCATTAATGTTCCAGAGCGCCCCGGCAGCATCCATGCCGACGGACGAAATAACCGGCGTGAAGCCGGCATCAAGCAAGGCTTGGAGACAGCGTTTTGCGGCAGAGTCTCCGGGCTCAATCACGCCGACGCGTCCTAAGCGTGGGTCCGCCGGCACGACTCGGCCGATGCCTGCGTCGGTAGCGCAGAGTCCCAGAGGCATCAGCCCCGCCCTTTGCGCAGCTCCGCGCAGCTTCAGGCTGCAGGTGCCGGCCAAGGCGCCGGCAATAACCGGCATGTCTTCGGCAGGGCTCACACGCAGTCCCTCGATCCTGTCGATGCGGCGGCCAAGGCCGCGCATGAGTGCGTCCACCTCAACGCCTCCCCCATGCACCAATACGACTCTCGTACGCTCTGCGCTTGCGGCTGAACCGGCCAGTGCCGCAAAAAGCGCGTCAAGCGCTTTATCCGCTGTCAAAGCCTTGCCGGAAAGCTTCACCACAAGCACATCAGCTTTGAATGGTTTTGTCATCGCGCTCTTTCCCCGAAGTTAAAGCAGTCCCTGCGTTTCAGGAAAGCCGAAGCGCAGATTTATCACCTGCACCGCCTGTCCGGCTGCTCCTTTTATCAGATTGTCGATAGCCGAGACCACAACAGCGTAGCCGGCTTCCTCATCCACGCTGAAGCCGATGTCACAAAAAGGCAGATTCACCACATCATCGAGCTTGGGAAGTGCCGGACGCAGACGGACCAGCGGACACGCCGCATAAGCGCTCTCATAAGCCTGCTGAATCTTTTCACGTGCTTGAGACTGATCACCGAGTCCCGGCGCAAGCTTCACAGTGACCGTGGCAAGGATTCCGCGCTTAAAGGGCCCCAGGTGCGGCGTAAAGATGACCGGGCGCCCTAAATGCGCCTCTATTTCAGGCCGATGCCGATGCGTAAAGACTCCGTAAGCCGAAAGACTCACTTCACAAAAGGCATTCCCGATCTTGGCTTTGCGGCCCGCACCGGAAACACCAGAAACAGCATCGATCACAGGCTTAAAGTCAGCAGCAAGCAGACCCGCATCAATGAGGGGCTTAAGCGCGAGCTGCGATGCCGTTGGATAGCACCCGGGAAGAGAAACGATCCGGGCTGCGCGAAGCTTGCCGCGGTCGACAAATTCCCCAAGGGCATAAACCGCCTGCTCAAGCAGTTCAGGATGCTCATGCTCAAACCCATAAAACTTCGGATAATCCGATGCATTCGGCAGTCGATAGGCCCCGGAAAGATCAAAAACCACTGCACCTTGAGCAGCAAATATCGGCGCAAGGGCCGCACTCACAATGTGTTCGGTAGCCAAAAAGACAGCATCAACCCCCTGCGCCGCAGCAGCCGGATCCGTCATGGGTTCCAGCACGAGCTGTGTGCGGCCAAAAAGACGGCCGTCAATTTCTGCAATCGCCCTGCCGGCGTCGCTGCTCGCGGCCGAAACATAAAGATGCGTCAGTTCAACCGCCGGGTGCGCAAGCAGGAATCTCGTCAATTCTGATCCTGCATAGCCGCTCGCGCCGACCACGGCCGCTCGGATTTTTCTTGCTGCTGTCATCTCAAGTTTGTCCTCTTTAGATACTGGCCGGTGCGGCCGAAGTGTTTGGAGGGGAGTTTGACAAATGTCGATCATCTTGCCGCACTCGTCCTCAGGCCTTTTGCCCAGAGTTCTTGATGGATTTCGGAGACCTCGCTGATTGCATCGGCATCCTCAGCGGTCCGTCGATGATTTCACCGCTTTATTCAAGGTCTCCGCAGCCTTTTAACCTCGGGCCAGAGCGGCAAAGACTACGCTTGGTCAACGTGTTTCTAAACGCCGTACAACATTGGTAAACATATGAAGAGATAGCGTTAATCCTTAAAAAAACAAACGATGCATTGTGCGCTGGCGCACAGACGAAAAGGCTCTCCAAATCTAATCTTTTCCGAACTTGCAGTCTCAAACGCGAAACTAAACCCATGGGACTGCAGACTGAAATTCAAGAAGCCGCTGTCGGCTTCTGAAACAAGGAGATTCATATGCCTAAGTTCAATCGCCGCCAATTTCTCGGCTCTACGGCCGCTGCCGCTGCTTTTGCAGCAGCACCGGCCATCGTTCAGGCTGCCGTCGTTGAAAAGAAGGTCGACCTTGTCATCGTGGGCGGCGGCCTTGCAGGCCTTGCCGCCGCGAATGCTGCCGTTAAGAAAGGCGTGAAACCGATCGTGCTAGAAAAGGAAGCGTTCCTCGGCGGCGCCGGGCTGTTCCCGGAGGGGTCGCTCGGCGTCGGCACGCGCTACCAGAAGGAGCACGGTATTAAGACGACCGTGCAGCAGGTGCTCGACGCGGCTTTGCAGTTCCACCACTATCGCTGTGATCCGGCCGTCCTTCGTGTGCTGATTGAAGAGTCCCGTCAAACGATTGACGAAATTCAGGACATGGGCATTGAGTTCCGCGGCATCCGCACCATGTACGACAAGCACGAATCGCTCATGACGTGGCACTTGTTTGTCGGCGGCGCGGCCAAGGTAATCGAACTCTTTGTGAAGAGCATTCGTCAGGGCGGCGGCGAACTCCGTACGCAAACCTCAGCGCAGCGTCTCATCATGAACAACGGCAAGGTCACTGGTGTTGAAGCCAGAGATGCCAAGGGCAACACCATTATTCTGCATGCCAAGAAGGTGATCATCGCCACCGGCGGCTTTGCTGCCAATAAGGAAATGCTCGCACAGAACGTGACGGACTCCTCGGCGCTCGGCATGGTCGAACCAATTTGGCTCCGCGGGCCGGTAGTGGACGGACGCACCGGCGACGGCATCACGATGGCTCGCTTGGTCGGCGCCAACGTTGCCGGCATGCACGCCGTTGCCGGCAATGCACCGTATCTTCCGGACGTTCCGCCGATCAACCAGTTCTCGGGCCCCGACGAACTCAAGCAAGGCCGCTGCGCACTGGCTCAGCCGTGGCTCTGGGTCAATCATGAAGGCAAGCGCTTCTTCAATGAGTCGCGCGGCGCCGTGTTTGTCGACGTCTACAATGCCATGACGAGCGCGGGCGGCGTGCTCTACACGATCTTCGACCAATCCATGATCGATGATCTGATTAACAAGGGTGCCGTACTGCCTTTCAACGCCATCGTGCTGGCCGGCGTACCGCTTAAGGCGCTGCCGAAGACGCTAGAAATGGGCTATGAGCGCGGCTGGGCCTTCAAGGCAGATACCGTCAAAGAGCTTGCCCAGCAAATCGGCGTGCCGCCAGAGAATCTTGAGTCGAGCATGAAGCGCGTCAACGAATTCGCGAAAACCGGCGTTGATGAAGAATTCAGCCGCAAGCCCGAACATCTGCGGGCGTTCAACCTGAATAAAGGTCCCTACTACGCCCTCAAAGGCGTTCGCTGCTTCTTCCTGACGTTGGGCGGCGTTACGGTGACGCCGCAGTTCGAAGCCAAGAATCCGCAGGGCAACGTCATCCCGAACCTTTATGTTGTTGGACAGGATATCGGCGGCCTCTATGATTCGTCTTACGACCTTCGCTGCGAAGGCTCTGCCTCGTCCTTTGCTATGACTTCCGGCCGCGTAGCCGCTGAGAACGCCATTAAGGCCATTGAGGCCGGCCGCGTCTAAGCAGCCCGCATCAGCCTTCCGCATCGCCGCAGATCACAGGCGCATCTGCCTGCCGCTGCGGCAAACGCCGCCCGCCGCGCTCACGCGCTTCGGGCGGCTGTTTTCAGATAAAGTCAATCCGCATAAGACCAAGCAGTCCGCTCGGCTTCATTTTTTTGAGTCCCCACTGCAGAACATCCATTGGATGAACAAACCGCGCATGCCCAAAGAACTCGTTCCGCTCCTCGAGCCGGGGATTTTGTACTCCAAATGTCCGTGGCGCTTTCATCCCGACCCGCCGCTGCTCGAAAAACTTTTTGAGAGTGCGCCTGTGGTCGAACTTCCTGCGCATATCGATCATGCTTTTGGCAGGGAATCCTTTGTATACTGGATTGATCAAGGCATACTCGCCACCTGCGCACCGCGCACTCGCGGTCCGCGCATGACTGCCTTATTTGTGCCCCGAACCATTCTCGGAGGCCCTAAAGCCCTGCTCCATAAGCGGCCGCTGGAGCTCACCATCCGCACACTTTCTCCCGTACGTCTGCGGCGCAGAGATGCTTTGCAGTTCAGACGCTTCTTAGCCGATCACCCCGGCATAGAGCTCGAATACCTGCGCACACTGGCATGGAATCACGAAGCGCAGCTCGACGGACTGCTCGTCAACGGTCTCGATCCCGTTCCTGTGCGTCTGGCAAGATTGTTTCTCTCGCTTCTGGCCATTGGCGGGGAAGAGAGCTCTGCCGGTCTGCTTCCGATTGAGCCGACAGTAGACGAATTGGCCCTGATGGTTCATGCCACCCGAGCCGTCGTCAATCGACTGCTCTCCGATTGGATCAAGCGAGGCTTGATTGAGCGCATCGGCCGCAAAATCATAGTGCAGCCGAATTTTAGAGATTCATTTGAACGCTCTCTTGCGCTCTAGTCCCCGCCTGCCGAAGATTCCCGACAGCTCCAAGCCTGCAGAACTTTTAGTCATGCAGGCTGGAGGAAGGATCATCAGAAGCGGTGCATGAGCCCCACGGCCGTCAGCACCTGGTTAAAGCGGTCGACGCCGTCGAGCAGCTTCTTGCCGTCAGACCAGCTCGCTGCGCCATAGAAATTTGTGCGCTTTGAGAAGTTGTAGTAGTAAACCAGACCGGCCATCGTCATGGTGCCTTCATCATGCCCTACTGACGTTTCAGCGCCCTTCCACTTGCTCTTCAGGAAGCCGACCGAACCGCTGATCGTGTGCTGACCAATAGGATATTTGGCGCTCATGAAGACTGCCAGGTTGTCCAGACCTTCTTCGCTATTGCTGACAACAGCATTGCCGCCGACGATCCTTGACAAATCGCCCACCGGGCCGATGCGCCACTCGTTTTGACTGGCATACAGAATGCCCGAAACTGCCGGTCCGCCGAAATCGTAGCTGGCGATCAAATGCACGGCATGCGTATTCTTCTTGCGGAGTGCCTCTGGACGAGTGCCGTCTGCATTCTTGACGTTCCCCGGCATTTCAAAGGAATACACCACGGCGGTTTTCAGATGATCGCCCGTCCAGCCTGTACTGAACTGAGCAATGTGACGACGGTCAGACCAGTCGTCGGTCGTTTCCGTATCCGTTCCATTGACCGAGTCGCCGTTTGAATAAACGCCGCGGACGAAGAGACCCGACTGAGCATTGGTTGAGAAGGCGATCGCATTGGAAAGATCACCCGGCTGGAACATGATATTGGCCGGTGCAATCCCAGCAAGCTGGGCATAAGTCATGTTGGCATCCGTCGCAGCATAGACCGAATACGGATCACCGGAAACAGTGAGTCCGGACATACGGCCGGCAGTGACTTCAAACTGCTGATTGCCTATTGACATGTATGAGGAGCTGAAAAGTCCGTTATGTCCGGAAAATGAGCCGGTATCAGGCGTTACATTGCTCGAGAGATTAAACCGGACGTAATAGCCGTTTCCTAAATCCTCTCTTCCAAGAATCTTGAAGCACGTATCGGCCGGAGTCTCACCGACTCCCGCGAGAACCAGATTCGAATGCTCCGCGCTTTCTGCCTTGGAATAGAAAAGACCGGAAACGACAGCGCCGGCAAGTTTGACTTCTGTAGCACTGACCGTTGAAGGCGCAAAGACGGCAAGAATGAGTGCAGCCGCAGGCAGCAGCCCTGCCATGCGCATCCGTTTGAAACCGACTCCATGAGTGTTGTGATTGGGCATAAAGGTCTCCTTTGTCCTTTTTCGGTGTTGTTCGCGTGTTCGAATGGGCCTTCGGCATCTTCTCTGCCCGATGGATCGGATCAGTGAGGTTCGTGAAGATGTTTGAAAATTTCGTCAGGCACCGTGGACTAGCGTAGATAGATCTTTAGACCGAATCCATTAGAAGTAGATTTCGCTTCTGCGCAAAAATTGGAACTGCCTATTCTCAATGTGACCATAAGGTTATGGATAACCAAGCAGTTAACTGATTTAGATGGAAAGAAATATTCCAATCAGATCACTACATTAAGAAAAAACGATAAGGCAAACACAGAATTGATAAAGTAGCCGGCTGCTTATTTCTTATAAAAACCAAACTTACGCAGCCACTCCGCAGAACTCCCCGAGAGGCGGCTCCAGAAAGATTCGCCGCCTGTATAAAGACCGTCGGAAAAGACATCGGGACTCAAAAACCGCCGGCCTATGCCGTTTTGAACCCAAAAACTTTGCTTGTCGGAATCCAGCTCATCATTTCCGACAGAAGATTTCCCCACATCGATCTCGCTCGAAGCATGGCGCACATTTCGATCCCTCATGCTTTCGAGGAGCTCCGAATCACCGTTGCGAACACCCACGGCATCAAATCCAAAAGAGCACATGCAGCATCCCTCTCGCTCTCGAGCAAAACCGATGCCGCTTTCGCAGACCTCATCGCTGCCCGTGCCGGACATAAAACTGGGCGCTTCCTCTGCAGGCAGCCACTCCAATGGAGCCGCATCAAGATTGTCGTCCCATGCGCTGCAGTCGCCCAGCGTGCCGACATTAAAAGCACGAACAGTTTGAGATGCACTGCTAATCTTATTGGTCATTCAAAATCTCCTCTTTCTTTACAAAAGGATTCCTGTCGTTTTCAAGCAATGATTTGTTTTCACACCCTTTTGAAAACATCATCCATGGCATCGCGTCGGTTCTCGACGCATGCAGACAACGCCGACTGCCCCATACCGCAAAAAAGGTATCGGCAATAGAATCTTCAAATCATCAACCTCGAAGAAGAGCTGTCCAAATGACCAATAACCGAGTCCGCAGTTACGGCATCCATATCGGCATACTGCCCGCCGGCAAATTCAATGCCGTGACCGATGTGCCGGGAGTGAAAGTCGGCCAAGTTACCTTGGAAGACGACGCATGCGGCATGCACACAGGCGTGACGGCCATCCTGCCGCACGGCGACAATGTTTTTCAGAAAAAAGTGCCCGCCGGCGTATTTGTCGGAAACGGCTTTGGCAAGTCCGCGGGAATTCCTCAGATCAACGAACTCGGCACGCTTGAAACACCGATCGTTCTCACCAACACGCTCAATGTCGCCTCCGGGATTGAAGGACTCCTCTCCTGGACGCTCGAGCAGCCCGGCAATGAAGCGGTCAAAAGCGTCAACGCCTTTGTCGGCGAAACAAATGACGGCCGCGTCAACGACATCCGTGCACGATTCGTTTCGCCCAACCATGTTATTGAAGCGCTGCGCAGGGCGGAATCCGGTCCGGTTGAAGAAGGCTGCTGCGGTGCCGGCACCGGCACTGTTGCCTTCGGCTTCAAGGCCGGTATCGGCACCGCATCGCGCAAACTCCCCGAAAGCTTAGGCGGCTGGACCGTTGGAGTCATTGTTCAGGCCAACTTCGGCGGCTTTCTCACCGTAAAGGGCGTTGAAGTCGGCCGGCAGCTGGGCGGCTGGAGCAATGAAAAGCTTCTCACGCAAGCCATGCCCGCGGGATGGGCCGAACGAGTCAAAGATGCGGCCGGGTCTGCCGACGGCTCTATCATGATGATCGCAGCAACGGATGCCCCGCTCACGCAGCGTTCGCTCGAGCGTCTGGCCGAACGGGCATTTATGGGCATGACCCGTACCGGCGGTATTGCCTCCAACGGATCGGGGGATTTCGCCCTGGCCTTTTCAACGGCACCCTCCATGCGAGTTCGTCATGAAGCCCCTTACGGCCTGCTCGAAGGCGGCCCCACAGTCCGCAGCGACGATATGACGCCGCTCTTCATGGCCGCCATAGAATCAACCGAAGAAGCCATCCTCAATGCGCTTTTTACCGCTCACGATACGGCCGCATACGACGGAGGCCGGATCGCCGCGCTGCCGCGCGAGGCCGTGCTGCAGATGCTTCGAAAAGCCGGCGTTCTTGCCGAGCGCTAGAAGTCTCTAAGGCCGAGCGCTCTCCGCAGTCATGCCGGCACGGGCCGAGTCCTACAATGGAAGCCCCGCAGCGCCTTTTTTCCTCGGATTTTGATCGGTGTACACATTCCTTCTGCACAGCGCCAGTGCCGTTGCGCTCCTTGTTTGGGGAGCGTACATGGTGAAAACCGGCATATTGCGTACGTTTGGTGAAGCGCTTCGCTCGTGGCTGGCCACACGCCTCTCCAACCGCTTTGCCGGCTTTGCTGCCGGCATGGGTCTGGCGATGCTGCTGCAAAGCTCAACGGCCGCATCACTTCTCGTAGCAAGTCTGCAGGCCGGCGGATTGGTATCTACGGCGGTT
>ERZ779896.2788-NODE-2788-length-11545-cov-3.073977_pt1 | contig 11545 bp, 13 predicted proteins | sample MGYA00511067_ERZ779896 | MGnify/ENA primary metagenome ERZ779896 (study PRJEB29588, sample SAMEA2161597) | human gut metagenome | biome: human gut; feature: human-associated habitat; material: faeces | place: Denmark | collected 2008/2010 ...
TGGAAGCCTTGCCCTCCCTGCTGGGACGGATGTTGTTTTACCTCACCGCCTCTCTGGTCGTGCTGTTCAGCATTCCATTTATCCTGGGATACCTGCTCGGCCGTGCCCGCGAGCGGAGGAAGAAAAACAACCGTTCCCCCGAAAGCCAGTCCTGATCCCCACCACGAAATCAATACAACAAAAAAACATAACAAAACAAAAAACATGAAACGATTCCTTCTTCTTTCCTTGGCCGCCCTGCTGCTCTGTCCGCTGGCTGCACAGGCCGGCAAACCGGTACGCATCACCGTATTGAGCTACAACATTCAGGGAGCCAAGCGTTTTCCCACCGAAAAGTACGCCGAATTTATCCAAAAATACCAGCCCGACCTGGTTGCCTTTCAGGAAGTGGACTACATGACCAAACGATTCCCGCAAAAACCCGACTTTCTGGGCGAGGTAGCCCGGATGACGGGCATGCACCCGGTCTATGCCGCCGCCATGGCCTTTTCGGACGGACAGTACGGCATCGGACTGATGACCCGTTTCCCCATCGAAGCAGTAAAAGCCTTCGCGCTGCCCCAGCCGGAAGGTTCGTACGAACCGCGTCGGGCCGTCACGGCGGAAGTCCGGATAAACGATGATCTGACGATGCGCTTTACCTCGACCCACCTCGACCTGCCCTCCGACTCCATCCGCCTGGCACAGACCACGGCACTCACCCGCTGGCTCTCGGGCGACGACACCCCCTCGATTGTCTGCGGCGATTTCAACGCCACCCCCGATTCCAAAGCCATCGCCCACATGAAAGACCACTGGCAGCAGGTCTGCGACGACCAGCTCACCTATCCGGAAACCGACCCTAAAAAGAAGATCGACTATATCTTTGTACGGGGACGCGGCACCTGGAAGGTGGTCGACTACCAGCGTCTGGTCGATGTTCCGCTTTCGGACCACTGCCCCATCCTGGTAACCCTCGAATACACCGAATAAACAGAACAAACAAAACTGAAATACCTTTCCGCCCTATGAAATTCTTTATCGACACGGCCAATCTCGACCAAATTGCCCAGGCTCAGGCCATGGGCATCCTCGACGGAGTAACGACCAACCCATCCCTGATGGCCAAAGAAGGCATCACCGGACATGACAACATCCTGGAACACTACCGGAAGATCTGCCGTCTGGTCCCCGGGGGGGCTATCAGCGCCGAAGTGCTGGCCACCGACTATTCCCACATGGTATCCGAAGGCCGCGAACTGGCCGGGCTCGACCCCCAGATCGTGGTCAAAGTGCCCATCACCGAAGACGGACTGCGCGCCATCAAGACCTTCCACGACGAAGGCATCCAGACCAACTGTACGCTCGTCTTCTCGGCCGCTCAAGCACTCCTGGCCGCCAAAGCCGGAGCCAGATACGTTTCTCCGTTCCTAGGACGGCTGGACGACATCGACTCCGACGGGCTGGAACTCATCCGGCAGATCCGCCAGATATTCGACAATTACGCCATCGAAACCCGCATCCTGGCCGCCTCCATCCGCCACGTAAAGCACATCACCGGATGCGCCCTGTTGGGGGCCGATGTAGTAACCGCCCCTCTGTCGGCCATCAAGGGAATGCTCGTACACCCCTTGACCGAAAACGGATTGAAGAAATTCGTCGAGGATGCAGCCAAAATGACCAAGTAACCTCCTTCCAGTCGGTCCAAACGAGCAATGGGCGAGGCCAAAGGCCTCGCCCATTGCTCGTTTGTCGGTTTTACTGCTTTGAGATCTTTTCCCCGAAACAGAAACGCACCTAAAAACACAGGTTCTTTTCTACCCTTTTTCTCGCTCCTTTTTCGCTCCTCCCCCCCCCTTTTTTCTCGATCCTCGAGTCTTCTCCGTATCCCTTTGCTTGCCTCTTTATCTGCCCCTGCCCCCTTTTCTCGCCCCTCTATCTGGCTCCTCTTCTTTATCTCTCCCCTGGGGGGGAAGGATCAAGCGCAGCCCAAGATCTTGCTACGAATCTCGTCCACCATCGAGCGGAACTTGCGGTCGGTATCCATCAGATTGGCTACGGCCTTGCACGAGTGGAGTACGGTGGAATGGTCGCGCCCGGCGATATGCGCTCCGATGTGCTGCAAGGAATAGTTTTTGGTGAGCGACTTGGCAAAATACATCGCCACCTGCCGAGCCTGAACGATGTCGCGTTTGCGGCTCTTGGATTCGAGCGAAGAGATGTCCACGTTCATTGCCTGGCAAACGACCGTCTTTATGTAGTCGAGGGTGATCTCCTTCTTCGAGGAGCGGATAAACTGTCCCACCAAAGCCACCGCCAGGTCCATCGTGATCTCCCGGTGTACCAGTACAGCCTGCGCCAGAAGGGAATTGACCACTCCTTCCAGTTCGCGGACATTGGTATTGACCATCCGGGCAATGTAGGATACTACATCTTGGGCGATCTGGATGTTGTCGCGACGAAGTTTGGCCTCCAGGATCCGCAAGCGGTGTTCGTAGTCGGGCGTGGTCAGTTCGGCCTGCAAGCCCCACTTGAAGCGGGAGAGCAAGCGTTCCTCCATGTCGCGCATGTCCACCGGCGATTTGTCGGCCGTGAGGATGATCTGCCGTCCGCTCTGATGCAGGTGGTTGAAGATATGGAAAAAGACCTCCTGCGAACCGGCTTTCCCGCTAAAGAACTGCACGTCGTCCACGATGAGCACATCCACACTTTGGTAGAAATTGATGAAGTCGTTGCGTTTGTCCTGCCGGAACGAATCGACGTACTGCTGGATAAACTTTTCGGAAGGGACATAAAGCACCTTCATCGAAGGGTCGGATTGCACCACGGCGTTTCCGATGGCCTGCGCCAAATGGGTTTTCCCCAGGCCCACCCCGCCATAGATCAGGATGGGGTTGAACGCCGTTTTTCCCGGCCGTGCCGCAATCGTCCGTGCTGCACTGACGGCCAACTGGTTGGACTTCCCCTCCACCAGATTTTCAAACGTATAGGATGCATTGAGCTGCGAGGAGAAGCGCACCGGCCGATTGCCCGGATCCACCCGGTTTTCCGGGTGTTTTTCGACATTGGGCAGGCTGTACCGCAGACGGGCATCGCTTCCCAGCACCGTATCCAAAGCCTGCCGCAACTGCTCGGCATAGTTCTGTTCGATCCACTGGTAGAAGATCCGGTTGGGGATCTCTACGGTCAACGTCTTCCCGTCCATCGACAGTCCCCGCGTAGGCGAGAACCACGTCGCATATTCCTTCTGCGAAACCTTCCCTTCGATTTCCGCCAGACAAGCGCTCCAAAGAGAGGCAGCTGTTTCCCTTTTCATTTGTTAAACGTTGATAAATCAGGATGGTAAAAATACTATCCGAAAAGTGTTCCTTTTCCCTGTTCGGGTAAGACAAAAATGAACGAAAAAAAAGGGAAAAAAAAACCGATGTTCCCTTGACCGACAAGTTTTTTTTGTCTATGAATTTCCCGGGTTTTTCTCCAACCCCATGAAGTGCAATCCCTTACAGAAAACATTCCGGTTTTAGTTAATTCTATTTAACCTTAAAACGTTAAAATCACCCTCTCAGTACCCCACAGCAAGCACCTCGTATTTTTATTCCAAGACCAACCGAACCGCCCGCTACAACATTCGCAAATAAAGCGTTTTTTTTCCTCGGAAAACGTAAAATTTTTTTTGACCGCTCATTTTTTGCTTCGTAAAAAAGAAAAAAATAGTGCTTTCTCTTTTTCTTTTTTCCGGGAAAAAAAATTCCACAACCTCCCGGTTTCCTTTTCAAAAAACTTACCTTTCGAAAACTTCGTTTTCGTTTGCCGCTGCGCTCGGCTTTCACTATCTTTGCACTCGTTATTTACTACCGTATTATCTTTAGACCAAAAATACCACCATGGGTAGAGCATTTGAATACCGCAAAGCGACCAAGCTCAAACGTTGGGCCAACATGAGCAAAACTTTCACCCGCATCGGCAAGGAAATCACGATGGCCGTCAAGGAAGCCGGGGACAATCCCCGCAACAACCTGCGCCTTCGCATGGCCATCCAAAACGCCAAAGCGGCCAATATGCCCAAAGAAAATGTCGAGCGCGCCATCAAGAAAGCCACCAGCAAGGATCAGGCCGACTACAAGGAAGTCATCTACGAAGGATACGCTCCGCACGGCATCGCCGTACTGATCGAAACCGCTACCGACAACCATGTACGCACCGTGGCCAACATCCGCAGCATTTTCAACAAATACGGCGGTTCGCTCGGCACACAGGGTTCGGTGGACTTCATGTTCGAGCGCAAGTGCTTCATCAAGATCGAAAAACCGGATATGGACATCGACGAACTGGAACTCGAACTGATCGACTACGGTGCCGAAGAAGTGTTCGCCGACGGCGATGAAGTGATGATCTACGGAGCTTTTTCCGATTTCGGTGCGCTGACTGCCGCTGTGGAAGAACGCGGTCTGAAAGTCATCACCACCGGCTTCGAACGCGTACCGATGGACCTGAAGGAGCTCTCGGACGAAGAAAAAGCCGAGGTAGAGACCGTCCTCGAAAAACTCGAAGAGGACGACGACGTGCAGTACGTTTTTACCAACATGAAGTAAACGAACCGACGTCCTTTTCCCTTTTCCGGGAGAAAACGATACCAAGCCCTGACCTTCCTCGCGTGGGAACGAAGGGCTTTTTTAACACGTTACAACGATGCCCGACCAGAAAAACTCCTCAACTCCCGCCTCACAGCCTGCCGGCGACCGCCTTCCGGTGATGGAACAGTTCTACACCCTGCAGGGCGAAGGGTGTTTCAGCGGCCGTGCCGCCTATTTTATCCGCTTGTCCGGTTGTCCGGTGCATTGCCCTTGGTGCGACGTGAAGGAGAGCTGGAACATTCGCCCCGAGCAATACCGCCCCCTCGAAACGATCCTGGCAGAAATCCCTCCCCAAGCCCGTCTGGCTGTGATCACCGGCGGCGAACCGCTGCTGCATCCCCTGGACAGCCTTACCCGTGCCCTGCACCGCCGTGGACTGCGCACCCACCTGGAGACTTCCGCCACCCGGGAACTTTCCGGACAATGGGATTGGATCTGTGTATCTCCCAAAGCGGCCTTGCCCCCGCTGGATTCGGTGTTGCACCAAGCCGACGAACTGAAAACCGTCATCTGTACCCGGGAAGACCTGGAACGCGCCGAACACTACGCTACGCATACCAAGGAGAATTGCCACCTGTTGCTCCAGCCCGAATGGAGCCGGCGGGACGAAGTACTTCCCCTGCTGGTAGCCTATGTCAAACGGCATCCCCGCTGGGGTCTTTCCCTGCAAACGCACAAGTACATCGACATCCCCTGACAAGCCTTTCGGGAAGATGAGCCCGGAGAACGGTCGTAGCATCGGAGTTGTTGGCGTTTATTCTATCGTAAAATTTTGGAAAGCCGATGCCAGGCGCTTTCTGTCGCAGACAAAAATCAAAGCCCCCCCGGCGACGCAGCGGCCGTGGGGGGGGGAGGGACCGTCTAAAATCTTGAAAGGCGTCAGCAAAAAGGCGGCCGTTCGCTGCTCCCTCAAAAGGTTGGGGAGGATTCTTTTTCTTTCCTTTCCTCCGCTTTTTCTGCGATCTCGGCAAGGACGGTTTCGCCGCCGCGCACCTTTTGTCCCAACGATACGCATACTTTGAAATCCAGAGGCACGAACACATCCAGCCGCGAACCGAACTTGATAAAACCCGAGTCGGCTCCGCGCCCTACGTGCTGCCCGACGGTGGCGTAATTGACGATCCGCCGCGCCATTGCTCCAGCCACTTGTCGGTAAAGGATCCGTCCGAGGGTGGCGTTGTGGATCACGACGGTCGTCCGTTCGTTTTCCAAAGAAGATTTCGGACTCCAGGCTACGCGTTTCTTGCCGGGATGGTACTGTGAGTATTCTACCACCCCGCTGACGGGATAGCGCGTTACGTGGACATTGGCCGGGGACATGAATACCGAGATCTGCCGCATGGGAGCATGGAAATATTCGGGTTCGGTTACCGCCTCGATCACCACCACTTTACCGTCCACTCCGGAAAATACCTGGGTGTCTTTCGGCTGCACGGCATAGCGGCGCGGATTGCGGAAAAACGTAGAGATGAGTACATAGGCTATCGAAGTTACCCCCAGTAGCAAACCGAAAACCACCTGGGAATCCACGTACTGAAATGCAATGACATTGATCAGTACCATCGCGGCAAAGAGCGTGAGCAGGATCTTCTTCCCTTCCTTGTGGATCTTCAGGCGCATGACGTTACGACAAATAAAGGAACGCGTACACAAACGGTACGCTCATGATAAAACTGTCCAGACGGTCCAGCATCCCGCCGTGCCCCGGCATGATGCGGCCCGAATCCTTCACCCCGGCCATGCGTTTGAACATGGACTCGACCAAATCGCCACCCACCCCCATTACGCAGACGATCGTAGCTACAACCATCCACTGAGACAAGGTCAAAGTCTGGGAAAACACCCGGGAAAGCACATATCCGCCCACCAGGGTAAACACCACCCCGCCCAGGAATCCTTCGAGGGTCTTCTTCGGTGAAACACGTTCCATCAGTTTGTGCCGCCCCATCGAGATACCGCACAGGTAGGCAAACGTATCGCACACCCAAGTGAGGATAAACAGCCCGAGCGGCAAACGGTAGTCGTACCTCGGCACCGCTCCGGTATAAGGGATCAACAGCGCCAGCACGAAAGGCATCGTGATGTAGATGAAGATCAGAAACGCCCGTCCCAGATCGGCCACCGCATTGTCTTTGGCCCGCAAGAGCTCCACCAGAAACAGCAAAAACAGCAGCGGGAGCAGCAGCACGTCCCACCGCGCCTCGAATCCCCGCACGGGCAAGTATTCCGTCGAGAAAGCCACCGAGAGCAGCAGCAACACATGGATCACGATCAAGGACACCTGAAGGCTTCTGCTGCGCAGGGACAGCAAGCGGATAAACTCGGCGATGCACACCCCCGAGGCCAAAGCCATAAAGACAAAATACGAGGTAGCGCCTCCCAGCGTACACCCGACCAATAGGGCCACGTAAACCGCCCCTACGGCCGTTCTCACGGGCAGGGAAGCTGCCACGAATTTTTGTTTGATGTCTTTTTTCGGAGCGTCCAAAGCGTCAAGTGTTCTTCGAATGTGCAAAGATAGAGAAACTCGCCCGATTTCGGATGGATTTAGGAAGAATAATGTAAACTATTGGGCTTTCAGGGAGATACGCAGCATTATTCCGCATTTGTAAATGTGTGCTTTGAAGCCGTTTTTTGAATAGTTAAGCGAAAAAATTGCTACCTATCCGTTGCCCATTCCAGTTGTATGGAGTTGTTTGAAAATCCTTTCTGCTCCGACCGTAAAGAACGCAGTTTCATCATTTTGGCTTAGCGAAGGTACTTATTTTTTTTGAGATATGAAAAATATAGGTTCCGGAAGTCAATGGTGATAGCTTTGTCGATGTCTGACGATATTTTACATGCCGATGATTAACTCTGTCTCTGTTAATTTTGCAAACAATGGAACAGATTATGAATCAGACAGATGTAAAGGTTTCGTTCTACCTTAAAAAGAGCGAGGCGGATGCCAGGGGAAACTGTCCCGTGATGGCACGGCTTATTGTCGGCAAGCACTCTGAAACAGCATTCAGTGTCAAGTTTCGTGTGCCACAGTCATTGTGGTCATCCGGACGGGCGTGTGGAAAAAGTGTTGCGGCAAGAGACATAAACAACAGACTGGATGAAATACGTGCTGCCGCGCTCGGCATCTATGCGGAACAATCTGCAATCCGTGAGGATGTAACAGCAGAGGATGTAAAGCATCAACTTTTGGGTATGGCTTCGGAACAGGAAACCCTATTAAGCTATTTCAGACTTTTCATTAGAAATTTCGAGAAACGCGTTGGGATCAATCGTACGGAAAAGACATTGAGGGCTTACCGCAATTCCTACAATCATCTGGTACGTTTTTTACAGATGCAATATAAGCTGTCAGATATCCCTTTTGCCGCATTGGACCGTTCCTTCATTGAAAAATATGACTTGTATCTACGTACGGAATGTTGTCTGGCTTCAGGCACAATAGTCAATCTTACCGTCCAACTGAAAACAATTGTCGGAGAAGCTATTGCTGACGGTATAATAACAGTATTCCCGTTTGTCGGATATGAACCGGTACATCCGAAACCGGAACAGAAATATCTCACCTCCGAAGAATTGAATAGGATTATGACAACACCTCTCCATGATCAGATTCTTTATCATGTGAGAGATATGTTCCTGTTTTCCTGTTATACGGGTATTCCCTATAGCGACATGTGTCTGCTGACAAATGAAAACCTTTCTCTCGCGGAAGATGGTACCTGGTGGATCAGGAGTTCTCGCAAGAAAACCGGTGTGGATTTTGAAATACCGCTTATGGAACTGCCGTTCCATATTATTGAAAAATACCGCGATATGGCTCCTGAAGGAAAGCTTCTTCCCATGTATTCCAACAGTTCATTGAATCGTTATCTGAAACGCATCGCCGAAATTTGCGGTATAGGACGTAAGCTGGTCTTCCATGCAGCCCGTCATACCTATGCGACAGAAATTACACTTTCCCATGGCGTACCGCTTGAAACGGTCAGCAAGATGTTGGGGCACAGTCGTATTGAGACCACACAGCATTACGCAAAGGTGACAGACAATAAGATAGATACAGATACGAAAGCATTGGATAAAATAATTGCTGAGCGGTTTTCTGTAGTTATTTGACAATGGCAAAAAATAGGATTATGAAAAGAAATACTGACAATATGGAAATCAAACGTCGCAGTACATTTGCGATACTGTTTTATATAAACCGCACCAAAGTCCGTAAGGATGGAACGTGCCAGTTGCTGTGCAAGATAAGCATAGATGCCAAATGGGAACAGATAGGAACGAAAGTATCCGTCAATCCGGCCATCTGGAATCCTGAAAAAGGACGGGCTGACGGCCGCAGTGAGAATGCCATTACCGTCAACCGGGCTATTGATGATCTGACCAAAGAAATCAAGGAGCATTACAGGCGGATTAAGAACAGTCTGGGATTTATTACGGCAGAGCAGGTAAAGAATGCCGTGATGGGAGTCGGTCAGAAACCGCTAACTCTGCTGGCTCTTTTCAGAGAGCATAACGAGGAGTTTAAGAAACGTATCGGTGTGGATCGTATAAAGGAGAGTTATGATTCCTACTTACGTTCATATAAGCACCTTTCGGCTTTCGTGCAGGAAAAACGCGGCGTAGAGGATGTACTGCTACGTAGTCTTGACCGTGTGTTCTACGATGACTTTGAACTTTTTCTCAGGACGGACAGGAATTTAAGCCCGAAGAGCGTGCATGAACATCTTTACAGGCTGAAGAAGATGACCATGCGGGCTGTCAGCCAGGGAACAATCCGCCGTGATCCGTATTGTCGCCTTCATCCTGAACTGCCCAAACGGAAAAGTCGTCATCTGAAGCTGGAAGATCTGAAGACGCTGCTTACAACACCTGTCGAGAAGCCACAGCTTCAGTTTGTAAGGGATATGTTCATCTTCTCCACTTTTACCGGACTTGCCTATACGGATTTGAAAAAACTGAGGGTAAATGATATTACCCAATCTGAAGACGGTTCATGGTGGATTCATATCCATCGCCAGAAAACAGGAACACTGTCTTCTGTCCGATTGCTGGATATTCCGTTGAAGATAATAGAGAAATATCGGGAACAGAGAAAGGATGACAAGGTCTTCAATCTGTATAGTCGTACGTATTTCATTATGCTCGCCCACCAGTTGGGTGAAGTTTACGGATTTGAACTTACATTTCATAAGGCACGACACAATTTCGGAACCCATATAACCCTTTCATTGGGTGTTCCAATCGAGACAGTCGGCAAAATGATGGGGCACATGCGTATTGAGACCACGCAGCTTTATGCCAAAGTGACTGACAGGAAAGTGGACGAGGACATGAAACGGCTGAAAGCAGCCGGAATGGACCGAACTTTTGGTTTGTACGAAGAAGAGGTTATTGTCAAGAAACGGAGAAGGAAATTCGGATACCAATTGTCCGACAACAAAGAAACGACCTTGTAAAGAGGCCGTTTCTTTTACTTTTGCTTCATACCCATCGCTGTTCTTCCCTGCATCTTTTATATGCGTCGTCAAGAACTTTTTGTATGTCTGACTCTTTGTAAAGGGCTTTTCCCTGTACAAGATAGTAAGGTATCATACCGAGGGTCCGGTATTCCTGCAAGGTACGCCGGCTTACTTTCAACAGTTTTGAAAGTTCCTCGTCCGTGAGGAAATAATCACCGTGGAATGCGGGCCTTGGAGCCGTCCGTATTGCGTCTATCATGCGCTCCATGTTTTCCAGCCCTTTGAAAATAGTATCAATTCTCGGGTCTTTTCTGTTTATAAGATCGTAACTCATGGCTTTCTTTTTTGTGGGTGATAACTTGATTCCAACAGGCTTTGTACATCTTCCGGCTTATAGAAGAACTTGTTCTTGATCCGGGTGAAAGGCAACAGTCCTTTCTCGCGATATACCTGAAGTGTTCTCTTGGATATTCGGAGAATCCCGCATACCTCCTGATTGTCCATCCATTTTTTCAGTGCCGCGTCTTTGGTCTGACTACATATACCGGTGACTTTTTTCTCGATCATGCTGAGACGGACAACCAATTCGTCAAAGGTCTGTTTTTCCATACATATAATTTCCATACCGTCATTTTATTAGGGTTGAAGACCGAGTTCTTTTTTTATTCTCGCCGGCAGCACCTTCCCCTTCCTGTTCAGGAAGTCCTGGACTTCCGAAGCCTTGTAGTAGGTACGCCCGTCAATCATGTAGTATGTGACGAGCTTCTTCTGGCGGTAGCGTGCAAGGGTGCGTTTCGTAACGCCAAGGAGTTCGCACATATCCTGGTTGTCGAGCAGCTTGTCACCCTCAAGGGCGGCCGTCTGCCTGTTCATGCGGTTCAGTCTGTCATCTATCCTGTCAAACCGTTCCATTATCTGGTGGAGCATCATCTGGAATGTCTCCCTGTCTATCTGTATCATAATGAATTCTGTTTTTAGTGTAATAATTCCATTTTTTACACCGTGTTGCGCAACAGGTTTCATTATGATATAGGCCAAAACATGGACCAATGGAGCATATTGCCACATAAAAACATGGCAAGTCGCTGAATAATAGAGAAATAAAAAATCAGCCCCATAAAAACGAGACTGATGGAAGTATTGCAAATGCAAGAGCGTGCAATCTTTTATTGCAATGTTTTGCGATAAGTAAGGCGGCAGATCCCGTTTCTGAATGTTTTTGTCCTGACCAGTTCCCATTTGTCCGTGGAGATATGTTTTGATACGGGAACCGTTTCGGAACTGATTACCGGAAGAAGAAAAATGACCATCTCATCTATCAGGCGGTACAGGGACAGTCCCCGCAGCAGTTCTGCGCCGCTGTCGTCATAGATTTCAGCCAGATATATGTCAGAGGGTGCAGACTGTTCCTTGTCACAGATGAGGTCGACTAGCGGATAGCCCGGATACAACATGCGGGTGGACCGG
>ERZ779896.2794-NODE-2794-length-11533-cov-3.808242_pt1 | contig 11533 bp, 8 predicted proteins | sample MGYA00511067_ERZ779896 | MGnify/ENA primary metagenome ERZ779896 (study PRJEB29588, sample SAMEA2161597) | human gut metagenome | biome: human gut; feature: human-associated habitat; material: faeces | place: Denmark | collected 2008/2010 ...
GCAGACCTCGGAATCCGCCGGATCGCTGGAACAGACACGCAAGCGAGTTCGTGTGCTTGCCGGAGACATCCTGGGACTTGCCGGTCCCGGGCAGAAAATCTCCGGGATCATGCCCTGCACGATCATCCGCCCGGGTGACATGGCCGACATCATCCTCAACCGAAACACACATCCGGACTGGAACGGCGAAAAGACCCGAATGGTCTACCGCTTCCCCACGAATATGAAACTATGGGAGGAATATGCCGAGATCCGGGCGGAAGCTCTGCGCACGGAGGGCAATTTCCAGAAGGCGACGGAGTTTTATCTGGCGAACCGGGAGGCGATGGACGCCGGAGCGGAAGTGAGCTGGGAAGCCCGCTTCAACCACGATGAAGTATCGGCGCTTCAACACGCGATGAACCTGAAGTTTCAGGATGAATCAGCCTTTATGAGCGAGTATCAGAACGACCCGCTTCCGGATGACACGGCGGATGACTCGCTCCTTTCCGTGGACGAGATCTGTGCAAAGATCAACGGACTTGCCCGACGGCGCGTCCCGCTGAAATGCGATCGCCTCACGATGTTTGTCGACGTCCAGAAAGCGCTGCTTTTCTATGTGGTGATCGCATGGGCGGAGGACTTCACCGGCGCGGTCATCGACTACGGCTCATGGCCGGATCAGCACCGGCACGAGTATTCGCTTGCCGATGCGAATCCGAGCATTCAGACGCTCTTCCCGAAAGCGGGCTTCGAGGGGGCCCTGTACGCCGCGTTGTCCGCGCTGACCGATGAATGCCTCGGGCGCGAGTGGGAGCGCGAGGACGGGGCTGTCCTGAAAATTGAACGCGCTCTCGTGGATGCAAACTGGGGACAGTCAACCGATGTCGTCTATCAGTTCTGCCGTCAGAGTTCCCACGCCGGAGTGATCCTGCCGTCGCATGGCAGATACGTTGGCGCATCCTCGAAACCCATGACCGAATACCGCAAACAGCAGGGCGACCGGCTCGGATTCAACTGGATGATTCCGAATGTCGCCGGGAAACGGGCGATCCGGCATGTCATCTACGACACGAACTACTGGAAGAGTTTCATTCACGCGCGGCTCGCGGTTCCCGTCGGCGACAAGGGGTCGCTCACGCTCTACGGACGGATCCCCGGAGCTCATCAGCTCTTCGCGGAGCATCTGACCGCCGAATACCGCGTCAAAACACAGGGGCGCGGCCGCACGGTCGACGAGTGGAAACTCAAACCGCAGTCGCACGACAACCACTTTCTGGACTGTGTCGCGGGCTGTGCGGTCTGCGGCTCCATGCTCGGCGCGTCTCTGCCCGAGACGCTTCCCGCGAAGCTCGACCGCAAGCCGATGATCCGCCTTTCCGACAAACGCCCTGGCGGGATTCCCCCGAATGGCAGACTCAAACTTTCCGAACTCAGGAGACAGAAGAATGGATAAAAAGGCATTGGAAAAAATCGCAGAAATACTGGCGTCCGCAATTATGCGTAAAATCTTGGGAAATTGAACTCAGAACAATTTGCTATCCGCCTCGATGGGAGCTTTATATACGGACAGCGGAATCTGAGAAAAAGCAAGGAGAATTCTGTATGAAAACGGCTTGCAAGTCGACAAATATTCGTGTGGAGCTTGCACGGCTTCAAGTCATGGAGCTTCACGAGTTACGGGAAAAATGGCGCGAGCTTTACGGGAAAGATGCGCCGGATTGCGGAAAAGTATTCCTCCGGAAGCAGCTGGCCTTTCGTATTCAGGAACTTCGTTATGGAGGAATCAGTGAAACGGCGCAATCCGTTTTGGAGAAAATCGGGGAAACGCCAAAGGTTCGGCCGAATCCAGGCGGCGTGATTCCCGGAACTCGGTTTGAGCGGGAATGGAAAGGGACGATTCATGTAGTGATCGCCACCGATACCGGATTTGAATACAACGGTCAGAATTACCGATCCCTCTCCGGAGCGGCATTTGCCATTACCGGAACGCAATGGAACGGCAAGAAATTTTTCGGAGTAAAATAATGGAAGAAATCATCAGATGCGCATGTTATACCAGAAAATCCGTGGAAGATGCCACCCTTGACCGAGACTTCAATTCCCTGACCTCGCAGCGGGAAGCATGCGAGAGTTACATTGCCAGTCAGAAATGCCGTGGGTGGGTTTGTCTTCCGGAACGTTACGACGACGGAGGATTCTCCGGCGGCAATATGAACCGGCCGGCCATGACCAGGCTGAAGGCTGATATCGAGGCAGGAAAGATCGATATGGTCGTCTGTTATAAGATTGACCGTCTTTCCCGCTCCATCATAGATTTCGCAGAACTCCAAAAGTTCTTTGAAGAGCACAACGTTCATTTCGTTTCCGTGACACAGGACATCAACACTTCCAACAGTTCCGGGCGGATGCTCTTGAACATTCTCATCACATTTGCCGCATTCGAACGGGATCTGATCATCGACCGAGTGAAAACCGCAATTGATGGCGGGAAAAAAAGAGGGAAATTCTGCGGTGGAGTTCCCATGATGGGATATCGTTCCGATCCGCTGACAAAGAAACTGCAGATCGATGAAGAGGAAGCCAAAACGGTCCGGATCATTTTTGAAAAATACCTGGCGCTTGAATCGCTGAAGCAGACCGTTCATGAAGTCAACCGCCTCGGATTGACTTCCCGGGCATGGACTTCCGCCAGCACGGGAAAACTTCACGAGGCAAAAAAGTGGACGACTGCATCCATACACCGGGTGTTGTCGAATCCGATTTACGCCGGATACGTCAGGCATTATGATTCCATCTACGAAGGCGAGCATAAAGCAATCATTCCTCGTTCGGAATGGGAAAAGGTTCAGGCGCTGATGAACTCGCATGGACGAAACCGGCGAGGCGGTTATCGAAAACAGTATCATGCCTTCGATGGGCTTGTCCGCTGCGGACACTGTCGCTGTGCCCTGACTCCAACCTATGCCAAAAGGCATGGGAAAAAATATTACTACTACATCTGCCAGAAGACCATCAAGGATCCGGATCATACCTGCCCGCTTTCGCGCATTCCCGAGGGCAATCTGGAACAGGCTGTTCTTGGCCAGCTTGCCGCACTTTTCCGCGCGCCGGCAATCTTGCGGGCGACTCTGGCGGCTGTTCGATCCAAGGAGGAGCTGCTCCGCAGGGATTTCGAGAGAGACTGCGAAATTCTCCAGAATCAGCTGAAGGAACTTAAAAAGGCCTCTCTGGAAAAAGAAACCGATTATGAAGAGATCAAAAAAGTCGCTTCGGAACTCGCGGAGGTCAAACGGAAAAAGAGTCTGCTTCGGGATGTGGTCTCCGAAGAAACGGTTATTGCAGCGTTAAGCGATGTTTCCGGACTTTGGGACTTCATGTTTCCCGCCACAAGGACGGAATTGCTGCGACTGATCATCAGCAACATCGAGGTGTTCTCCGACAAAATTTCCCTCACGTTAAAAGTCGACGGATTGAAAAATCTTGCCGAAGAGATGGCCGTAAGCGGTTATTTCCATTCCGAACATACAGCATCGGAAAAACTCCCGGAAACACAGCAGACAGTGTTGTCCGATGGTTCCATACGTCTGACGATGAAACTGGAAACCAAAAAAATCAATGGGCATCGCCATGTGGTCATCCCCGCCCCCGGGGCAGAACGGCTGAAGCAGACCTCGCTTCTGCGGGCTATTCGCAATGCCCAGAAATGGCTGGCAATGCTGATGAACGGAGAGGCAAAGAATTTGACGGATCTGGCATCACAGCTTGGACTCAAGCCTTCCTATGTCTCAAGAATTCTTTCTTTGAACAATCTTGCTCCTGATATCGTGGAAGCGATTGTCGAGGGGAATGAGCCGGATGGACTTTCCATCGAAAAAATCTCTCGAAACATTCCCGAAGACTGGGCTGAGCAACGGAAACTCTTCGGCTTTCCAGCACTGTGATTTCAATTTCAAGCGGTTTTGTGTAATGCGAAACCGCTTTTTTATATTACGAGAATAGTGCACACACCAGCAGGAAAACGAAAGCGAAAGAAACAAGTTAATGCCGGTTTCGGAGGCATTTCAAGCTGAGATAAATGGTTCTGTTTTTCAGTAAAAAACAGGTGACACTTTTCTCCATGTTCATAAATTGACAGTCAATATGATGCAACATTGCATCATATTTCTGTCATTAAGAGTAAGATAACATAGGTATTTCTGATTGCAAATCAGAATTTCTGAATCACAAATCAAATTGGCAGACGTAGTGGAGCAGCTTTCAGGAGAAGGCAATCTGGAAACGCCGGAACCGTCCGGAGGACGGAGTGAACGCGGGAATAAGCCTCCGATTACCGCAATTCGCTGCCGTCACGAAAAAGTCTGATGTATTCTTTGCTTTCCACTTCAAATTCTCGCTTCGGTATCAAATCCAACACTTGACGAAAAAGACTGACTGATGTATTTTTCATTACGGAGCCTCCTTGTGGTTTAGGCAACCGTAATATACTATTACGGACAAGTTGGCTCCACTTTTTTCACCCCTTCAAAAGTTTGTTAGATACCATGTATAGGTGACGGGAAATCGGAGTAGAAAAAAACTCCTTTGTCAAGTAACTTTGAATAACAGCAACAAAGCGACAAAGGAGGCATGGAAATGCAGAGAAAAGGTAACACGATTAGTGAAAAAATTCAAACTGGAAACCAGGAAACTTTCGGAATTGACATGGGCGGGACGCTGTGGGCGACGGCGATCCGAGATTGGGAAAGCGGAAAAAACAGCTATTATGGCTTGAAGGACAAAGAGCAATTAAGCAAAGAGGAACGTCTTTTTCAACTGGTGGCGGATCATGTTCAAGACGGGAAAAAGGTTGATGTGTATTACGAAGCAGGTCGCTACGGATTCTGGCCGGCACGGAAAATGTTGGCAATCGGGGCGGGGGTTCACATTCTTCCGATCAACAAATTGAAGGTGATTATGTGCGGTAAAACGATCAAAACAGATAAGTTGGATGCGAAGTTTCTTGGCGGACTTCATCCTTCGGACGAAATCCCGGAAGTTTATATTCCGACCTTGACGGAGGAAGGCCGCCGGGATGCGGAACGCGAACTTGGCCGGATCAAGGAATCAATCAATCGGGTCAATGCGCAAATGCTGGCCCTGATTGACCGCACACCGTTGCCGACACCGGATTTTCACCGAACCAGCGCCGCATGGCGCAAGGCCATTTTGAAGTGGTCGAAAATGGTGGAATGGAATGAATGTCCGGAATTGCTGTTGCGACGATTGCCGAATATGATTTCCGAACTGGAACTTTTTGAAAAAGAGCTGGCCGACTGGGAAAAAATCATTCAGCAGTATCAGGATCGCGACCGTGACAATAGCCGCAAATCGGCGGGAGAAGATCACACAGCGGAAACGGTGATGAAACTTCAACAATTCAAAGGAGTCGGCGAACGGTTGTCACGCCATTTGCCATGGGAGATCGGTGACTTTCGACGTTTTGGCAGCGGCAAGCAGTTTGCGGCGTTTTTCGGACTGACACCGTGTCCGTTTGCCAGTGGAACGATGAACCGGGATCAGGGAATCAGTAAAGCCGGTCGAAAAAGTTTACGAAAAATGGCAATAGAATGCGCTTGGCTGTGGTATCGCTGGCAACCGGAAAGTTGGTTGGTAAAAAAATGGCAAGACCGTCTGGTACAAAAGGGGCGGATTCGCCGAACGGCAATTGTGGCATTGGCGCGACAGCTGATGGTGGCGCTATGGCGATACATCGTCAAAGGCGAAGCGATTGAAGGAGCGATTATCAATAAACCAATTGAGGTATGATATATGGTGAATCGACTCGTACTTGTCCTTGGGGAAAAGCCCGTTTGTTAGGTTGAGAAATTCACCGCCATTTTTTAAGAAAGGTATTGCAAGAAGGAACTTTTGAACAGAGAGGCGACTCGACAGACATCCTGGTTGCGGAAAACCTCCGACACCATTAGATTGAGGTCTCTAATTCACACGGTTTTCGCATGAGGCATATTATCGTCGAAAGTCTGGAACTTTCGCGGTCGATAGAAGGTTGGGAACGATTGTTAACCCGTAGCCGGTGTGGAATGGGATGAAGTTTCTCAAAAAGAACAGAAAACAGACTGGCGTTAAAAGTAGATTGCTTTACAGCTCATGAGTGCATGGGTAAGGGGAAATTTGCTTTGGAAAGGAAGAATTTTTAAGAAAAAGTCAGAAATACCACAAAACGACTTGACAAAACCTAACATAGAAGGACAGGTGTGAGAGATGGATAAAAGCTGGGAGAAAGATTTGCATAAGCCGAACTTCTTACTGATAAAAGTAAGGAAATGATTAAGGTGACGAAAATGGCAAAAATATTTTTAATCTGCGGAAAGATCTGTAGTGGGAAAAGTACATATGCTGAGCAGATGCGCATTCAGAATCACGCCGTACTGCTCTCTGTAGATGAAATAACCCTGGCTTTGTTCGGTCAGCATTGCGGTGATAATCATGATGATTACGTGGAAAGAACACAGAACTACTTGTTCGATAAATCATTGGAGCTCATTGAGACCGGAATCAATGTGGTCCTTGATTGGGGCTTCTGGATGAAAGAAGAACGGGATTATGCCCGCGAGTTCTACAATAGCCGAAATATAGAGTGCGAATTCCATTACATCGATATTGGCGATGAGACTTGGAGGGCACGCTTAAAGAAAAGAAACAGTGCAATATTAGCCGAAAAAACAAGTGCCTATTATGTTGATGATAATCTTGCCGCTAAATTTGGAGATTTATTTGAGAAACCAAGCAAAGAGGAAATCGATGTGTGGGTTAAACAATAAGGGCGAGTTTCCGGGAGGAGGCCGCAGATGAATTTTTTAACAAAAGAACCGATAAACAAAGGCTGGTCAAATGATAAAAAATACTGTATAACCGATAAAAACGGTACACAGTACCTTCTGCGTGTCTCTGACTTGGCAGAACACGATAAGAAACAGTCTGAATTCAATATGATAAAACAGGTATCGGCTCTTGGTGTTCCCATGTGTCAGCCGATCGAGTTCGGCGTCTGTGATGAAGGCGTGTATTCTCGCTACTGACAATAGAAAACGGAAAAACAAGCATTATGCGTCTATCGGAATGGACATTGATTTCCCAAAGCCAAAAATCTCACTCCGACAGGCTGCTAGATTGAATAACTTTTGTGAAAAGATTGGCGCGAAAACTCCTGTGAACTATTATACCGCCATCCATTGCTAATTGCAAGACGTTGTAGCGACGGTAAATGGCGGATTCCTACGTCCGTTCAATCATTTGTGTATCCTCTGCAAGAAGAAAAATTCCACAAAAGCCCATAAGGACGAAAAAAGTGAAATGTTTTTAAAGAAAATTTCACAGAAAACGGGGGGCTGAATGAAAAACGGCAGCCATGTGTTCAACTGCACCCTTTTTGCCAGTTAAAATAGAACGATTTTTGAGGCGAAAGAGCCAATGTTTTTCAAATCAGACTGAGGGTGCGGAAAAAATCTTGATAGAGAAATGTTTTCTGGCCCCCCGTTAAAACAGGGTGTCAGTTATAATTTTTGAACTCAAATCCGGGTCAGAAAAAAGAGGGTGTTTTTTCATTTCGACCGAGTGCGATACCCCCCCACCCATGCCAGTTACACTACAAAAATTAAAGATCGTTCATAATCAACAACTTGCTACTTTAACTGAATTTTTGGCCTTTTCAGCAAAACTCAGAATTCAGACGCCGGAGTCGTGATTTTCCTCCGAAAAAGACCTTTTTTCAGATTCTGAGTGTGTTTCAAACACACCTCAACAATTTACGCAAATTCCTTTACGCCAACGACTTTTAGCGCTTTTGAATAAAAGATTCTCTTTTTACCAGAAATCGGAAGGGGAAAAATAAATGGCGGAGAGAGAGGGATTCGAACCCCCGGAGGCTTGCACCTCTGCGGTTTTCAAGACCGCCGCCTTAAACCACTCGACCATCTCTCCGGTCATGACTGGAAATGCTTTATAATATGATTCATTTCTTATTATTTTCAAGCGCAGTCATGAAATTTATTTCCATTTTCAAAAACAGGACTGCCAACGATCCTGAGGACGGACCGAAGCACTTGCGCTTCTGAATTTATTTTTATCAATCTGATCTACCGAGGCGATCATATAACGCAAGGCATCCATTGCATGATCGTTCAATTTCAAAGGCTCCTCTTTCGCATTCATAGAGCCACTCGACGGCATCCAGCGATAATCGTAAATCTCCGAAAGCAGGTTGCGCAGATTACGGAAAAAATAAAGACGCGGACGGTTGTCATGGCAGATTACCAGGCGGTTCTTCACACTTTGAATGCCGCTGATCACGTTTTTGAATGCCGCCGTCGTACGGATTCCAAAAGAATCCAATTCCGCACGTTCTTCCGCATCGTGGTCCGCAACTGTAATGGAATAATGCTCCGAACCGGATAAATCCAGAATGATCTGTGCATGTTCCGCGGTCCGGACTCCGGCTTTATAGTGTTCCCTGTAAACGTAAAGGCGCCCGTCCGGATCAAGCGCCCCCCACAGACACACAAAAGGATTCGTATAGCCGAAGTCAATTGCACGGATGCGTTTCCAATCTGCGGGAACTTCAAAAGGTTCCACAACATGGAGGTCTTCATCGAATTCGGAATAGACCGCGCCCTCGTTATCCCGCCAGACTCCGTTCAGCATACGTTCCCGCATCACCTCTGGAAGTGACTCCAGTGCATAAAGATATTCCTCAGGAAGATTTTCCCTGTTGTCATAGGCGGACCAGTTCAGGCGTGCCCAGCGAGGAGCATCCGCAAGAGGCTGTTCCGTTTCCGGATCGACATGGCGTACGCCCACGTAATGGAGCCAGTGACGGGGACCGCGGGGATTGCAGTCCAGAATCAGTTTCGGGACTGCCGTCCTGCCCTTCCGGTCCTGTACCCGCTGGGCAAGCCGTGTTACAGCCATCTGCATTGCGGCAAATGAAATCTGTGTCGCCTCATTGATGAATACGGTAATATATTCGTTGCCCAGAATTTTTTCAGTCCGTTCCGCATCGTCCAGACCACCGACCATAATGGAGGACCCATTATAAAAAACAATCGTGAGTTCGCTCTCCTGGAAACGGCAGACGCCGGAAGGCAGGTTGCGGACAAGATAGGATTTGAGCGTATCGCTCCACAGTGATGTTTTGGCATGAGCCCGGTGTTTCCGCGCGGCAAGCTGTCTTGAGCCAGGATACTGCAATGCACGTCTGACCAGATATTCCGCGATCAGCGCGGTTTTTCCGGAACGTGAACCGCCGTCAAACAAAATTCGTGTTTTCTTCGGGGAGGCAAGCAGTTTCCATCCCTCACTCTGCTTCGGATTGAACTTAAGTCCCATAATAAAAACTCCTTTTTATATAATATCGGAGCGTCAAACAAAAATGTTTTGAATCGCACCAGGTCAACGGTCTGCACCATACGATTTCGGGTTTTCGCCATTGCTCTGGCTTTCCGATATCCCCTGCTTGCCGCAGGGAAGTTCATTTTTGCTGAGGAATCTTTGGGAGATTGACCGGCTTGCGGCATGAAAACTCCTTTTTTTCATAATTTCTTGGAAATCAACTTGCAAAAGCCGTTTAGTAAGATTAAAGTAAATTATCTTGAAATTTAAAGAAGGAGTTGCCTCTAATGAAAATCGGTGTGATCGTTGAATCGTTCCGCGAACCATTATATACTGCTTTTGAATCTGCCGCCAGAATCGGTGCGCAGGGCGTCCAGATGTATGCGGTTTGCAAAGACCATAACCTGATTACAATGACCGGGGAAGAGCGTGCCGCATTGAAAAAGCGTCTTGATGAACTCGGACTCAAGGTTTCCGCGATTTGCGGAGATCTCGGCGGGCACGGTTTTCAGGATGCTGCGGGCAATCCCGAACGCATCCGGCTCAGCAAACAGATCATCGACATCTGTGCAGATTTCGACACCCATGTCATGACGACTCATATCGGCGTCGTTCCGACCCGTGAGGAGTCTCCGGTATATCAGACGATGCTTGAGGCGGCGAGAGAAGTTGCGCAATATGCCGCCGCTCATGGTGTCACATTGGCGATCGAAACCGGTCCGGAGCCCGCCGACAGACTGAAAAAATTTATTGAAAATGCCGGTGGAAAAGGCATTGGTGTGAACTTCGATCCCGCGAATCTTGCAATGGTCCTGAACATCAATCCGGCGGAAGCGGTTCCTGTGCTTGCGAAATATATTGTCCATACCCACGCAAAAGACGGTCTGCATCTGCGTGACTGCAACCCGTCCGATGTCTACGGCTCCATGGATACCTACGACCTGACGCCTCCTGAACAGCAGAGCAAGGGCGACGGTCCTGTTTTCAAAGAAGTGGCTCTCGGGCAGGGGCAGGTCAAGTGGGATGAATATATCGCCGCGTTGAAAGCGATCGGTTATGACGGGTTCCTGACAATCGAGCGTGAAGTCGGAGACAATCCCAAAGCCGATATCACCATGGCGGTTGACTTCCTCAAAGCCCATAACATCGGCTGATTTCTCATCTGTTCCCTTTCGGCGGTTCTGCGGTCTCCTCCCGCAGGGCCGTCTTTTTTATTTCATTGGGTTCCATATGCTTCGGCTTTGATACGTAAGAATGCGCGGGCATTCTTCTTGAGGCAAAGACTTTGCCTTCGCCGCGATCCGGCGATAACAGTCGGTCGCGGCAGGTCAGCGACCTGCACCATACTGCCTCTGGTTTTCGCCATTCTCTCCGGCAGCCGTCAGAGCCTGCGCCAGCGCCACGTGGCGGAAACCTGATAGATCATTGCCATGACGATCAGTGCCGCACCGATATAAAAAGGAACGGCACTGTTTTTTGCCGCGTCCGCAAGCAACCCGGCGGCAAGCGGCGCAAACACGGACGTACTCCCTACGATGACTTCATTCACCGCGACGTAACGATGGCTCTTTTCAGGATTCGCCAATGAATGATAGGCGAAAAAGAAACAGAACGCACCCGAATAACATCCGTAAAGCAATCCGGCGCAAACATAGACGGGGTAGGATTCCGTAAAAGCGAAAAGCAGCAATGCCATTATGCCGCAGAGCGCCGCAAGCGCAATCGGGAACGGGTGATACATCCAGCGGCGGCTTTTCCAGAGACTCAATGCCAGAAATGCCTGCACATAACTCACCGCCGCCAGAATGATTCCCTGCTGTGCCGTGGACATCTCCAGAAGACCGCAGCGATAGGGGATCTGTGTCCGGAGCATCGCAATTGTGATGAATCCGGTTCCTGCGACGATCCATCCGAGAACGGCAAGATCGGGAAGCTTCTCTTTTTTTTTCTGCTCAGGTTCAGATTCCGGCGGCGCCGTTTTCTGTTCCTGCCCGGCAGATTCGCCGACTGTGTTTTTCCTGCGGATGAAACAATGAAGAAACCAGACAACACAGGTTACGGCAAGAACCAGCAGAATATTGATTTTATAACAGGTCCGCCATCCTGTTTCGGGGGAAAGCAGTCCCCATATCATTGCCGCGATGAAGGGACCTGAGGCAAAGCC
>ERZ779896.2808-NODE-2808-length-11481-cov-18.572029_pt1 | contig 11481 bp, 8 predicted proteins | sample MGYA00511067_ERZ779896 | MGnify/ENA primary metagenome ERZ779896 (study PRJEB29588, sample SAMEA2161597) | human gut metagenome | biome: human gut; feature: human-associated habitat; material: faeces | place: Denmark | collected 2008/2010 ...
CGTGCTGTAGAGGACGCGGCCCGGGGGACGGGAAACAGGGGGCGTGAGATATAGGGTATTACGGATTGCCACGGGCGCGGTGCGCCCTCGCAATGACAAAAAGTGTGTGATTGCTTCGGCATTTACATAAATAAAAAGAATGAAAGGAAAAAAGAAATGAAAAAAAGAATCATTTCTCTGCTGCTGGCGCTCATCATGGCGCTGTCGCTGCTTCCCGTGAGCGTGCTGGCGGTGGAGAGCTCGGCGGAGCCGACGATTTCGGCGGACCTGCCGGCGGAGGTGGCGCTGCAGCCGGGTGACAATTTCACCCTCACCGTCACGGCCCTGGGGTCGGGTACGCTGAGCTATCAGTGGTACGCCAACACCATCAGCGACTATGCAGGCGGCACCAAGATCAAGGGCGCGGAGAGCGCCACCTATGATGTGGCCACCGCCGTGGAGCAGGTGCTGTACTACTATGTAGAGGTGACCAACACCGAGGAGGGGAAGGGCCCGGCCACGGTGCGCTCGACTATCAGCAAGGTGACCGTCAGCGAGAGCGGCAGCGGCGAGCTCAGCGACATCCCCGAGATCACCAAGGATGTGGTGGACGCGGGGGAGGTTGTGCTGCCCTGGGACTCTCTCAAGCGGCGCGGCTTCTATATAAATGTGCGGGAACTGGGCATGACCCGGCTCTCCTACCAGTGGTATAAAAACTCCCAGAGAAGCTACGAGGGGGCAACGGCCATCCCCGGAGCAAACAGAGACTCCTATAATATACTGGGCACCACGGTGCTGGGGACCAGCTACTACTTCTGCGTGGTGACCAACACCCTGGCGGACGGGTCCACCAAGACCGCCCGCTCCGCCATCGGCAGCCTGACCATCAAGGCCCCGGAGGAGATGCTCTATGGCATTGTGGTGGGCGAGGAGCCGGTGGGTAGAGTGGAGATCCGCGTGCAGGACACTGTGCCCGCCCGGACGGACCTGGTGAACGGCCTGGGCGAGGCTATCGCGGACCCCGGCCCCTACGGCGATCTGGTGGGCGGTCAGAGTGCAGGTGTGGCGCTGATCTACCCCTCTGACACCATGATGACCATTATCGCCCGGGCCCTGCTGGAGGACGGCCACCGGCAGGTGGGCGGCGAGAAGGGCTACATCAGCTCCATCATCGCCAACTACGGCACGGAGAACAGCGTAGAGCTCAGCGAGTTCCGCCGGGGCAAGGGCAGCGGCTGGATGGGCACCCTGAACGACTGGTGTACCAACCAGGGCTTTGACAACTATACCGTGGCCAAGGGGGACATCAAAGACGGCGACTACATCAATGTGATGTATACCACCGACTATGGCAACGACATCAACTGCGGCTTTGACGCCACGGACGCGTCCCTGGCATCCATGACCCTGTGGTTTAGCGGCACCCAACAGCCCGATAACTTTAACATGAAAAAGGAACTGAGCAGCTTCAGCTCCGACACCGAGCACTATGAGATCATGATGCCCCAGAACACGGCCAATGTGGAGATGTGCACGGAGCTGGTGCAGAAGCAGTTCAAGGGCAGGCTGCTTGTGGGAGACAAGGAGTACCGGCTGGGCTACCGCAGCAGCGAGGCCATCCCCTTTGTGGGGGACACCATGACCATCACCATCCAGACGGTGCTGCCCGCCTCCTCTACCACGGCGGAGACCGCGGGCAAGACCTATACCTTTACCCTCCTGCGGGACCGGAAGCTCCTGACCAAGGACGGGGATGTGACGGTGGACCTGCTGCGCAAGGACGGCTCGGTGGCCCAGGAGGGGTATGTGCCCAAGTTCGTTACCGCCACGCAGAGCTGGATTTTCAGCGGCGGGCTCCCGGCCTACACGGCGGACGAGAGCAAGAACATCACCGGCATTGTGCTGCACCTGCCCAATCTGCCGGAGGGGGTGACGGCAGAGGTGGTGGCCCCCAGCGGCGCCCACTACGCCGTGGAAAACGGCACAGTCAAGCTCCAGGGGGAGACCCTGCGGTACGGCGACTTCAACTTCACCCTGCGGCTGACCCAGGACGGCCAGGTGAACACCTACCTGCTGCAGCTGACCAAGGCGGCGGCTACCACGGGCCTCAAGACCTGCGCATTTGAGGGCGGCAACCAGGCCTATAACCCGGAGAATGTGTATAACGGCCAGCCCGAGGGCACCCTGCTCCGGGTGGGCGCAGACGGCAAAGAGACCGGGGATACCGGGCTGGACACCAACTGGTATGAATACAACATCCATGTTACAGAGAAGATCCAGTCTCTGAAATCCAAGGCAAGAACCAGTATCATGCTGCTAAAAGCCTGCAAAGCAAGCATTACCGTGGACGACACGGTGCTGATGCCCACCAAAAATACACCTACAGCGGGTATTGGCATGACTCTGTTCAACAAGAAGGGTTATATTCAACTGAACGGTGAACAGACGGATGTGACCTTCCGGCTGGAGAATCTTAATAACAGCAGCGATGTGGTGACTTACACCTTCCACATCATCCGCCACTCCATCGAGGCCACGGAGCTGGAGGCCATGATCCAGGCCCTGCCCGAGGTGAAGTACTTCGTGTACTCGGAGCATGAGGGGGCGGTGCGCCAGGCCAAGAAGGTGTACGACGAGTGCAAGGACGCGGTGAAGGCCCAGCTCTCCGACGGGGCCAAGACTAAAATCGAAGCCCTGTGGGCCGAGCTGGAGCGGCAGTACCAGGCGGGTATGGACCTGGCTAATGCCGTGCTGGCAGAGGTGAACAAGTATAAGGCCGACATCCCCAGCACCGCCACGGCGCTGACGGACGAGCTTTACGCCAAGTACGCCGACGCCATCCGCACCTCCGGCAAGCTGTATGAAAAGCTCCAGGACTGGGCACTGGTTCTGTGGACCAGCTCTGCCTCCAAGGAAAATGCCGTTCTGCAAAACGCGCTGAAGCTGCTGAATAAGTATGAGACGGCCAAAGGCACCACCATCGGCCAGGCCACAGACTACCTGGACGACTTTATGCTGGCAGGCTCCGGGTTCAACCTGACCCTGGGCTCTGCCTGGAATGCCTATCCCATGACCTTTAAGGATATTATTTATTCCCAGTCCGCCCACCCCGAGGCGGGGGGCGAGGCCGGCGTACCCTGGAACTATGCCGGGCGGCTGCGCTTTGAAATTGACGACCCCAGCATCTTTGAGATTCGGGAAGTGAAGAGCTTCTACGCCGATAAGGGCCTGGGCAGCAACGGAGAGGTGTATGAAAATATCCTCTACTACCTGATTCCCTTGAAGGAGGGCACCACCACCTTCCGGGTGACGCTGACGGATGAGGTGGGCGTGTTCTACGGCCAGACCCCGGAGACCATCGTCCATGTGAACAGCCCGGCGGAGGCCGCCGTGGAGAAGCTGGACCAAAAGCTCACCAACATCAAGAGCCTGCCCCGGACCAGCCAGTACGACATCCACTACTACTGGCAGGGCCAGGAGGGCGCACCCTTCACCTTTAAGGTAAACGGCGAAAATGCCAAGGTCTATGTGTGGGACTACCTGGGCGGCGGCAAGAAAACGGCCTATCCTGTGGCCGCGGACGGCACGGTGACCGTCCTTCTGAAGGACGGCTACAACCCCATTGAGGTGACGGCTGACTACGAGGGCAAGACCGTGACCCAGGTGTACGGTCTCAAGGGCAAGGTCATTGACTACACCCTGTCCAATGTGACCCGGCCCGGCCAGGAGCCCCGGCTGGGCGACACCGTGGACCTGAAGATCACGGGTCTGAGCGTGCCGGTATATAAGATTTTGCGTATCTACAACCCCATGGGCCCGCACTTCGTGTATTTCACCGACGACCTGCCCCAGCAGTATAGACTGAAAGGCAATAACGACCAGTATCATATCGGTACTATGCGCATTGTGCTTACCGGATCGGGCACCATCAACCTGACGGGCGGCTATATCTTTGAGACCTGGATGGGCAGTAAGCTGGGCTCCGAGCTGACCCAGGGCAACACCGGCGAGATCGCACCCCAGCAGGAGTATGTGTTCTCCGTGCTGCCCGACCTGAGCTTTACCGTGGCCGACTACGACGGCTACACCGGCCAGGCGTGGATCAACACAGAGGTGGAGGGCGGCCCCGTGACCAAGGCCGGGAAGACCGTGACCATTAACATCCCCAACATACCTCTGGACGAGATCTCTAAGAACTACCCCAGCGTCACCACCAGCACCATCACCAAGCTGCAAACGGTGCTGACCATCTTCGGCACCAACATTCCGGGGCTGGAGACGGTGGAGTCCAAGACAGTGCAGAACCCCTTGTCGGGCAAGGACGCCAATTTGACGCCCATCACCTCCATCACCTTTACCGTGCCCGCAGACACCCCCGCCGGGACCTATAAGATTTACGGCGGCTATGTGAAGCTACGGTGCGGCGACCCCAACTGGTCCATTGCGACAAAGTACCTCTATGAGCGTCAGATCCGGGATGTGGAGCTGACGGTGCTGCCGGAGGTGGACTACAGCGGCATCTACAAGACCACCGGCGACTTCATGGCCACTCTGGGCACCCCCGGCGTAGGCTCCACCGGCGGCGAGTGGATGACCATTGGCCTGGCCCGCAGCGGCCGCACCGTGCCCGCCGGGTACTACGACAATGTAGTGAAATTTGTCCGGGAGAACGCCGACAAGAACGAGCGGCTGGATAGGAACAAGGTCACCGAAAACGCCCGGGTAATCCTGGCCCTGACGGCCATCGGCAAGGATGTCACCAATGTGGATGGCCATAACCTGCTCAAGGGCCTGGACAGCATGAGCTACATCAAGACCCAGGGCATTAACGGGCCCATTTTCACCCTCATTGCCCTGGATAGTCACAACTACCCGACTTCCGGCGATGTGACCCGGGAGAAGCTGATTGAGACCATCCTGGGCGCGGCCCTGGAGGACGGCGGTTGGACCCTCAGCGGCACCAAGGCTGACCCCGACATGACCGCTATGGCCATCCAGGCCCTGGCCCCCTACTATAAGACCAACGAGACCGTGAAGGCCGCTGTGGATAAGGCCCTGGATGTGCTTTCCGGTCTGCAGCAGGGCGACGGCGGCTTTGGCAGCTGGGGCACTGTGAATAGCGAGAGCTGCGCACAGGTCATCGTGGCGCTGACGGCCCTGGGCCTTGACCCCACCTGCGACAGCCGCTTTGTGAAGAATGGAAAGACGCCCCTGGATGCCCTGGCGGGCTTCTATGTGGACGGCGGCGGCTTCAAGCATGTTGCCGACAAGGGCCGCGACGGCATGGCCACCGAGCAGGGCTACTACGCCCTGGCGGCCTACTACCGCTTCGTAAACGCCCAAACCCGGCTCTATGACATGAGCGATGTAACCATTCAGACCGCCGGCAACACCGGCGGCGACAATAGCGGCAACGGCACCAACAACGGCGGCACTCCGGCCACCGGCGATACCGGCGTGCTGGTTTGGATCATCGCCCTGCCCGTGGCGGCGGTCGCAGCAGCCTTTGTGCTGGGGAAGAAAAAGCGGGAGGAGTAAGCTGAAAGGAAAAGCCTAAACCGCAAAAACAAATAAGTAACCGGGGCCCCTTGCTATGCAGGGGGCCCCGGCTTTTTATTGTCTACAGCAGCGCAAAATGTAACCGCTGCATTTCTCCTCTCGACGGGAGACAGAATATCTGGTATACTGAAGAAAACCATTTGGAAGGAGCTCGTATGGAACGGGAGGGGAAATGCCATGCTGATGAATTCCAACGAATATTTGCATATCGTCGAGGAGGTCAAGCAGGAGATCCGCACAGCGCAATACCGAGCAGCGGTCAGCGTCAATCGAGAACTGTTGGGTCTCTATCACTCCATCGGCGAGGTCATCAACGCCCACAAGACCTGGGGCAGCAAATTTGTGGAAAACCTTGCCGCCGACATTAAACTTTCTTTCCCAGACGCTACCGGCTACTCCGTGAGAAACTTGAAATATATGGCGAAATTTGCAGCGGCGTATCCTAACGACGAATTTGTGCAACAGCCTGTTGCACAAATTCCGTGGGGACACAATGTTGTGCTATTGGACAAGCTTTCCAGTCCCGAGGAACGCCTATGGTATGCAGAGAGAAGTGCCGAGAACGGCTGGTCGCGCAATGTGCTGGTTCATCAGATTGAAAGCGGCCTGTATCAGCGGCAGGTGCTGGCAGAGAAGGTATCCAACTTTGGAAACCGCTTGCCCTCTCCGCAGAGTGAGCTTGCTACGCAGACCATGAAAGATCCCTACATCTTTGACTTCATCCCGTTCAAAGCGGACATGGTGGAGCGTGACATTGAACGGGCGCTGGTCAAGGATGTGACTAAGCTCCTGCTGGAGCTGGGGACGGGCTTTGCCTTCCTTGGCAATCAGTACCACTTGAATGTGGGCGGCGATGATTTTTACATCGATCTGCTGTTCTATAATCTCAATCTTCGCTGCTATGTAGTAATCGAACTGAAAACCGGCGAGTTCAAGCCGGAATACGCAGGACAGCTGAATTTCTACCTCTCGGCGGTGGACGGCATTCTAAAGAAAGAGCAGGACAATCCGTCTATTGGCCTGCTGCTTTGCAAGAGTAAAAATGACCTCGTAGCAGAGTATTCACTCAAAGATATGAGTAAGCCCATCGGCGTCAGTGCCTACCAGATCACCAGCAGCCTGCCGGAGGAACTGGAGAGTCAGTTGCCGTCTGTGGAGGATATTCAAAAGCGGATCAAGGGTGAGAAAGAGTGATGCTATGAGCCGGGATATATTCCGTAAGAATCACTTGTGGCAGTATTTGTGATGAAGCACTTCGTGCTGGCTGATGAAGATGCGTGGAAGCTGTTTTCAAAATATCTGGAAGAGGAGGATGCTTGAATATGTCACCCGAACGCAAGAAAATTGATGAGCTGGCCGAGCGGGCGGGAGGGTATTTTTCGCTGCCCTCCGAAGATAGCATGGCTTATACGGAGCTACTATTTGATATTTGCCAGCAATTTGGCATCCGCTATTATACGGCGACCAAGAAAGAACGCTATTTTGTGGAGGAAGTGACCCGTGTCACTTGGGCAAAGCAACAGGAGGAAAAATCTGGAATCCCCCAGAATGTCCGCCCCGCATTTTCCGCTTGACCCACATTTTGACCCATACGGGAAACATACAGCGGAAATAAAGAGCCACCCGGCGATTCGTTCTACACCGCCCGGTGGCTCTATGTTTTTGGCAAAGTGCCCTTTGATTGTCTACAGCAGCGCAAAATGTAAGCGCGGCAAACACTTGTGAAATGCCTGTGTTTGTGGTATACTGCATAATAATGAATCCCTAATCAAGGAGGTGCGAGGCAAATGTCTGACCGCATTTATGCGCAGGATGAAATTTTCGCTGCGGTGCGTCTGCTGCTGAAAAAATATCATGCCGAGAGTGCGATTTTGTTCGGCTCTTATGCGCGGCAGGAAGCGGATGCCGCTTCCGACATCGACCTCATTGTAATTGGCGGGAGCAAATTTGACCCTACCGATGTTTTCTGCATTGCGGAGGAACTGCATCGCACTTTGGGAAAAGCTGTGGATGTGTACGAACTGAGGGAACTCAATGTTGGCTCCGTTTTTTATAACACCGTCATGGCGGAGGGGGTGCAAATCGCATGAAATACAGCGACCAGCAAAGAGTTGCGAAAATGCTGGAGACGACAGAAAAACTTCTGCGCTATGTGTCGGAAGAAAACATCACGCCGGACAGGATCTTTGCAGAGGAAACCGTTCAATGGACGGTCACAACGCCGCTCTATAACATCGGCGAGCACGCCGCCAACTTGACGGAGGACTTTAAGGATCAGCATCCCGATATTCCGTGGGTTAAAATCGCAGGTTTGCGGCATCGGTTGGTTCACCATTATGAGGACACCAACTGGACTGTTATATGTGCGATTATATATGATGTGCTGCCGTCGTTTCTTGAAGAGTTGAAAAAGCTCTGACCCACATTTTGACCCATACGGGAAACGACTGCGAAAATAAAGAGCCGTCGGGCGGGAGAGCTTTTCTCCGCCCGGTGGCTCTATACCTTTAGCAAGGTACCCTTTTATTGTCTACAGCAGCGCAAAATGGAACGATTTTCGCCCCGCCAAAAGTTGACCCACACCGATGCTCTTTGCGGCGCTGACCCACACCTTGACCCACACGGGGAAACGAGCGGACGGAACACATGGAACAAAGAGTTTCCGACCGCATCCTTTTTGCGGCAAAAATGCCCACAAAGCCTTATAAATCAAGGGCTGGAAGGACTTTTATCACTTGGTAAGGATGAGGTCGGCGGTTCGAATCCGCCCAGCAGCTCCATGAAAAAGCCTTGAAAATCAAGGCTTTTTTCTTTTTGTCTTGAATCTGCTTCCCGTCCCGGAAAGCCATTTAGCTACTATTTGGCTACTGGAGCGGGATTTTTTTGTTTTCATGCCTCTTTGGAGAGGAGATTTTCCAGCGCATCCGCTGCTTTCCGGTCGCTCTCCTGCAAGGCGTGAGCATATATGTTCATCGTGGTGGAGGTCTGCGCGTGGCCGAGTCTGCTTGATACCGTTTTCACGTCCTACCGGGAAGCAATCAGCAACGTGGCTGACGTGTGTCTGAGTCCATGAAACGGAATCAGGGGGAGCTGCTGCTCCGGCACTCTGCCGTCGTTGTATCGCCGGATTGCATCCTGAAAAGATTCATACGGCGTGGAATAGCTCATCATTTTGCCGTTCTCCTGAATGAAAACCCAGTCGTCGCCTTGCCAGTCCTGCCCGAATTGAAAGCGCTGCTGCAATTCTGCCAGCTGCAACGCCTTGAAACGTGCTGCAAGGAAGCGCGAAAAAGATACCGAGCGATAGGAAGACTTTGTTTTCGGCGTCTTGCACACCTGTTTCCCGTCTACAAGGGTTACGGCCTTTGAAACCTGAACAACGTTGTTCTGGAAATCAATGTCTGACCACTTGAGCGCCAGCAGCTCCCCTTTTCGCAGACCGGTATAGATCGCCAGATTGAACAGCAGCTTGATTTGTTCCTGCATATTCTTTGTGATCTCATAATCGCCGACTGTGTAAGGCGTGCCGGTATCGTCAATTCTGGTATGACCTCCTATGCGCACGGTATAAGGCTGCTCAATATACTGGAGGAATGCCGCCGCCTGCTCCGGCGTGAAGAATTTCAGCTTGTCGGCGGTGCTTTCTGCCTGTACTCTGACCTTGTCGCAGGGGTTTCGGTCGATGATCCCCCATTCCGTAGCCGTCCGCAGGATGGAGGAAAGCACATTGCGCGTTTTGGTTATGCTGCCCTTGCTGTAGCCTCCGACCTTGCCGTCCTTGCGTGCGCCGTCCTTCGTTAGGGAGAGGAAAAAGGCGTTTAACGTGTGGGGCTTGATCTCCGACAGCTTATAGTGGCCGATTGCAGGCAAGATTTTGTCGTCCAGCTCTTCACGATACTTTCTGACCGTCCCCGGCTGTAGCTTCGGCTTCGCATATTCTTCAATCCACCTGTCAGCAAATACTTGCAGGGTGACTTTTCGCCCATCCATAGCCGCGCCGCTCTTTACCCGTGATTCAAATTCGTGGGCAAAGTCCTGCGCGGCTTTTTCCATCTTTTTTGGTGTCAGACCTGCATCTGGCTTGAACGTGGCTGTTTCGATGATCTTCTTGCCCTTGACGTCGTAACCGCAGGAAACCGTGATCTTGTAGCTGACGCCGTTCTTTCCTTCGATTTTCTTAATGCTGGCCATTGTCAGAACCTCCCTTAATCTCCTGAACCTTAAGACGCATATCACTAATACGCTCATGCACTTCAACCATAAATAGCGTTTTTTGCTTTATTGGCTGTCCGTCTATTCTTTCTGCTACACATTTGTCGTCAATCTCTATGTATTGTCCGAGCTTGTCGAGAGTATAGAGGCATTCGTCTTTCAAAAGTTCATCAAGTGCCAAGAGCACAAAGTACATACTATGCATGTTTGCCTCTTGAAGACTTTTAGTTCCAGCTTCACTTAATCCGAGCATTTTGTGCACAGCCTGTAAAGTGGTATACCTGTTTGTTTTTCTGCGCCCTCCGAATGACCGTAATATTATCGTTTTGAATGTACAGAATTCCCCAGTGACAAGGCACCTTGCTTTCGGCAGATCGGCTGTGACTTTGGCTGACAACCAAATAGTTTTCGTCAAAAAACCGGTCATAGGCTTTGACCTGATCCTGCAGCCGGGCGTAGTTGTCCTGATCACTTTTGATTTCATAGCCGGTCAGCTTATCCGTAACAGCCATCACATCGCAAATCGATGCACCGATGCTCTTTTCCTGATAAATGCGGATCTCGTGGTTGGTTGCCTGCAGCCAGGAAATCAGAATCTCCCGAATGGATTTGTCGTTCATATGTGCGCTCCCTCTGCGACTGTGTCAGATGTTTTTCAGAGCACAGTATAACGCACCTGATGGGATGTTCTTGTCCCATCGGAATCAGGCAGACTGACAGCAGTTTTAATTGATTCGTCTGCGATTGGGGAGCCGATCTTCCGTATGCTGCAGCCCGGCTCTTCCAGCATCTATGACATCGTGATCTCGTGCAAAGGCAAAGAGAAAAGCCCGGAGGATCATAAAAATCCTCCGGGCTTCCGGCTCAATATGTAACATCCCTGATAAAAATGAAAAATCCGAACGCATCCCCGATTAGGAAAAAGTTCGGATTTTTCATATGTGGTGGAGACTGCTGGACTCGAACCAGTGACCTCCTGCGTGTGAAGATATAATGAGCGCCGGAAAGCGTTGTGCTGCAACGCTTTCCGGCGCTTTTGCATACTTTCGGCTCGATGGGGCATCCATTGTGTCCGCCTGTATCCGCCTGCTTTTTTCCGTGTTTGCGTCACGGTTTGGGTCAAGCCCTGCAACGGCGCAGAAATGACCACGCTGTAGACAAAGAGCTACCGCAATATTCTTTCTGCACTTTTTAGCCGTTTTTAGCGGTTTCCTCTTAATTCTAATTACTTTCCTGACACCTTGTGACCCGCATCCCCCATGTGTTCCACACCTGTCTGCGGCATTTTATGTGGTCAAAGGCAAAGCCTCGCCGGAGCAATTCCGGCGGGGCTTTGCGGTATTCTCGGCAGCCTGCTTTTCCACTCGGTGAACAACACGAAAACCGCGCCGAGCCCCCCGCGCCGTGGGATGCTATAATCAAAGAGTATGGGCTGTGCGGAACTCTTCTGTTGACATTTCAACAACCATGTGGTTTAGTCCGACCGTTTAGATTTACCCTCGCGTCGAAGTTTTCCGGCACGTATCAAAGCGCCGTGATCGCGGCGGCAGGATATGAAAACATCTGTGTGGTGGGCGGCACAAGCGCAGCGATGGGAACGGGTATTTTGGCGGAGCTTGCGTTCCGGCTTTTGGACGCGGGAATGTCCGCAGAGGAAATTGCGGATGCTCTGGAGAAAGAGAAGAAAAAAATCGTTGTTGTGGCGCTGGTAGATACCCTCGAATACCTCAA
>ERZ779896.2809-NODE-2809-length-11474-cov-7.844732_pt1 | contig 11474 bp, 10 predicted proteins | sample MGYA00511067_ERZ779896 | MGnify/ENA primary metagenome ERZ779896 (study PRJEB29588, sample SAMEA2161597) | human gut metagenome | biome: human gut; feature: human-associated habitat; material: faeces | place: Denmark | collected 2008/2010 ...
CCGGCGTCAGCCTGTGCCTGCTGTTCGTGGTGTTCTTCAACGGCTGGGGCGCCTTTGCCGGATGGGTGAATAGCTGGCAGAGCGCCATCGTCCTGCCGGAGCGGCTGACCATGGGCTTCGGCACGCTGCTGATCGCCCACATCTGCTTCAACATCCCCTACGTCATCCTGTCCGTTGGCCCCAAGCTGCGGCAGATGGACCGCAATCTGGTGGACGCGGCCCAGGATCTGGGCTGCACCTGGATGCAGGCCTTCTGGAAGGTCATCATTCCGGAGATCAAGCCCGGCATCGTGTCCGGCGCGCTGACGGCTTTCACCATGTCCATTGACGACTTCATCATCAGCTACTTCACCGCCGGCACCAGCGCCTCCACGCTGGCCATGACCATCTACGGCATGACCAAGAAGCGTGTCAGCCCGGAGATCAACGCCATCTCCACGCTGCTGTTCGTGACGGTGATCTTGCTGCTGGCCATCATCAACATCCGGGAGAACCACGTCCAGCACCACGCCCAGCACCATCACCGGGAGGGCGCGGCAGCCAACGCGCCTGCTCCCAGACGGCGCGATAACGGCGTGTGGAAGAAGGTCACGGCGGGCGTGCTGGCCTGTGTGCTGGTGGCCGTGCTGATCTTTACCGGCAGTGCCGCCCGGTCTGACCGGGTGGTGAACGTCTGCTCCTGGGGCGAGTATATTGACGAGGCTCTTATCACGGAGTTCGAGGAAAAGACCGGCATCCGCGTCAACTATCAGACCGCCGAGAGCAACGAGGCTCTCTACTCCCTCATCAAGATGGGCGGCGCGGACTTCGACGTGATCGTGCCCTCCGACTACATGATCGGACGGCTCATTGAGGAGGACATGCTGGCAGAGCTGGACTACAGCGCCATCCCAAACTATGACCTGATCGACGATCAGTACAAGTCCCTCAGCTTCGACCCGGAGAACAAGTACACCGTTCCCTACACCTGGGGCACCGTGGGCATCATCTACAACACCACCATGGTGGACGAGCCCATCACCAGCTGGGGCGCCATGTTCGACGAGAAGTACGCCGGGCAGGTGCTGATGATCAACAACTCCCGCGACGCCCTGATGGTCGCCCTGTGCTATCTGGGCTACGACATCAATACCACCGACGAGGCCCAGCTGGAGGAAGCCTTCCAGCTGATCTACGATGCCAAGAACAAGGGCGTGTATCAGGCCTTCGTCATGGACGAGATCTTCGGCAAGATGGAGGGCGGCAACGCCGCCATCGCCATGTACTACGCCGGCGACTATCTGACCATGCTGGAGAATAACGAGGATCTGGCCTTTGTGGTGCCGGAGGAAGGCTCCAACTGGTTCGTGGACGCCATGTGCGTGCTGAAATCCAGCCAGCACAGAGAAGAAGCCATGGAGTGGATCAACTTCATCGCGTCCACCGAGTCCAACCTTGCCAACATGGACTACATCTGGTACGCGTCCCCCAACACTGAGGCGCTGGCGGAGTACCCCGCCTACTATGAGGCCGAGTACGAGGAGCCGCTGGACGAGGAGATCTACAACATCATGGCCGCCCCGCCCGAGGTGCTGGAGCGCTGTGAGCTGTACATCAATCTGCCCCAGGAGACGCTGAAGTTCTATAATGACCTTTGGACAAGGTTAGGAATCTAATGGAGGTATTTTCAATGATCGAGATCGGCATGACCTATACCATGGAAAAGACCGTCACCCCCGACATGACCGCCAAGGCCGTTGGCTCCGGCGGGCTGGAGGTGTTCGGTACCCCCTTTATGATGGGCCTGATGGAGAACGCCGCCATGCAGTGCGTCCAGCCGGAGCTGCCGGAGGGTAAGGGCACCGTGGGCGTGGAGATCAGCTCCAGCCATCTGGCTCCTACCCCCGTGGGCATGAAGGTGTCCGCCACCGCCGAAGTCACCAGCGTCACCACCAACGGCAAGATGATCACCTTCAAGGTGACCGCCAGCGATGAGGAGGGCCTGATCGGCGAGGGCACGCATACCCGCGCCGTCATCGACAACGCCCGTTTCCTGCAGAAGTGCAACGACAAGCTGGCACGGGTCAAATAAGAAAACAATGCAAAAAGAGAGCGCCCGCAGGGGCGCTCTCTTTTTGCTCACACTGGCGTGACAATCCGTGCTTGGCCCCCTCTGTGAGGGGGCTGGCGAGCGCAAGCGAGACTGGGGGAGAGAATCTGAGATTTTAATTCTCTCCCTCCGGCGCTTCGCGCCACCTCCCTCACAGAGGGAGGCTTTGGTTCGGAATGACAGAAATGCATTTCTCGACAAGCTCAAGCGTTTTGCGCTTACTCATGATGAAAACTGGTGACGATGGTAGGCTCCTTCTCCGGAATGCCAAACTGCTCCCGGCCCAGCTGAATGCTCTTCATCAGAAAGGCCATGTTGCGGCCTAGCGTCCGCATGGTTTGCAGCCCCTCTCCGTCCTTGCGCACCTCCTCCGGGGTGTTGCCGTACACCATGTTCCAGTACTGGCTGCTGGCGATGGGCATTCCGGTGATGGTGAAGTACTTGTTCAGCACGTCGAAGGAGGCAGTGTTGCCGCCACGGCGGCAGGACACCACCGCCGCGCCCACCTTCATGGTCTTGTTGATGTGGGGCGTGCTGTAAAACAGCCGATCCATAAAGGAGATGGCGCCGCCTGCCGGGGACGCGAAGTACACCGGCGCGCCGATCACCAGCGCGTCCGCCTCGGCCAGCTTGGGAGCCGTCTCGTTCACCAGATCGTCGTATACGCAGCGGAAGGTTTTCTTGCAGGACGCGCAGGCGTTGCAGCTGTGAGCCGTGTGGCCTGCCTGCACGATCTCCGTTTCGATGCCCTCGGCCTCCAGCGTTTTGGCCAGCTCCTCCAGCGCCGTATAGGTGCAGCCCTTCTCGTGGGGGCTGCCGTTGATCAGCAATGCTTTCATATGATCGTCCTCCTTGCCATTGTTAGCGCTATTATACCGCGCCGCCGGTGAAAAATCCAGTCCCCGTTTTTGCGGCCTTTCTCAGAAAAAGAAAAAATGCGCTTGACAAATGTCTGAAATCGGACTACACTACGAAAAGTCTGATTTCGGACGGACAGGAGGACATGCCATGGAACGCCGTGAAGCTTTGGCCGCGTATAACGATGCCTACAAGGAGCAGGATGACCTGTACCGGGCGGTGGCCCGGCAGTGCGGACTGTCGGACTGCGCCTTCTGGGTGCTGTACGCCCTGCGGGAGTCCGGCCGCCCCATGACCCAGAGCGACGTGTGCGCCGCCGTGTACCAGCCCAAGCAGACGGTACACTCGGCCCTGAAAAAGCTGGCGGGGGAGGGCTATCTGCAATTGACGGAAGGCCGTGACCGCCGCAGCAAGTACCTGACCCTGACGGCGGCGGGGGAGACGCTGATGGCGCGCACCGTCGACCGGGTGACGGCGGCGGAGGAAACGGCCATGGACACCCTGACGGCGGCGGAACGGGCGCAGTTTCTGGCGCTGTGCCGCCGCTACAACGCCGCGCTTCGGCAGGCGCTGTCCACGGCCATCGAGGAGAAAAAGGAGTAAACCATGAAAATACAGTTATCCGATCACTTTACCTATAAAATGCTGCTGCGGTTCGTGCTGCCGTCCATCATCATGATGGTGTTCACCTCCATCTACGGCGTGGTGGACGGGCTGTTTGTGTCCAATTTCGTGGGCAAGACCCCCTTCGCCGCCGTGAATCTGGTGATGCCCTTCATCATGGTCTTTGGCGGCATCGGCTTCATGTTCGGCACCGGCGGCAGCGCACTGGTGGCCAAAACCATGGGCGAGGGCGACAAGCACCGCGCCAATCAGTACTTCACCATGATGATCGCCGCCACCCTCATCTGCGGCGTTATCATCTCCACGCTGGGCGTGATCTTTATGGAGCCTATCTCCGTCTTTCTGGGTGCGGACGCGGAAATGCTGCCGGATTGCGTGCTGTATGGCCGCATCGTGCTGGCCTTCAACACGGCGTATATGCTGCAAAACGTGTTCCAGAGCTTCCTGATCGCGGCGGAAAAGCCCAAGCTGGGCCTGTGGGTCACGGTGGCGGCGGGCGTTACCAACATGGCGCTGGACGCCCTGTTCATGGCGGTGTTCCACTGGGGCGTGGCGGGCGCTGCCATCGCCACTGGCATCAGCCAGATCGTGGGCGGCGTGCTGCCGCTGGTGTACTTCCTGCGGCCCAACAGCAGCCTGCTGCAGCTGACAAAGACAAAGCTGGAGCTGCGGCCTATCTTGCAGGCCAGCGGCAACGGCGCGTCGGAGCTGGTCAGCAACGTGACCGCCTCGGTGGTGGGCATGCTGTATAACTTCCAGCTGCTGCGGCTGGCGGGGCAGAACGGCGTGGCGGCTTTCGGCGTGCTGATGTACGTGGAGTTCATCTTCGCCGCCGTGTTCATCGGCTATGCCATCGGCTGCGCGCCCATCGTCAGCTATCATTTCGGCGCGGGCAACCGGGGCGAGCTGCAGAACCTGCTGCGGAAAAGTATTCTGCTGATGGGCGTGGGCGGCCTTGCCATGGTGGGCGTGGCCCAGGGACTGACCGAACCTATGGCACGGCTGTTCGTGGGGTATGACGATACCCTGTGCCAGATGACGGTGCATGCCTTCCGCATTGCCACATTGTCCTTCGTGCTGGTGGGGTTTAACATTTTCGCCTCGTCCTTCTTCACGGCGCTGAACGACGGCGTGGTGTCGGCCATCATTTCCTTCCTGCGCACCTTCGTATTCAAGCTGTCGACGGTACTGCTGCTGCCCCTGATCTGGGAGCTGGACGGCATCTGGTGGGCCGAGGTGGCGGCGGAGATCTGCGCCTTCGGTCTTGGCATGGCGTTCCTGCTGGGCAAACGGAAAAAGTACGGGTATATGTGAGCGTGCTGCCCCTTGACAAGCGGCGCAAAATGGGTATAATAAAAGTTAGGGTATCAAGCAGAGCGGTTTGATCCCTGTCAGAAATGATTTTTAGAAACCTGAAAAACCGTCACTTGGCAGAGTGGCGGTTTTTGATTTTTATCCGCAAAGCGAAAGCAGGGGCGGACAGAGTCGTCCGCCCCTACAGGCTTTTTTCTATCTATGTCATTGCGCGCCAATGCTCACACTGGCGTGGCAATCCGTAGTCTTCGTTTTACAACAAACCCCGCTGCACCATCGGTGCAGCGGGGTTGTACGTCTGTTTACTTGTGCAGCAGGGGACTCAGGGGCTTGTAGATCAGAAAGCACAGCGCCACATCCAGCAGACCCTTCACCAGCGTAAAGGGTACGTTGAATACCAGCAGACAGTTGAACAGGGCGTTGCCGGTGGGTACGTGCGCCACACCGCCCAGGATCGCCTCGTACATGCCCACGATTGCCTCCAGCGGCAGGTTGTACAGCACCACATAGGCGGGGTAGACGATGAAATAGTTGGCCACGATGCTGATGAGAGCCATGGCCACCGCCCCCACCAGCGAGCCGATCAGCGCGCTCTTGCGGCTCTTGCTGCGCTTGTAGATCATACCGGCGGCGAACACGAAAATCGCGCCCAGAATGAAGTTGGACAGCTCGCCCACACCGGCGCTGGAGCCGAAGGGCAGGTGCAGCAGGTTCTTCACCAGCTGAATAGCGACGCCGTATACAGGGCCCAGAGAGAAGGTGCCCAGCAGGGCGGGCAGGTCGGAGATGTCCAGCTTGATAAAGGCCGGCATCAGCGGAATGGCGAATTCGATGAATTGCAGCACGGCGGCTACCGCCGTCAGCATGGCTGCCACGGCCAGATGATGGGTTCTTTGTTTTTGCTTTTGCGTCATGAAAAAAAGCTCCTTTTCAATGGTGTAACACCCTTGGAAACGGTTGTCTCCCAAGGTGCACGCATCAAAAAAGAGCATCACGAAAATGCCGTACACGCCTTCTCTCATCCAGACTATACTGTCGGTACCGGAATCGCACCGGTTCCTGCTCGCCGTCAGGCTCGCTCGCGGACTATACCGCCGGTGGGGAATTTCACCCCGCCCCGAAGACAATTGATCCAGTTGTGTTCGCGATTATGATACAACAAACGACAGAAAAATGCAAGAGGAAATTTCAGCGAAAAAATAATGTCGTTCCCATATAATTTTTCATGAGAAACATCAAAATCATGCGTTTTACTTTTGGCGAAAATCACGCTATACTGAGAAAACAACAGAATATCCCTCATTTTCATCTTGCGTAATGGTGGGAAAAACGGTATAATACTATGGTTATTATGCATCCGTATGCGTATTTGCAAGGAGAGCGTCACTATGAGCACCGTCATCACGTCTATCGACCCCCATTCCCCGGCGGAAAAGGCCGGAATCGTTGTGGGGGAGCAGCTGCTGGAGATCAACGGCCACCACATCGTGGACGTGCTGGACTACCGGTTCTACGGCTATGACCCTGTGGCGGTGCTGCGTCTCAGTAAGGACGGCCACACCCGCACCGTCACCATCCGCAAGGAGGAGGGCCGTGACCTGGGCCTGAACTTCAATACCTATTTAATGGACGAGATGCACCAGTGCGCCAACCACTGCCTGTTCTGCTTCGTGGATCAGATGCCGCCCAACATGCGGCCGTCCCTGTACATCAAGGACGACGACGAGCGGCTCAGCTTCCTGCTGGGCAACTACACCACCCTGACCAACCTCAGCGAGCGGGAGGCACAGCGGATCATCGACCTGCACATCAGCCCCATTAACGTGTCCGTCCACGCCACGGAGCCGCAGCTCCACTGTACGCTGCTGGGCAACAAGGGAGCGGAGCGGTCGCTGGAATACATCCGGCGCTTCTGCAAGGCGGGCATCGTCATGAACGGCCAGATCGTGGTGTGCCCAGGCTGGAACGACGGCGACGCTCTGCGCCGCACGCTGCGTGACCTGACGGACTGGCAGTTTTCCAGCTGCTCGCTGGTGCCGGTAGGCATCACCAAGTACCGTAAGGGCCTTGCCAAGCTGCGGCCTGTGGACAGCGAATGCGCGCGGGAGATCATCGCCATTGCCGAGGAGTACGGGCAGGAGAATCTGCGGCGCTACGGCACCCGGCGGTTCTTCTGCGCCGACGAGCTGTTCCTGCGGGCGGGATTGCCGCTGCCGGAGGAGGAGTATTACGAGGGCTACCGCCAAATCGAAAACGGCGTGGGCATGCTGCGGTCGCTGGAGCAGGAGTTCCTGTCCGCCATGAAGCTGGAAGAGCCGGACGCCGCGCCCAGCCCCTTCACCATTGCCACCGGCGTGGCCGCCGCGCCCTTTATGCAGACGCTGGTGGATGCCGCCAAAGCGTACTTCCCCAAGCTTGACGCGGAGGTGGTGGCCGTGGAGAACGACTTCTTCGGCCGCACCATCGACGTGGCGGGGCTGCTGACGGGGCAGGACATCGCCAAGCAGCTGCAAGGCCGGGTCACTGGCCGCCGGGTGCTGCTGACGGTGCATATGCTGCGCCACGGCGAAACGGTATTTTTAGATGACTATACGGTGGACAGGCTTTCTCAGGAACTGGGCAGCCCCGTCCAGATCGTGGACGACGACGGCGGCTCGCTGCTGGACGCCATGCTGGAAGCCACCGTGGGATAAGAGGAGGGATAACTATGGCAAAACCTTTGATCGCCATCGTGGGCCGCCCCAATGTGGGCAAGTCCATGCTGTTCAATAAGCTGATCGGCAAGCGCCTGAGTATCGTGGAGGACACGCCCGGCGTCACCCGCGACCGCATCTACGGCGAAAGTGAGTGGCTGGGCCGCAAGTTCCGTCTGGTGGACACCGGCGGCATTGAGCCCAGCACTGACAATCAGATCCTGTCCTTCATGCGGGAACAGGCCCAGATCGCCATTGACAACGCCACGGTGATCGTGTTCGTCACCGATATCAAGACCGGCATGACCGCCGCCGATCAAGAGGTGGCGGGGATGCTCCAGCGCAGCAAAAAGCCCATCGTGCTGGCTGTCAACAAAATGGACGCCACCGGCACGGTGGACCCGGATTTTTACGAGTTCTATAATCTTGGCCTAGGCGACCCGGTGGCGGTGTCCGCCGTTCACGGACACGGCACCGGTGACCTGCTGGACGAGTGCCTGAAGTACTTCCCAACCGAGGAGGACGAGGACGACGAGTCCGACGTGATTCAGGTGGCCATCATCGGCAAGCCCAACGTGGGCAAGTCCAGCCTGACCAACCGCATTCTGGGCGAGCAGCGTGTCATCGTCAGCAACGTGGCGGGCACCACCCGCGATGCCATCGACAGCTATTTCGAGAACGCCCAGGGCAAATACAACTTCATCGACACCGCCGGTATGCGGAAAAAGTCCAAGGTGGACGACAATATCGAGAAATACAGCGTCCTGCGGGCCACCATGGCCATCGAGCGCAGCGACGTCTGCCTTATTATGATCGACGCCAACGACGGCGTTACCGAACAGGACACCAAGGTGGCCGGTTTGGCTCACGAGGCGGGCAAGGCCTGCATCATCGTGGTGAACAAGTGGGACGCCGTGGAGAAGGACGACAAGACCATGGATCGCATGCGGGAGGATATCCGCCGTGACCTGAGCTTCATGACCTACGCGCCCATCGTGTTCATCTCTGCCCTGACGGGTCAGCGGGTCAGCCGCCTGTTTGAGCTGATCAACTATGTCAACGATCAGGCCTCTATGCGCATCACCACCGGCATGCTGAACAGCGTGCTGGCTGACGCCCAGACCCGCGTCCAGCCCCCCACTGACAAGGGCCGCCGCCTGAAGATCTACTATATGACCCAGGTGGGTATCAAGCCGCCTCATTTCGTGGTGTTCTGCAACGATAAGAAGCTGTTCCACTTCTCCTACCGCCGGTATCTGGAGAACCAGATCCGCAGCGTGTTCGGACTGGAGGGCACCCCCATTATCATGACCATCCGCCAGAAGGGAGAGGACGAGAACGCATGAGCCACATTATTTTTAATGTATTCTGCGTGGTGCTGGTGCTGCTGGTGTCGTATCTGCTGGGCTGCTTCAACGGCTCGGTGGTCATCTCCCACTTTATTATAAAGGACGACGTCCGCTCCCACGGCAGCGGCAACGCGGGCCTGACCAACTTCTACCGCACCTACGGCGCGAAATACGCCCTTGGCGTGATCGCGCTGGACATGGGCAAGACGGTGGTGGCGGGCCTCATCGGGGGGTATCTCTTCTGGTTTTTGCGGCAGGACTGGACGCTGGGCCTGCTGCTGGCGGGTATTGGCTGCGAGCTGGGTCACATGTTCCCGGCGTTCTACGGCTTCAAGGGCGGCAAGGGCATCCTCTGCGGCGGCACGCTGGCGTGGATGCTGGGCTGGAAAGTGGGACTTGTGGCATGGGGCCTGTTCGCGGCGTTGTGGTTGCTGAGCAAGTACGTGTCCCTGGGCTCCATCTTCGCCGGTATCAGCCTGACGGTGTCCGTGTTCCTGTTCTACGGCCATAACTGGCTGTATACGGCGCTGGCGTTTGTCATCTCCGTGCTGGTGGTCTGGTGCCACCGGGAGAATATCGACCGCCTGCTTCACGGCACCGAGCGCAAGTTCCAGTGGCACTCCGGCCCGCCGAAGGAGTAAAGAAAAAGCACCGGAAATAATTCGTAGGGGCGACCCTTGTGGTCGCCCGCGGCGATAATGCACTGGAACTCCAAACTTTTGCGTAGGGCGGCATGACCACATGCCGCCGCACGATATCTGCCGCATCACCGGCGGCGGGGTGTGGTCACCCCGCCCTACGAAATATTTCCTCTCAATCCCCCACACACAGAAAGGAAGCTTCCCATGAAACACAATCAACTTCGTCAGGTGGTGTTCCCCATTCTGGCGGCCTTCATCTGGGGCACGGCCTTCGTGGCGCAGGATCTGTGCGCCGACGTCATCGACACCTTTACCTTCAACGCCGCCCGCTCCTACATCGCGGTGGTGGTGCTGTTGGTCATCATCGCCATCTTCAGCGCGTTCAACAAGGATAAGCCCACCCCCACCAAAATGCAGAAGCGCCAGAACCGCCGCGAGCTGCTGCTGGGCGGTATCTGCTGCGGTACGGCGCTGGCCATCGCCTCCAACTTCCAGCAGGCGGGCCTTGCCGCCGGTACGGACGCCGGTAAGGCGGGCTTCCTTACCGCCCTGTACGTGGTGCTGGTGCCCGTCTTCGGCCTGCTGTTCAAGCGGAAGGTGAATCTTGCCACGTGGATCGCCGTGGGGCTGTCGGTGATCGCACTGTACCTGCTGTGCATCAAGGGCGATTTCTCGCTGGCGCCCGGCGACCTGCTGGTGCTGGTGTGCGCCGTGTGCTTCGCCATACACATTCTGGTCATCGACCACTTCACCGCCACAGTGGACGGCATGAAGCTCAGCTGCGTCCAGTTCCTTGTGGCGGCGGTGTGGGCCACCATCGCCAAGGTGGTGTGCATACTGCTGGGCATGAACGGCACCGGCGACGTGACCTCTCTCACCTCTATTTTCGCCGTGCCCGACTGGAACGCCATTCTGGGCTGCACACTGCCCATCCTGTATGTGGGTATTTTCTCCTCCGGCGTGGGCTACACCCTGCAAATTCTGGCCCAGAAGGACTCCAACCCCACTGTGGTCACCATTCTGCTGAGTCTGGAGAGTGTGTTCGCCGTCATCGCCGGCGCCATTATCCTGCACCAGCAGATGAGCGTCCGGGAGTACATCGGCTGCGTCATCATGTTCATCGCCGTCATTCTGGCTCAAATCCAGTTCCCGGAAAAACAGAAAGCATAAAAAGCAAGGAGGCGGACAACCCTGTCCGTCTCCTTTTATCAAAAACAAAAAATGGAAAAACCGCCATGAGTCGAATGGCGGTTTTTCCGGTTAGCAAGGAGCGTATCAACCACAACCGCCCCGTACCTATGTAATCAGTATAGGGACTTTTCCTCCATTTGTCAAGAAAATAATGAGAAGACGCGAAAAGTTTTTGTCCACCGGTGAGTTACAAAAAAAAATGGTAAAAAAGTTACACTTTGGAAACAATTGCGAAAAGTACCTTGACGGCTGGAAAATTTATGGTATATTGGTAACTGTAAAAACAAAAGATATGTTTTTGCAAAAAAATTTTTGGAGGAAACAAGCATGAAGAAGATTGTTGCTCTGGTTCTCAGTCTGGTCATGGCTCTGAGCCTGTGCACCGTCGCCTTCGCAGCTGGCTACGATCTGGAAGTCACTGAGAAGTTCGGCAATGACAAGCACGCCAAGTATGACGACCTGAAGTTCGTCGAGCAGAAGGACAACGTCCTGGCTCACTACGAGGGCAAGAAGGACAACGCTTGGTACGTTGAGACCGCTGATGATGACATCTATGACAATGACCAGAACTTCATCGTCACCTATCAGAAGGACGGCAAGCCCGTTTATCTGCTGAAGGTCGAGAAGAACGATCCCAAGGTCAACGCTCTGAAGTCCACTGCTGTTGCTGAGCACAAGTATGTCGGCTGCGGCGATGAGAACGACAAGGCTCCCA